>Ga0209186_1000015_pt1 | contig 151655 bp, 143 predicted proteins | sample SidtaG_FD_187426 | JGI IMG/M metagenome (GOLD analysis project Ga0209186, IMG submission 187426) | Marine algal microbial communities from Sidmouth, United Kingdom - Sidmouth_Male2 metaG (SPAdes) (version 2) | ecosystem: Host-associated > Algae > Red algae > Unclassified | place: Sidmouth... | reverse complement strand
GCATTGAATAAAGATTTCAATTTATCAGCAACCTTACGTGTAATGTAAGATGAAATTTTCTTAACATTACCATCTGCTTGTAGATAAGAACGCGATACGTTTAATGGAATATCTGGCGAATCAATTACACCTCTTAACATGGTTAAGAATTCTGGTACAATACCTTCAACATTATCGGTTACAAAAACCTGATTTTGGTACAATTGAATCTTATCTTTCTGAATATTAAGATCATTCGTCATCTTAGGGAAATACAAAATTCCAGTTAAGTTAAACGGATAATCTACATTAAGATGGATGTTGAATAAAGGCTCTTCAAATTGCATCGGATACAATTCTCTGTAGAAACTGCTGTAATCTTCATCCTTTAAATCTGCTGGCTGCTTTGTCCAAGCCGGATCTGGATTATTAATAATATTATCTACAGTAATCTGCTTATGCGGCTCAGTCGTTTCTTTACCATCTTTATCTTTAGTGGTCTTTGGAGTAAACTCTGGATCGTTTATTTCCTTAGTTCCAAATTTAATAGGAATAGGCATAAACTTGTTATACTTCATTAACAACTCTCTAATACGAGCGTCTTCTAAAAACTCTGTAGAATCTTCCGCAATATGAAGAATAATTTCGGTGCCTCTATCTGCTTTGTCAGCTTCAACTAAGGTGAATTCTGGAGAACCATCACACGTCCAATGTGCAGCTGGTGCATCTGTATGCGACTTTGTAATTAGCTCTACTTTTTCTGCAACCATAAAGGCAGAATAGAAGCCAAGACCAAAATGACCAATGATTCCTGAATCTTGAGCAGAGTCTTTGTATTTGTCTAAAAACTCTTCTGCACCAGAAAAAGCAACTTGATTAATATATTTTTCAACCTCTTCAGCTGTCATACCTAAACCTTGATCGATAATGTGAAGTTTCTTCCCTTCTTTGTCAATCTTAACTTCGATTTGTGGATTGCCATATTCAGATTTAGACTCACCAATACTAGTAAGGTGTTTTAATTTTAGCGTGGCATCTGTACCATTACTAATTAGCTCACGTAAAAAGATTTCGTGATCGCTATATAAGAACTTTTTAATAAGCGGAAAGATATTCTCTACCGATACATTAATACTTCCTTTTGTCATATTTAATTTATTAAATGTTCCCACTAAAGCGGGAAACTGTTTAAACTTTGTTTTAATTTCCTTAAATACTACTAGTCAAATAAAATACCAAGCCGAGATTTGTGACAAGATGGCATAATTAAAGTGTTATGCATGCATAACGAATAGGCTTTGGTTTACTTTTAAATGGGTTAAATTTGTTTTTATAACATATAGATTCCTGTTTTCACGGGAATAAAAAACAAAAGTTTTTATGTACAATTCAAAAATAATAGGTTTAGGCAAATATGTGCCAGATAATGTGGTTACTAATGACGACTTGTCTAAAATGATGGACACAAATGACGAATGGATACAAGAACGTACAGGTATTAAAGAACGTCGTTGGGCAGTAAAGGGTGATGGAGATACTACAGCGACGATGGGAGTGAAAGCTGCTAAAATTGCGATAGAACGTTCTGGTTTAGATAAAGACGATATTGATTTTATAATTTTTGCCACGCTAAGTCCAGACATGTATTTTCCTGGTCCAGGTGTGCAAGTTCAACATGCTTTAGATATAAAAACAGTTGGTGCTTTAGATGTGCGTAATCAATGTTCTGGTTTTGTGTATGCCATGTCTGTGGCAGATAATTTTATAAAAACAGGAATGTATAAGACTATTCTTGTTATAGGAAGCGAATTACATTCTCACGGTTTAGATAAAACCACGAGAGGTAGAGGAGTGACCGTTATTTTTGGAGATGGAGCAGGAGCAGCAGTTCTAACAAGAGAAGAGGATACTACTAAAGGTATTTTATCTACACATTTGCATTCTCAAGGAGAACATGCCGAAGAGTTGGTTTTGGTTGCGCCAGGAATGGGAAAACGTTGGGTAAACGATATCTTAGCAGAAAACGACCCAAAGGACGAAAGTTATTACCCTTATATGAATGGGCAATTTGTTTTTAAAAATGCTGTAGTGCGTTTTAGCGAAGTCATTATGGAAGGTCTAATGGAGAACAACTTAGATGTTGATGCTATTGATATGCTAATTCCACACCAAGCGAATCTGCGTATTGCACAGTTTATACAACGTAAGTTTAAATTAACGGACGACCAAGTTTTTAATAACATACAGAAATATGGAAACACCACAGCAGCATCTATACCAATTGCCTTAACAGAGGCTTGGGAAGAAGGTAAAGTAAAAGAGGGCGATACCGTTGTATTGGCTGCTTTTGGTAGCGGCTTTACTTGGGGAAGTTGTATTATTAAGTGGTAAGTAAGTACAAACGTTTATAAATAGTTGTACGCATTTGTAAATAGTTAAAACCGTTTAACTAATTGCTATTATTAGATTTATAATGAATTTTGCGCTTTTTTGAAAAGGTGCGTATATTTATGTGTTGTAGGTAATTACTAAATGAACTCAATAAATAAAAATATAAGCCGATTAAGTCTTCACGATTCACATTTGGAAAATCTTGAAAGAAAATCTGATTTGACAATTGCGACTTTTGATTGGGGATATTTAGGCGATTTTTCTGAAAGTGGATATGAAAAAGGAATCGTAATTGGAAAATGCAGACTATTAATTAGTGGTATAAAAGACGAAGAGTTTCGTGTTTACAGAGAAGGCACTAAATATGATATAGAAAAAACGCCTGAAGACATTAATAAATGTTGGGATGAAATCGCAAATACTGGAATTGACGAGAATCACAAACAAATAATACTGGATGGAATGTTTACACGTGGTTCCGATAGTAACTGGATTGAATGGAAATTTAATTATGATTCCGTAAAACTCGAATGGAACTCATTTGTGACACATAAGGAGTGGGAAGACGGAAAATTACCTGAAGATTAAAGAAAACTACCTACAAAACTATATATAGCAAATAGGGCGGTTAGTGTTTAATCCAAAAGTTGTTATCTATTTGCAAGGTCGCCAAATCTTTTGATTTGGTATTAAAAGAAAAAAATTAAAACAAAATAAAAAGATTTGGCTTGTGGTTAAACCGAAAGTAATCGCTTATTTTCTGCCCAACTTGCCATATATTTAACGTTGTAGGGCATTTGAAAAAAACCGAATATGAAAGAACAATTCCAAGAAACTAAAAAGTTAATTCTCTTCGAAGAGAAAGTTGGAGATAAAAAAATCGTATATCGTCAACATAAAGAAGATGAAGAAAAGGAATTTGTTAAAATCTATGAGCAAAAAGGAAAAGATTATTTTTTCGATTACGATGGCCAAACTATAAAACAAATTGAATTAAGAGATTTTGAAGAAATCCCTTATTTGTTTAGTTCATTTGGATATGGTTTTAGCGACAATACTGTAAATAGTTTTTTTAGAAATCAATTCGATGATAAGCGAATAAATAAAATTATAATATCAGAAGAAATTGAATCTAAAAAAGTACGCAAAAATCTTTTTCTGAATATAAATGACTTATCAGCATTAATTTCAAGTACAAATCAAGAACAAAGAGCTTGTAACGACACTAAAAAGATTTTAATTAAAAATTTTTTAGTGGATATATTTCCAGAAATAGCCTTTGATTATAAAGAGACGAACAATAATAAAAAACTGATTTTAAGAAATCTTAACCAGAAACTTATTGACCAGCTAACAGCTGATGATATTGAAAAGATTGGAGATTTTTACGTTGATGCTTCTAAAAAATATAAAAGAGCTGATTTAGTCAAAAGGATGACCTTTGGACTTCAAAAAAATGCTCAAATTCTTACACTTCAAGAAATAATTGCTAAATATGAGTTATTGCTTAAAGAAAATCCACCTGAAAGTTCTTGGCAAAAATTCTTTGACGAATATATAACTCTATTTGACACACGCTACGCACATAAAATAAACTATAAAAATATTGCAACAGGAATAACCAAATATCCTGATTTAGTTTTAGTCGATATTTACGGATATATTGACTTTTACGAACTAAAAAAAAGCAGTACACCATTAATGAAATACGATTCAAGTCACAAAACTTGGTATTGGACAAAAGATGTTTCAATGGTTATTGCACAAGCAACTGATTATTTGCAAAAATCGAAAGAGAATGCTATCAGTTATACTAAAGCAATTAAAGAAGAAACTGAAACTGAAAGCGAAGAAGGAATTGATGTAAATATTATAAATCCGAGAGTAATAATTGTTGCTGGTTCTACAAAGGAATTGAATACAAAGAAAAAACTAAATCATTTTAAAAATCTTCGAGAGAGTTTAAAGGACATAGAGTTTGTACTATATGATGAACTTCTAGAAAGACTTAAAAATCTTTTGGACAAAATTAAAATCAAATAAATGACTACTGACGAAAAAATTGAGAAGATTTCTGAATTCCTTCATCAACCGAATAACAAGTTGATTTGGAGTAAAAAAGAAACATTGCAAGCAGGGACTTTTTTCGACATTGAAATGTCAAATAGCCCAATGAATATTGATTTTTCTGTTGAAAATCTTGTTGATGGAATTGAAGAGACAATAGTTATTTTAAAGAACATAGCAATTAATAGAGATTTAGAGTCTATAAGAAATGACGTTGAATCAAAACTGAAAAAATATAATATTAATCCTAACCAAAGCTTTTATCTTGCTATTAAAGGTAATAGAGATGAAAGAATGGAAGAATAAAAACGGCTTACATCAATGGCTATAAGTAATTGCTTGTTCTCGCCTACTTTGGAAATTCCTCAGGAATTTCCAACTTGGTGTGTACTTGCAAAGTTAAGTGCTAACCCACGCAACTACTCATAGCCGAGACCGTTGTAAACAATTTGAACAAAAATCTCGCTAAATACGGAATTATAAGTTTAATTGGAATCATTTTGATTTACCAATTCCTTCCTATTGGAGATTATTGCTCTGGACTTTTGAACTTTTTGAACTCATTAGTTCTGATTGGATTATTGATTTTGATAGTTTTTATTTTAGCAATTCGAAATTTTATCCGAATTAAAAAAAGGAAAGAAAAATTTGATTTCATTCCTATTATTCTTGTTCTGATTTTTGGAACTATAACTGAATAAAAAACTGTTTACAACAAAGTACTGTGGTAAAAAACAAGTAAAATCTCATTAATTTTCACTAATGCACTTTTATATTCTCCATTATATATTAATCCTGATTTAGCTATTGCAAAGGCTTGTTTTAACAACCTATTACACACTACAATTAACGCCAATTTTTTGCTCTTTCCATTGGCTACGATTTGCTCAATAAAGATCTCGGCAGGTTTTATTGAATTTAATTCTTTTAAAACTCCTCAGAAATACATAAATTTACTTTATAACAATCGTCAATACCAAAACAAAAAAAAGCCCAAAAACTTGACGCATTTGGGCTTTTTTAACTATTAACCAACTTAACTTAAATTATTATAAATCTCCATTTATAATGCTATTAACTCAAACTTATCCCTATATTATAGACGTAATATTTACGCTTTTATTACATGCACTATCCCTTTCGCTGGAAATGGTTTGCAACGCCTGCACACCACACAAAAGATTGGCTTCGAGGCAATATTCTATATACTGCACTCGTTAAAGACGAGTGCTAGCGCTATCACAAAAATAGAACTACCTGAACTGTTCAAGATATGTTATAAATGTAATTTTATTAAAAATTACTATGCCAAAATCTATAATTTATTTTCAGGAGTTAAAAATGTTTTACTCTTGTTACTAATCAATTCTAGAAGCTCCATCTCATGACCATAGTTTAATAAATCAAAATTAAACGCTTTATCTTCAACATATCTAATAAATTCTTCAACACGATGTTCTGGGATATCAAAATTTTCAATCAAAAAATTAGAAGCTAAATAGTATTTAATAGCTTTTGCTGGTATTTCTGGCACTCCAACTTTTTTCTTGTCTTTCACTTCAGATCTAAAAAGTGGTATTAGTAATTGATCTACAACATTTACCACATTTAAACCATGTATCATAGGCTTTGCTTGCGAGTGTAAAGTTGTATTTTCAATCTTACTGTTATTATCATTATTAAAGCCGTAAGTATCCAAGTCTTTCATTCCAAAATAAACAATATCAAGTTTTGGTGTAAATGTTTTTACCTTAGTTAAGTCTGTTTTAATATCTCCAGTGAGTTCTTTACTGTTAATTATTACTTCATCTAGCATATTAATTTCTTCAATTAAAACAACACTCAACTTTTTTGATTCTAAAATGGCTTCGTTAACCGTTATATCGAAATTTTGATATTGTATGGCTCTAATTTCTAAAAGATCATTTAGCCCTAGTTCTATTGTAAACTCACCTTTTTCATTAGTTAATGCGCCAGTTTTGGATGAAGAATTATAAATTGCTATACCTTCAATATCATTATTTTCTACAATAATTTTTCCTTTAATATTTTCGCGTTTTACATCTTGAGACATCGCCAAGAAACTGATACAAAATATAAATATAGATATGCCGTTTTTCATAATTTAATAGTATGGTTTATTAATAATGTAAAGTTAGATGAAACAAATCATATATTTTCATTTATATATATTATATATTTCATTAAAATTACTTATACAAAATATTTGGTATTCCATTTTAATTAAGAAATTAATAACCTGTGGTCAAAAAAAAATGAAGCATAGGTTTGATTGCATTACGATAAATAAATTTCAAAGCAATATTCTATAAATTGCACTCGTCAAAGACGAGTGCTAGCACGGCTATTTTATCAGAACCTTTTTTTATTTAACCCACAAAAAAGCCCAAACAATAAAATGTCTGGGCTTTTTCAACTATTAACCAACTTAACTAACACTATTATAAATCTCCATTTATAATGCTATTAACTAAAACTTATCTCAATACTATAGACGTAACATTTATGCTTTTATTACATCACTTTATATATTTAACGTGTATTTAACAAAAACCCGAAACAAGACGTTTCGGGTTTTATTATTTAATAGCTAAACATTAACACTAACCATCAACTATTTATGTTGGCTATTAAATAGGTTTCTTTCTAGTAAAGACGAAATAAAATTGATCGTGTTACGGAATTTTTCCTTTTTAATTTATATTTAACACTATGAAGAAAACATTAGTTATTGGAGCATCCTTAAAACCAGAGCGCTATTCTAATATTGCCATCAATAGATTGCGCAGATATAATCACGAAGTAGTAGCTTTTGGACTTAAGCCTGGAAAGGTAAACGATGTCGAAATTGATACGACTTTAATGCCTTATATAGATATTGATACAGTGACACTTTATCTCAACCCAAAGCGACAAGAATCGTATTACAATTACATCATTGACTTAAACCCTAAGCGTGTTATTTTTAATCCAGGAACTGAGAATCCTGAATTCTATAATATTTTGAAACAAAATAATATTGAATTTGAAGTTGCTTGTACTTTAGTACTTCTAGGAACAGGACAATATTAAGCCTATTTAAAAAAGGAAATTTTAGAGTTGACTAAACTCCCTAGAGCAATACCTTGGTCTAATCCAACCTCCACAGCTGCTTTGTAATGAATACCTCCATAAAGTCTGCTCACAGCTGCTTCTTGTGCTGCTAATTTAAACGATTTAAAGCTCCGTATTGGTAATCCATAAGGCAATTCTGTAGTATCATCAAAAGCAAAGTTATCGCCAAATATTTCTGTAAGTACTTCAGAGGATGCACCAGAAACTACGGAATGTCCGCTCGTATATTCTGGGAACGGAGGAGTTTGTAAAATGGGTGCCCATTCTAAATCTATATATGTATTAATCAACGTTTCAGGACGTATTAAATTACTTCTGTATTTTTCATCCCAACAGCTAATAAAGGCATCTGCAACAGCTAAAGAAGTTTTGGTATAAGCGAATACCGTTTCTTCAAAATCAGACTTACTTTGTTTACAGGCAATTTTGCAAATGCCAATCCAGTGTGCACCAGGAGTTATCTTTTTCTCGGCAAACATAAAATGTCCTTTATTAACCGAAACAAAAGGATTACAATCCCAAAAACGTGCAATAGCCAACTCTTCGCTATCATTTCCTTTAGCTCTAATGATATTATTGAGGTTAAAGGCATCCATTAATTCTTTATAAAACGCCGTACCTTTTTCTAATGAAAATTTAGGGTGTGGAATGGGTTTAAATTGTGCGACCGAATCTAAAACGAAAGGTCTTAATTTGTTCCAATGTGGTTCAATACCTTTCATGTATGCAGGTGGAGTAGGTTCCCAACGCGAAGGATCATCACCATAAATGTTATAATCTGGCATGGTACGTGTTTTGCCATAATTATCGGCATGCATCCACGTAAGAATTTGCTCAGAAATTTCTATACCATAAGCCTTAGCAGCAGTAAACTCTTTTGGGTTGAGTATTTCCCAATTTAAATATAAGCTATCTCTAAAGGTTGTAATCCGTTCTTTAGAAAAGACCAATTCTTTGGCAACATTCATATAGGCAATTACTGAAGCTAACTTTAGATTTAGAGCGTCCTCTCTTTTTTCTGACTTTAAATCTGTTAATCCATTAAGTTGATTAACTAAAGATTTATAAGTTGTATTATTTTGGTTTAAGGTTTCGTAAGCTGCAATATTTGGATACACATAAATTCTGCTTGCCACAGGTGGAGAAAAAATGTCATGTACCATAACCTCCGTAAGTTTGTCTACCGTATTATGATAAATTTCTGGAGATATAGAAATAGATTGTGGTTCTTTTTCGCAAGAAAAAAAGACTACCAATACAATAAATAAAAATATAAAAGATGAAGACTTCATGCGTTAGTTTTGATGAGCGTAAATCTTTAAAGTATCATTATTAGAAAGTATAAGAAGTAAATTTCTATCTTTCATTTTTATAGTTTCAATTTGCTTTATTTGAGAATTAAAAGGTTCCATACCATAATTAGAAACAGCATCATAATCACTTTCATTGGTTAATAAAAGACCTTTTAAACTTGTATATGAACCATGATACGTATTCACTTTATAAGAATTACCACCAATTAGTAGGTGATGAGTTCCATTGAGCTCAATTTCCGAAAACGTAGTTATTGGTGCTAATTGAAACGCATCTGTAAAAGGAACAAAGGTATTAAAGCGACCATTATCGTTTTTTATATAACCTGATGCTAAGGTATGCACTTCAAATTTAGTCGCTTTACTAATAGAGCCTTTGGTCATAACTTCTTCAATAGTTTTGCCGGCATAACTTTTATGATTCTTAAATATTTTATTAATCACATTCATTTGTCCAGCCATCTCATCTTTAGAGTTTAATGGATAATACTTGCCGTTTTTATTATAGGCTAAAAGTGTTTCTCCTTTACCATTTCTATCAAAATCATGATAATACATTACTAAAGGTCCATCAAAGTTTAGGTTAAATTTTGTATTAAGTCCCCAATTTCCTACGAGAATATCTTGGTCACCATCCTTATCTATATCAAATGTTGCAATGCTTTGCCAAAGTCCATTTATCGTTTCTGGTAGATCGATTAACTCTAGAGTCCCATTTGTGTTACTGTAAATTTTTGGAGCATCCCATTCCGTAGCAATTAATAAATCTTTTATATCATCTCCATTGATGTCTTCCCATTTTGCTGAAGTTACTTTAGCGGTTAACTCAAAATTAGAGTCTTTAGAAAAATGACCTTTACCATCATTGACTAAAATGTAAGATCCTACAGACTTTCCAAAATCAGTTGCATCTGCAAGATTGCCAACAAATAAATCTAGATCACCATCATCATCGTAATCATAAGCCTCAACTGTTGTGGTTATTAATGAATTAGCTGGAATATGATTTTCAGAACGACTAAATGTTCCTTTTTTGTTGATATACAAACGGTCTTCTTGAAGTTTTTTATTTATTATTTCATTTGTACCAGAAGCCACATATAAGTCTAAATCACCATCATTGTCTGCGTCAAAAAATACAGCATCATTATCTTCGTAAGCTGCATCGTTTTCAAAAGCAGTCTGTTTAGCGTCTATAAATTTAGAACCCGAATTTATGTACATACGAGCTGGTTTGCCAGAAGCATTCCCAATAAACACATCACTAAATCCATTGTTATTGGTGTCTCCTTTTGCTAGTGCTGGCCCAAGTGTTGAGGTTTTATACGGAATTAATTTCTCTTGTGTAAAATCGTTATAACGATCTTCTTTATGTGTATAATCTATTAGGTTTTCTTTTTTGAAAGTCGATTTTAAGTTTTGAGGGTCATCGTAATTGTAAGTAGCAAGCCCTTCAGCATAACTTACGTTTAAGGTCTTATTTATTTCTGGATTTTTAAAAGTCTGACATGTATTGTTTGGCCAAATTATTTTAATAGAATCAATAGTAGTCGCGTCACCCAAACCAAAATGCAACTTACTTTCTATAGACGATAAAAACCCTCTAGATTTAAATAGTTGTTTTAGTTGATGGTTATGGTTAGCATAAACCATAGCTTTTACTCCAATCGCTTCTTTATTGGCTCCTTTGTATTTAAAATCTAAAGCAATATAATTTTTTGAGCTATTCGTTGTATTCTCATAAATACTTGAATTTTCATTAAAATTATTGGTTACAAGGTCTAAATCTCCATCTAAGTCTAAATCTACATATATAGCTCCATTCGAAAGGTTGGGTTGATTTTCAATCCAATTTCCAGTCTTACTTTTGAATCGTTTAGAATTGCCTTCAAAAATTTCGTTAGTTACTTTTCCACTGGTCATTTCATTTACAGAATTAAACAACCATACTAAGCCCTCTTGTTCTGAACGACCTTTAAAAGCACTAGATACATACTTCTTAAAATCTAGTCCATTAGGTCGTCTTAAAATACCGTTAGATATAAATAAATCTTGATGACCATCATTATTAAAATCAGCAAATAGAGGTGCCCAACTCCAATCTGTGTCTGCTACTTTATTTAATAATGCAGTTTCTTGAAAATAGTCACCAGAATTATTTATCTGTAGCATGTTTCGAGAGTATTGGTCTTTATAGCCTAACTTATTAAGATGTACTTGCATATTAAACATGGCATCATCACCTTCAGTTTCTTTTAAAATGCGTTCGGTTTTTGGCAACATATCTAAAGTCATTATATCTTGGTAGCCATCTCCATTAATATCTGCAGCATCACTTCCCATAGAGAATCTACTTATGGTTGTAAATGCATCTGCTAAACTTTCGGTAAACGTGCCATTTTGATTATTAATGTAATAATAATCATCTTCATGAAAGTCGTTACAAACATAGATATCGTCCCAACCATCATTATTATAATCTGCCACAGCAGCACTTAGGCCGTAACCATTTACACCTCCAAATATATTGGCAGCATCACTAACATCTTTAAAATTACCGTTAGTATTATTGAGAAGCACATCACCCACTAATGGTGCACGTTCTTTTCTTAAGTTTGCTGGTCCGTGAGATAAAGTAGTGTGCACTGCGTGATTAACAATGTAAACATCCAAATCGTTATCTTTATCATAGTCAAAGAAATAAGCTTGTGTAGAGAAGCCTTTAAAATCTAGGCCGTAAGCTTTGGCATTTTCGGTAAACGTACCATCTCCGTTATTAATAAAGAGTTCGTTATGACCTTTAAAATCTAATAACCCTGAAACCGCACACACATAAATATCTAATAAACCATCATTATTAATATCTACCATTGTTGCTCCGGTATGCCAACTAGCAGTTCCTTTAATATTGGCTTTATCGGAAACGTCCTCAAATTTTAAGTTACCTGTATTGATATATAATTGATTGTCTCCCATGTTAGAAACAAAAAATAAATCTGATAGACCATCATTATTTATATCTCCAGCAGCAACTCCTCCACCATTATAATAATAGATATAATTTATAATACTATGCTGAGGATCTTCAGTGACCAGATTAGAAAAATCTATTCCTGAAGCTTTGGAAGAAACTTTAGAAAGAAGGTACGAAGGATTATCTGAATTAACTTTTTCTGTGTCTTTAGAACAAGCTAACAACATTATTATCGCTGCAAGAGCAATGTATATCTTTTTCATTTTGCGTGATGGTTAGTCAACGCAGTAAAAATAAGTATTTTTTAACAAATACTTAACAGTTTGGTTTTAGGATTCTAAGGTGTTGATATGTAAAGTTTTATTAATTCAATTAATACAAACTCTATTTTTAGACTTTTTAATGCACCAAAGTCCAATAAAGGTTATTAAACCATTGATAGGTAAAATTTCCCAATTAAAAACGTAACTACCAATAATGCTTTCTGGGAGTAAACTAATGATAAAGGTTATTGTTATTGATAGCAGAGCTACAATCCAAACATATTTATCTTTGATATTGTGTTTGGTTAAAATTCCAAAAGCAAACAAACCTAAAAGCGGACCATAAGTAAAAGTCGCAAACTTAAAGAGATTACCAACTACATTTCCTTCTAACATATTAAAAAGTATAACCACTAAAACAAGCAAAATTGAAACCGCTATATGTACTTTTTTCCGTAATGGTTTTTGTTGCTCTATTGGTTTTTTTTCAATATTTAAAAAATCAATACTAAAAGACGTTGTTAATGATGTTAAGGCAGAATCTGCACTAGAGTAAGCAGCCGCAATTAAACCAATAATAAAAGTTATAGCTAAGCCTGTACCTAGTCCTTGATTCATAGCAATCTCAGGGAACAACAAGTCTGTTCTGGTTTTTCCATTTAAAACAGGGATTTCCAGTCCAAATTTTTCAGCGTATATAAATAATAAAGCACCTAAAGAAAGAAATATAAAGTTAACGACTACGAGCAAGGTCGCCATGCTAAATATATTCTTTTGAGCATCTTTCGGGTTTTTACAAGTCAAGTTTTTCTGCATCATATCTTGGTCTAAACCTGTCATTGCAATAGCTATAAAGATGCCTCCAATAAAGTATTTCCAAAAATAAACCTTTGCGGTTGGGTCATCAAAAAAGAAAATCTGCCCTTTGGCTTTAAATTCTGATGAACTCAAAAACTCTAAGTAAGACCAATTTAATTTTTCATTTATAAGATATATAGCAACACCAACAGAAACTAACATAGCAAGAGTTTGTAAAGTATCTGTCCATACAATTGTTTTTATACCACCTCTATTAGTATAAAGCCAAATCAACAAAATTGAAATCACAACAGTTAACCAAAAAGGCACACCAATTTGTTCAAAAACTATGTATTGCATGGCTAAAGCAACTAAGAATAGACGGAAAGATGCTCCCGTAACTCTAGATAGTAAAAAGAAAAAAGCACCAGTTTTATAACTGATAAAACCAAAACGTTGCTCTAAATATTGATAGATAGAGGTAACATTTAACCTGTAATACAGCGGAATTAAAACAGTTAGAATAAATATGTAGCCAACAAAAAATCCAAGCACGCCTTGCATATAGGCGAATTGCTCACCACCAATCATTCCAGGGACAGAAATAAATGTGACTCCAGAAAGTGAAGCTCCAATCATACCAAAGGCTACAATGTACCATGGTGATTGCCTCTTAGCTTTAAAGAAAACATCATTACTATCATCTCTACCAGTAAAGTAGGATATAAGTATAAGCACGCCGAAATACGCAATAATTAAAATAAGTATTGATGTAGGAGCCATAAAATGCTTAATTTTTTAAAGAAAATTTTATGAAAAATAGTACATTTGATAAAAAAATTAGCTTAAATTTTAATAATTATGAAAAAGATAACTCTATTAATATTATTTATAGGTTTTGCTTTAAATTTAAATGGTCAAGATTATCAGCAACTTATTGCTGAGGGGACATACACTGTTGAATACATTAGTGAAGTCGCAGAGAAACATTTTGACGTCGTAGGACGAGAACGCGGAACAGGTTACAAACCTTTTAAACGTTGGCAGTATTTTGCTGAGCGTGCCATGGATGAAACAGGTAAATTAAAATCTCCAGAATTTTACTATAACGAATTAGAGTATTACAACTCAAAGATTAATAATGAGGGTTTAGCGTCTAGAACTGTAGTTGGAACATGGGAAGAAATGGGACCAACCTATTGGAATGCAACATCTGGTTATAATCCAGGAGTAGGTCGTATTACTTCAATTGCTGTAGATGAAGGTAATTTAAATCATATTATTGCAGGTAGCCAAACAGGTGGAGTATGGAGAAGTATAGATGGTGGAACGTCTTGGGCTGTTTTAACAGATAATTTAGCTAACATAGATGTATATGCACTTGCAATAGATCCAACAAATAGTAATACTTATTATTGGGGAAGTAATGGTGGGTCTATATTTAAATCTACAGATTCAGGCTCTACATGGACACTTCATAGTAATTTGCCTGGAGGTACGATAAATAGGATTTTAATCGATCCAACTAATACGTCTAAGATGTATGCTAGTGCTCAAGGTGGAGGATTATTTAAATCTACAGACGGAGGTACAACTTGGACAATTATAGACGGAGGTGCTACAACGGGCTATGATTTTGAGTTTAAACCTGGTGATCCAAATACAATTTATGCCTCAGGAAATACCTTTTATAAATCTATAGATGGAGGAGTGACATTTACCACAAGTAGTGGTCTAGATGTATGGACACAAGAATTTGTAAGTGGAACCAACTCATGGACCACTGCCGCTTCTAACCAAAACAATACGGTATCTCCAAGAACTGGTAATCGCTTAGGCTTATTTTATATAGCTAATTTTACAGCACCATCAACACGTTTGATTACTCCACCAATGAATTTGAGTGGAGCTGTTAATCCTCAAGTTAAATTTTCATACACACAAGTCAATTGGGAAGGTGATATAGACGAACTTAAAGTTTTGTATAAAACTTCTGCTGCTGGCAGTTGGGTTGAATTAGCTAATTATACAGCTGAAGTTACAAGTTGGTCAGATATAACTATCAATTTACCAAATCCGTCATCAGATTATTATGTAGCATTTCAAGGCACATCAAATTATGGTAGAGGACTGACTTTAGATGATATTTCAGTAGAGACTAACAATTTGGGTGTAGTATTTTATGATGGATTTGAATCTGCCTCAGACGATTTTTCGTTTGGCCCAAAAATGATTGGAGTCTCGGCAGACGATCCAACAGTAGTGTATGTTCTTGAAGCTGCTGGAAGTATATTTGGTGGTTTTCATATGTCTTCAGATAATGGTGATACGTTTACAAAACGAACGCATATTAATAGAAACTATTTTGGATACGATACTAATGGTTTAGATAACCGCGGACAAGCACCCAGAGATATGGATGTTACTGTTAATCCCAATGATGCTAATGATGTACATATAGCTGGAATAAATACTTGGAGATCTACCGACGCAGGTGTAACCTTTAATATTACATCACAATGGACACCAAATAATGCAGCTGGATTAGGCATAGGATATTGTCATGCAGATGTTGATATTCTTCTATTTGCAGGTACAGGTGCTAACGCCAAACTTTTTGTAGGCTCGGATGGTGGTATCTATAAGGCCGATAACCCAACCATTATTAATACTAATTATTATACAGACCTTACATCCGGAATGGGTATAAGACAATTTTATAGAATTGGTATAAGCCAGACAGATCCCGTAATTGTGACTGGTGGTTCTCAAGATAATGGGTCTTCAGTTTTAAGATCAGATGGCAATTGGGTAGATTGGTGGGGAGCAGATGGTATGGAAGGTTTTGTGGATAAAAATAATTCTCAAATTATTTACGGTACGTCTCAATTTGGATCTTTTGTAAAATCAATAAACGGAGGTAATAACGTACAAGGAGTGAGTCAACCAGATGGTAAAGGCGGACAGAATAATTGGAATTGGGTAGTACCTTTTGAACAAGATCCTATAACACAAGATGTGCTTTATTGTGCTTTTGATGAACTTTACAAGTCTTTAGATGCAGGTAGCAGTTGGACATCAATTTCACAGAACTTTTCTGCAAGTATTGATCATTTCAAGTTAGCACCAACAGATAATTCAAAAATTTACTTAGCTATTGATGGAGCGTTTTGGTTCACAACAAATGGTGGAGCAATGTGGACACAGTCGTCTTTAAGCCTTGGAGGTGGAAGAATAAACGGAATCGCTGTGCATCCTACAAATCCAGATAAAATTGCTATTGCAACTACAAATGGCGATAAAGTTTATATAAGTACTGACAATGGACAAACTTGGACAGCAATACGCTGGGATTTACCAAACTTTTCTGCACAAGCCTTGACGTGGCAAAACAATGGAGATGATGGATTATATGTAGGTATGAACTATGGTATTTATTATACAGATAATGGATTAGGAAATACTTGGGTGCCTTTTAATAATGGTTTACCAAATGTTAGAATAAATGAACTCGAAATTAATACGGCAGATAATAGATTATATGCTGCAACTTATGGCAGAGGTTTGTGGAGATCTAATGTCTATGATGAAACGTTAAGTGTTAATGATTTCGAATTTAATGATTTGTCTTTGTATCCAAATCCTGCGTCAAACGAAGTTAATTTGAAATGGAACAAATCTGAGGCTGTAAGTGTTAGAGTATATAATACATTGGGTAAATTAATGTTCTATGGTAAAAAAGTTAACTTGTCTAACGGCTTTAAAATAGATGTATCATCATTTAATTCTGGTGTATATTTTGTAAAACTTAATACTACAAAAGGTGAAGTCACTAAAAAACTAATTTTAAAATAATTAACCAACCAAATGCTAAGAAGTCTGATTGTAAATCATTTACAGTTGGACTTTTTTATACCCAAAAATCAGTAACTTCGCAATTATGGAATTTTCATCAAAACTCTTAGAAAATGCTGTAAACGAAATGTCGCAATTACCAGGTATAGGTAAGCGCACAGCATTGCGTTTGGTATTACATTTATTGCGACAGCCAGAGCATCAAACGTTTCAATTGTCAGATGCTTTATCTAAGGTAAGATCTGAAATTAATTTCTGTAAATCTTGTCATAATATTAGCGATAAGCCTTTATGCGAAATTTGCGTAAATCCAAATCGTAACGACACTCTAATTTGTGTGGTAGAAGATATTAGAGATGTCATGGCTGTAGAAAATACAAGTTCTTTTAAAGGATTGTATCATGTTTTAGGAGGAAAGATTTCGCCGATGGATGGCATTGGTCCTCAAGATTTAAATATTAACTCACTGGTTGAAAAAGTGAAATCTGGAAAAGTAAATGAACTCATTTTTGCCATGAGTCCAACAATGGAAGGAGACACCACTAATTTTTATATTTTTAGGCAAATAGGCGATTATGATGTAGCTATGTCAACCATAGCAAGAGGTGTAGCTGCTGGTAACGAATTAGAATATACTGATGAAATTACTTTAGGCCGAAGCATCATTGACCGTGTACCTTTTGAAGCGTCTTTAAAATCTTAAAATCTATTTGAAGTTATCTGTAATCATATTAAACTATAATGTGCGCTATTTTTTAGAATTGTGTCTAAAAAGTGTAGAAGCTGCCATACAAGATATCGAAGCAGAAATTATTGTAGTAGATAATAACTCATCAGACGATAGTTGCGAGATGGTAAAACAATTATTCCCTGCTATTCAATTGATAGAAAATCAAGAAAATTCTGGCTTTTCAAAAGGAAATAATATTGGAGTTGCAAAAGCTAAAGGTGAGTATTTATGTATTCTCAATCCAGATACGGTAGTTGCAGAAGATACCTTTATAAAAATGCTTCAGTTTGCAGAATCTAAGCCAGACATGGGTATTGCAGGTTGCCAACTTATTGATGGTACAGGAAAATTTCTTCTAGAAAGTAAACGCCAAATACCAACACCTAAAGTCGCCTTTCAAAAAATTATAGGACATACCAAAAATTACTACACTCAAACGTTAGATAGACATTCAAAGGGTAAAACATCTGTTTTGGTTGGTGCATTTATGTTTCTAAAACACGAAGTATATAATGAAGTCAATGGTTTTGATGAAGATTATTTTATGTACGGAGAGGATATTGACTTATCCTATAAAATAATTAAGGCTGGCTATGCTAATTATTATAATGGAAACATTATTATTATTCATTTTAAAGGTGAAAGTACTTTAAAGGATGCTGTATATGCAAAGCGCTTTTATGGAGCGATGGACATTTTTTATCAAAAGCATTTTAAGTCTAATCTAATACTTACAACTTTAGTTAAGTTAGGAATTAAACTCGCTTCCAAAAAAGTAACTGTTGAACAAATACATGAAAATAAGACAGATCAAACGATTGTAATTTCTCATAATATTTCAGAGGAATTAAATACAAAACTTCCACAACCTGTTATGTTAACTTCAAATTTAAAAACGATTAGTAACAACAGTTTAATTGTATTTGATGCTAATCACCTTAGTTATAAGACAATTATCGATTTTATGAGCTCTAGCAGTATTACAAATAGTAATTCATTTAGAATTTTGCCAAAAAATAGTAAATTTATCCTCGGTAGTGATAGCAGTGTGAGTAGAGGAGAGGTACAACAATTCTAAGTGCATTTCTTGAATAAAAACCAATAAAATACACTAAATTTTATTAATTTTGCAACCGATTATAAAATAAAGACCTTCAAATTATAGATATGGCAAAGTTTGAACTTAAGTTACCTAAAATGGGAGAGAGTGTTGCAGAAGCGACTATAACCTCATGGCTTAAAGAGATTGGTGATACTATTGAAGAGGATGAGGCTGTTTTAGAAATAGCAACAGACAAAGTAGATAGTGAAGTGCCAAGCGAAGTAGATGGCGTTTTAGTAGAAAAACTTTTTAACGTTGATGCTGTTGTACAGGTAGGACAAACCATTGCTATAATAGAAACTGAAGGAGGTGAAACGGTAGAAGTAAAAGCAACAGCAACAGACACAGTTTCTGAGCCAGAAGCGTCAAAATCAGTCGCTGAGGTTTCACAAACAGTTGTAGCAGCAAAAGAGACTGTAAAACCTGTCAACTCTTCGGAAGACCGCTTTTATTCACCATTAGTAAAAAACATAGCCAAGCAAGAAGGCATTTCTCAAAATGAATTAGACACCATTCCTGGTACAGGGAAAGATGGTCGTGTGACCAAAAATGATATAAAATCTTACTTAGATAATCGTGGCTCTGCACCATTAGCAGCTCCAGAAGTAGCTGAAGTGAGTACTGTCATACCTAGAGCAGTAGACGACCAAAAAAATAATAAAGCTTCCAATCCAGAAAAAACGATTGAAAAACCTGCAGCTCCAATAGTTTCCTCTGGTGATGATGAAATTATTGAAATGACTAGAATGGGTAAACTCATTTCTAAGCACATGATAGATTCCGTTCAGACCTCTGCACATGTACAATCATTTATTGAAGCAGATGTTACTAAAATTTGGAACTGGAGAAAGAAAGTTAAAGATGATTTCATGAAGCGCGAAGGTGAAAACCTAACCTTTACTCCAATCTTTATGGAAGCGGTTGCTAAAGCCATAAGAGATTTTCCTATGATTAATATTGCTGTACAAGGAGATAGTATTATTAAAAAGAAGCATATCAATTTAGGTATGGCCGCGGCTTTAGGCGATGGTAACCTTATTGTACCTGTTATTAAAGATGCTGATCAATTAAACCTTATAGGCATGACTAAAAAGGTTAACGATTTAGCGAATAGAGCCAGATTAAATAAATTAACTCCAGACGATATACAAGGAGGAACGTACACCGTAACAAATGTTGGTACGTTTGGAAGCATTATGGGAACACCAATTATTAACCAACCACAGGTTGCGATTTTAGCCTTAGGTGCCATTAGAAAAGTACCTGCTGTAATTGAAACACCAGAAGGTGATTTTATTGGTATCCGTTACAAAATGTTTTTATCACACTCTTATGACCACAGAGTTGTAAACGGAGCACTTGGAGGACAGTTTGTAAAAGCCGTTAAGGATTATTTAGAAGCTTGGGATTCTGGTAGAGAAATCTAGAAGATTACTACAAAGACATAAGTTGATATGTATTAGAGTTTCGTTTTATAGCCGATGTGCAGTTGCGTGTTTTAGCACTTAACGTTTCTGTTACACAATACACTTAAAATTTGGATTTCCAATAACTAAATCAATATTAATATATGATGATACTTATAGAAGTTCTTTAGTAAAAAATTAATAAGATTTTATTTGTTTTTTATCACAGTACTTTGTTGTACACAGTTTTTAATTTTCCTTTTTTTATTAATTCAATCAATTCGCATCTTTTCTCGGAATTACCTTGTTCTTCAAAATCCCCTCCAATTCTGACAAAATCGTATGGAATATATTTATTTTCAGATTCGATTGTTTTTTCGAAACGACTTTCTCCAAAAGCTAAAAGAGTTATCTTTTCAGAACTTTCCGAACTCAATAAGACTCTTTTTAATTCTCCGGTTTTTTGTTTAATAAAAACTCTAAATAAAGAGCTATGTAATTCCAACTCCGTTGGATAAAATACAATTCCGTTTTCATCAAATATAATTTGTTCACGATTTTGTTTTTTTTCGAATGTTTGGCCAAAGTCGGTATTATCTATAATTATTGCAGTCCCTTTAAATTTTGAAGGAAGAATTAAATCTATTTTATTAATGTCTGAGAAGTATGAATATGCTAAATTATAGTATGAATAAAGTGAGATTGCAGGCACTAAAACCCATAATATTTTATGTCTTATTTTTAAATTTCCAAACAGAAGTATAACAGTTCCTAAAAGATAAATGGGAAAACCAATTAGAAATCCAAATTTCACAAAATAAATTGAAATTCCAATTAATAATAATACTATTCCAATTTTGTCGTATTTGTTCATTACTCAAATTGTGTATAACATATTATATCGTCACTTTATTAACGATATCCCGTAAATACCGTCTCTGTATATGAGCAGTGCGGGCGAAAATGGCGATAGCCATTCGGTTGAGCACAAGCCGATTTTTACAAATTCCGCTTTTTATTTTTTGTTTTTATCAAAAGTCGGATTTGTAAAAATTCGGCGACTTCCAAATATACCTTAACTTTTAATTAAGCGACAACTCCCGCATTGCTTATATACTTTGTTTTACACCGTTTTTCTACGTTCTGATTATCCACATCAATCCGATAATTCCCAAAATAAAAGGAAAGAGAAGAATGATTTGGCTAATAAACGACCAAAATACAAATTCAGTCCATTGCCAAATTCCCATTTCGGTATTTTTTTCTTTTTTCGTGATTTCTACTAATCGGTCAAATTCCATTTCCATAAATTCCGACTTGCTCAATCCTAAATCAATTATTCCGACATTATTTAGACCTTTTTTGAAGCCTTTAAACACAGATTTTGGATATAACCATAAACTATAACCAAAAGCCCAAAGAATGAATAAATTAATTGGAAAACGTTTCCAGAAACCTGTTCCAATTTCCCAACCAGAAATAAATCCTTCGCCTTTCCAAGAAGTATCGCAATTATTCAGCACGTGTTGAATATCGTGAATATGAGTCAGTTCTTTTCGGAATTTAGGATTTGGCAAAGTCAAGTTTATAAAGAATACTTTCATTTGAAAAGTATTTTCCTCAGTTCCGCCATTTTCAGGAATTCCATTTGCAACATAAAATTCGGTAAGTAATTTGTCTAATGTCATTCGCAATGTTTTTTTTCAAATGGTGTAGAACTAAGGATATGGTCATTATTTTTTTTGTTCTTCCGTGAAGATAATTAAATTGGCACTAATATCAAATAGAGTTGTATCTACTTTGTAGTATTTAAATACATACAGAGCGTATTAAAATAAACTGATTTCAGAAGGATTTAAAAATTTACAGTAAATAATGTTATTATAATATATGCCTTAAAAATTCCCACGATTTTTCAGTAACTTACAATACAACTTAATTTAGATGAAAAAAACACTTCAAATAGCCAATGGTATCGCCTTAGTTTCAACAGTATTTATTAATTACTTATCTAACACAGGTGTAATGAATGATTCTACCATTGGGCAAATTTCAGACGATTATAGATCACTTTTCACACCAGCTGGTTATACATTCGCTATTTGGGGAATTATCTATCTATTATTATTTGGCTTTGCAATTTACCAAGGGAGAAGTCTTTTTATAAAAGTAAAAGACGACGGCTTTGTACTTAAAACCGGTTGGTGGTTTGTGCTATCGTGTGTGTTTAATTCTGCTTGGGTGTTTGCTTGGCTTTATGAATACACAGGCTTGTCTTGCATATTTATTTTCTTGCTCTTGTTTTCATTATTCAAAATTGTGTTGCATAACAGAATGGAACTAGACGATGAACCTTTTCCTATAATTGCCTTTGTTTGGTGGCCTTTTGTAATTTATGCTGGTTGGGTAACAGTGGCAAGTATTGCTAATGTTTCTACCTATTTAGTAAAAATTAATTGGAATGGTTTTGGACTCGATAACGTGACTTGGGCAGTTATTCTCATTGCTATAGCCATAAGGCTCAACCTATATATGATTGTAAAACGAAACATGCGCGAATATGCGCTTGTTGGTGCTTGGGCTTTAATAGGTATAGGTATGGCAAATAAACCTACGCAAAGCGTTGTGATGTATGTAGCATTTGCAGGTGCTGCATTTTTAATACTACGGACTGCTTTACATGCTTATAAAAATAGAGCGACTAATCCGTTTTTGAAATTTAAAGCGTGGAAAAATTCTAGAGTTTCATAATAAGTCCATAATAACACAAGCACACAAGAAATTAACTGTAACTTCGCGCCCAATTAAAGGAGTGACCTAATACTATTTCAACTATATAGAATAGTAAAATATAGAGTTTGCTTCATAAACTTTATGTATGTCATTTAAATCATTGGGCTTATCAGAGCCTATTTTACGCGCTATCCAGAAAAAAGGGTACGAAACACCATCACCAATACAAGCAAAAGCGATACCTCCAGTTTTAGAAGGAAAAGACGTTTTGGCTTCGGCTCAAACAGGAACTGGGAAAACAGCAGGTTTTACCTTACCAATGCTGCATTACTTATCTGAGAATTCTAGCCCTAAATATAGAGCTATTAGAGCTTTGGTGTTAACACCAACGCGAGAGTTGGCTGCCCAAGTTCAAGAGAATGTAAAAGAATACAGCGAATTTTTAAATATTAGAAGTACAGTGATTTTTGGTGGTGTAAATCAAAAACCACAGGTCTCTAGAATAAGACAAGGTGTGGATATTTTAGTGGCTACTCCAGGACGATTACTCGATCTTGAAAATCAAGGTTTGTTATCGTTAAAACATGTTGAAATGTTTGTTTTAGATGAAGCAGATCGTATGTTAGACATGGGATTTCTTCGTGATATAGAACGCGTTATGAAATTAATGCCAGATAAACGCCAAAATTTAATGTTCTCGGCAACCTTTTCTAAAGCCATTAAGAAATTAGCCTATTCAATTTTAAATAATCCTGTACAAGTTGAAGCGACTCCAGAAAATACAGCAGTTGATATTATTGAACAAAAAGTCTATAGAGTTGCAAAAGGGAAGAAAACAGGACTGATTATTAAACTAATTTCAGAGGGCAATTGGCAACAAGTTTTGGTATTTAACAGAACTAAGCATGGAGCGAATAAGCTCACTAAAAAGATGATTAGTGCTGGGATTTCTGCAGCTGCAATTCACGGTAATAAAAGTCAAGGAGCACGTACAAAGGCATTAGCTGGCTTTAAAAATGGCTCGGTTAGAGTTTTGGTCGCAACAGATATTGCAGCTCGCGGTTTAGATATTCCATTATTACCACATGTTATTAATTTTGAGTTGCCTAATATTTCTGAAGACTACGTGCACCGAATAGGGAGGACTGGTAGAGCAGGAGCAGAAGGTCAAGCGATATCCTTGGTAAGTGCAGATGAAACTACATACCTTGCAGGTATCGAAAAGCTGATTGGTGAAAAAATTGAAGTCGAAATTGTTGAAGGTTTCGAGCCAGATCCTAATGCTTCAACTGTGCCAATAAAACAAGGACAGAATAGAAACCACGGTCGTGGTAGAAATTCTAATTCTAAATCTAGAAATTCTGGAAGTAATAGCAATTCAAATCGAAATAAAAGTAGAAATCGAAATCGTAATCGCAGATAAATTTAGATAGAATATAACGTCTGTTTTAATGTGTCCTATGCGTATCTTTATTAAATGACAAAAAGCCTTAAACGTAAAATCATAGAAGTCTGCGATAAAAAAATCGCGCAGAAAGGTACTAATGTTGGTGTTTCATTCTATGCATTTTTTAAAAATGAGAACGATAACCCAGAATTGTTAATGGAAGCTGCAACGTGGTGGATAGAAACCCATCAGTTAGACCATTTTGAAAAGGCGGTTAAGATTAAAGAATTAGTAAAAGACTTATAGTTTGTCAGTACAACCTAACAACCCACTTCACGGAGTAAAATTAGAACAGATCATTACTGAACTGCAAGCGCATTATGGTTGGGAGTATATGGGTTACCAGATTAATATTCGTTGCTTTACACATAATCCTTCGGTAAAATCGAGCTTAAAATTTTTGAGACGCACGCCTTGGGCACGTACTAAGGTGGAGACTATGTATTTAGAGTATTTAGAGAAAAATAAAGTCTAAAACTCATCGTCATCTTCTTCGTCAAACATAACAATAGTGATATTAAACTCAGTGGCGTTAAATTCATCTCTACTCATCCAATATTCTGATGTGGTTAAGGTGTATGAATACTTACCAGTTGCCGTTAAATCCCAAAGAACAGATTCAGCTTCATCCAACTTATCTTTACCAGCAAGTTCTTTAGAATACAGACGTTTAGTGACATTATTATTCGCTAGCGTTGCGTTTAATACTAATAATAGGTTTTCCTTTGAAACGTTTTTATTTGTAGCTATTTCAAATTCAATAACTGTAGCATTTGCATTCGGGAATGTTAAGTTATAAATCTTATGCAACAACTGATTGATATTGCATAATTGATGATTAAAGGTTTTATCTGCATACTCCACAGAGATTTTATCTAGAAGTATTTAGTGAGAGATTTGCTCTATTTGATTTTCATTTAATTGCTTAGATAATTTATAATCTTACACGATTGCAGCGGCTTCTACAGGTTCAAAATCTGAAATAGCTATGGCCAACAATTTTTATAATTCTAAATTAGAAGAGTTAACTGAATCTTCCAACCCAAATTTATCCAATACGGTTTTGTAGTCTATGTCTGTCCAAGCATTATTCAATTCCTCAACCGCGTTTACCCTATTTAAAATGATTTTAAAATTATATAAATATTTATACTTTAGGTAAGTACTTATTTTTCTTTTTATCTAAATAATGGCGTAAAACTCCACCTTTAACGTTGTTAACATCAAATTCTACAATAAAGGCTTTATCATCAATTTCGTCAATAATGCGATGCATTTTTTTGATGTCTATTCTATTAATGATTGTGTGGATAATATCAAAATCTTGCTGTTCACCTTGGCTACCAAAACCTTTAGAGCCTTTATATGTGGTGAGACCTGCTCCCAACTCTTGCATAATGGCAATCTTTATGGCTAAAAAATCTTTTGAAACAATGGTAACACCAATAAAATCTTCAAAACCTTCAATTGTAAGGTCGGTAACTTTTGCAGTAACAATGTAAGTAAGAATAGAGTATAGCGCGACTTCTACAGATATGACATAAGCTGTTATACTGAATAGAATAATATTGAAAAACAGAATCACTTGTCCAATACTAAAGCCAAATCTATCATTGAGATAAACACCTAAAATTTCTGAGCCATCTAAAACAGAACCGTTGCGTATGGCAATACCAATACCTGCTCCCAAAAAGAGACCACCAAAAATAGAAATCAATAATTTATCGTTAGTGATAGTGCCAAAACTACCGAAGTGAATAAAGAGCGCTAAGCCTAAAATACTAACAATAGATTTTACCACTATGCGCTTAGAAACTGTGTAATAACCTAGTATTAAAAAAGGAATACTAAAGAGTATTAGTAAAACAGAGAGACTAATATCTATTTGAGTTCTCACCAGAAGCGCCATACCTGTAACACCTCCATCTAAAAATCCATTAGGTAGTAAAAAGGCTTTCAGCCCAATAGTGGCAAGGACAATACCGAATGCGATCTGTCCGTATTCTGAAAAAAAATTGTATGTTTTAGAGTGTTTCAAGGCTTGGTTTTATTTTATGAAAAGTTACAAAACCAAAACCACTTGACTGTTATAATAGTATAAAAAATCCTCTAGAATTTCTAAAGGATGATTTAGTATTTAATCTTCTTTTTTATGTCGTTTGCGTTTGCGCTTGCCTCTTTGTTTTTTTGCTTGCTCTATAAAGGCTTGGTATTCTGCCTTATCTATAGATTCGTTGGCATCTACGTCTAACTTGGCAAATCGTTTCTCAATAAGTTTTTTTCTAGCGATTTTTCTTTTAGACGCAAATTCTTCTAAAGAGATATTGCCATTGGCATCAGCATCTAATGTTTTAAAACGTTTATCAAACATAGCTTCTCTATGGTTGTCCTTTTTGCGTATTTTCTCAAACTCTTCTAATGAAAGTGAACCGTTAGCATCAGTATCTAATTTTTTAAATAGTTCTTTGGCATTTCCCTTTTTCTTTTTACCACCTTCTTGTGCGGTTACAAATGTTATCGAACAAATTGCAATAACACAAACTCCGATTTTAAATGTTTTTGAAATCATAATTTTAATTGTTTTATTTAATATACTCTACTATGACTGACAGAAATTATAAGCGTTTAATTCTTGAATTACTTTTGTGATAAAATTAACGTTGCAGTTAGAATTAAGGTAAGACTATAGTTTTGTTTTAGGGACTATTACTTATTGTACATAGATTCGTTTATAAATTCTAACCCAATCTTAAGAGAATCTATCCAAAAATTCCATGTATGTCCTCCATCGCGGACGCGATATTGGTGAGGGATTTCTTTTTTAGTCAGTGCAATGTGCATAGTAGAATTACCAATCGCTAAAAAATCGTCATCACCACAGTCAAAATAGATATCTACAGTTTTTAGTAATGCTGCTTCTTTTGTGTCTACCAGCTCTAATATATTAAATTCTATAATTGCATCTGTGAGTCTCACATTACCATTTTTTCCTATAACTGCAGGTGAAATACGTCCGAAATAATTGTCAAAATGTTCTGCATTATCATTTACAATCTCTTCATTTGTTTTAATACTAGAGCTAAAGGATGCACAAGAACCAAATAAATCGTGATACTTTAAAGCTAATCTCAGACTGCCAGCTCCACCCATTGAGAGTCCACTTATACCACGAAATTGTTTTTCGTTTTTTATACGATACTCTTTTTCAATAAAAGGCATAAATTCTTCTATAAACATATCTTCATATGGGTAAGTACCATCATCTTTATTTATGTATAGTCTATCGTCACCATCTGGCATTACGATGATCATGGCTTCAATTTTATTGGCGTTTAGTAATTCTCTTAAAATATCAGATAATAAGCCTTTTCTAATCCAATCTGTTTCATCTCCGGTAAATCCATTAAGCAAATAGATAATTGGGTATTTCTCTTTAGATTCGTCATAACCGTCTGGTAAATACACGGAGTACTTTATAGAGGTGTCTAATACATTACTTTTCATACTCAGGCTTTCAACAATTTTACTTTGCGCATAGCAATTAAAAATCGTTAGAAATGCAATAAAAGCTAAGGCTATTTTTTTCATAAGAGATAGATTTTATAGGTATAATTGTTTAGGCATTGACTTATCTCAAATATATTAAATAAATGAGGAAGGTTTATTTGATTTGCCTGAGACCTTCATAAACTATTATACTAACCGCATTGGCTAGATTGAGGCTTCTTATTTCGTTGTTATAAAGTGGAATTTTAAAAAGCTGGTCTTGGTGTTTTTGTAGCAATGGTTTTGGTAAGCCAACAGATTCTTTACCAAAGATTAAAAACATATTATTTACATACGAAATATCCCAATGTGATTTTGTGCCATGGCTCGATAAGAAGACTATTTTGGCATCTTTATTCTTCTGAAAAAAGTCATCAATAGAGTCGTAGTAAATAACTTCTAAATGTTGCCAGTAATCTAAACCAGCTCGTTTTAAACGTTTATCATTAATTTCAAAACCAAAAGGTTTTACCAAATGTAATCGCGAACCAGTTGCTAAAGCCAAACGACCAATATTACCAGTGTTGTTTGGTATTTCGGGTTCTATGAGTACAATATTAAGTGGCATATCTATCTATTGCGAAGGCAGTAATCTTTTTAATTATAGTTATTGATTTAATATTTCTTTTGCGAACTTATCAATAGTATCAATGCCATTTTTAGTAACATGCTTCACAAATGCACTGCCGATTATAGCTCCTTTTGCATATTTGGTGGCTCGTGTAAAAGTGTCGTTATTAGAAATACCAAAACCAACAATTTGAGGATTATTTAGGTTCATATTTGCAATACGCTCAAAATATTCGGTTTGTTCGTTGCCAAAGCCAGTTTTTGCTCCGGTTGTACTTGCAGAACTTACCATATAAATGAAGCCTCTAGAAACCGAATCGATATAACGAATACGTTCGTCTGATGTTTGAGGTGTTATTAAGAATACATTGATTAAACCATAGGTTTCAAATGTAGCTTTATATTCTGAATGATAGACATCAACAGGTAAATCTGGAATGATTAATCCATCGATGCCAATCTCTTTGCACTTTTTACAAAAAGCTTCAACACCATATTGCAACATAGGATTAAAGTAACCCATAATAATTAAAGGAATTGAAACCGACTGACGAATGTCTTTAAGTTGATTAAATAACAATTCGCTAGTCATTCCATTTTTTAAAGCCTGTGTAGAACTTGCTTGAATGGTTGGTCCATCTGCTAAAGGATCACTAAAGGGAAGACCAATCTCTATCATATCAACACCAGATTTTTCGAGATTCTGAATGATGCTTACTGTATCATCTATGTTAGGATAACCTGCTGTAAAATATATAGAAAGCAGTTTTTTATCTTCTTTTAATTTTTGATTTATTCTGTTCATTTTTATGTTCCGGGGAAAATGGAATATCTTTTTAATTAAACGTCATTTTATATTTACAAGATGCTGAATCAAGTTCAGCATTTGGACTAAAGTCCGAAATAATCAATATAATTCTGTAAATCCTTATCACCACGACCAGATAAACTAATCACAACAATATCATCTGGCTTAAAGGTTTTGTGCTCAAAAATAGCGAGCGCATGACTGGTTTCTATGGCTGGTATAATACCTTCTAACTGCGCTAATTCTAAACCAGCAGTCATGGCTTCATCATCTGTTGCTGAGTAAAACTCACCACGCCCAGATTTGTATAAATGCGAATGTAATGGACCAACACCAGGATAATCTAAGCCTGCCGAAATAGAGTAAGGTTCTGTGATTTGTCCATCAGTTGTTTGCATTAATAATGTTTTACAGCCATGAATGATACCTTCCTTACCAAGTGCAGATGTTGCAGCACTTTCACCAGAATGAATACCTTTTCCTGCAGCTTCTACTGCTATGATTCCAACATCTTCATTATCTAGAAAGTGATAATATGTTCCTGCAGCATTACTTCCGCCTCCTATACAAGCCACTACGTAATCGGGATCTTCTTTGCCTTCTTTTTCCTTTAATTGCCATTTAATTTCTTCTGAAATTATAGACTGAAATTTGGTCACCATATCTGGATATGGATGAGGTCCAATGGCAGAACCAATAATATAATGCGTATCTACAGGATTGTTAATCCAATCTCTTATGGCCTCATTAGTAGCATCTTTTAAAGTGCGACTTCCTGATAATGCAGGTCTTACTTCTGCACCTAACATTTTCATTCGAGCAACGTTTGGTGCTTGTCTTGCAATATCAATTTCTCCCATGTAAACTATACAATCAATGCCAGCTAAAGCACAAACCGTTGCTGTAGCTACACCATGTTGTCCAGCACCAGTTTCAGCAATAATTCTGTTTTTGCCTAATCGCTTAGCCACGAGTATTTGACCAATCGTATTATTGATTTTATGCGCTCCGGTATGATTTAAATCTTCTCTTTTTAGATAAACCTTAGTTTTATATTTCTCTGAAAGACGTTTTGCAAAATAAAGTGGAGAAGGGCGACCAACATAATCCTTTAATAATTGATTGAATTCTTCTTGAAAAGAAGGCTCTGCTATTATTTTTAGATAATTGTCGCGTAATTCTTCAACATTAGGATAGAGCATTTCTGGTATGTATGCTCCACCGAATTCGCCGTAATAACCTTTGTTGTTAATGTTGTAGCTCATGTTTAAATTTTTCTAATTCTTCAATATTTTTTAATCCAGGTTCAATTTCAAATTTACTATTAACGTCTATAGCATAGCAGTATTTTGAAGCTGGACTTTCTTTAAATGCTTTTATTGTTTTTACTGATTTCAATCCAATACCTCCACTTAAAAAGTAAGGTTTAGTTGATGGATAATCTTTTAATACATCCCAATTAAATGTGTAGCCATTGCCTCCTGGTAATTTTCCTTTGGTGTCAAATAGGAAGTAATCGCAAACATCTTCGTATTTTTCTAAAACGCTGAAATCAAATTCATTTTTAATGCTAAATACTTTTATAATTTCAATAGGTTTGCCTTGTCTAAGTGAGCGCATCGATTGAGAAATCTCATTATGAGATTCTTCGTTTCGCTCTGAATGACAGTAACTTTTCAGCAATCTGCAGATTTCTGGTGATTCATGTCCATGTAATTGAATAGCATCTAGTTGATACTTTTCAATCTGAGATACAATGACTTCTACGTGTTCATCAACAAAAACACCAACTTTATTGATGTCTTTTGGTAATTCAGGAATACTGTCATTAAAATCTCGTGGAGAATTTTTATAAAATATAAAGCCAAGATAATCTGGTTGCAATTTTGCAACTTCAGCAGTATTATATTTCATGCCACAGACTTTTAGTTTCATATTTATTCTTGTGAAAGCGGGAATCTCGCCACACTTCTTGTTTTTTGTCATTCCTGCGAAGGCAGGAATATATTTACTTTTATCTTTATAGTGGATTTCTGCCTTCGCAGAAATGACAGCTATTCGTTTAATTTATTTATAAATGCTGTTGCACTAGCTCCTGGATTATGAGTTTTCATAAAGTTTTCACCTATTAAAAATCCTTTATAGCCATAAGGTTGCAATGCTTCAATGGCTTCAACCGAACTAATACCACTTTCTGAGACTTTTACAAAATCATTAGGTATTAGCTTACTCAATTGTTTTGAAGTGTCTAAACTGACTTCAAAAGTTTTAAGATTTCTGTTATTTACACCTAACATGTCTAAAGAAGGCATTATTGATTTGTGTAATTCATTTTCGTTATGTACTTCTAATAATACATCGAGATTTAAGCTTTTTGCTAATTCTGAAAATTTCTTTATTTCTGCTTTGGTTAATATGGCAGCGATGAGTAAAATGACATCTGCACCAATTGCTTTAGATTCTATAATTTGATATTCATCTATTATAAATTCTTTCCTAAGTATTGGTAGGCTACAGTTTTCTTTTGCGATTATTAAATCGTCCATTTTACCACCAAAATAGATTTCGTCAGTTAAGACAGACATACCACATACTCCTGCATTTTCGTAACCTAAAGCAACATCTTCTACTTTAGCAGAATTATTTATAATTGATTTTGAAGGTGATTTGCGTTTAAACTCAGCAATAATACCAGTATTGCTGTTTTTTAATTTCTTTGATAATGACGTGGTTTTCATTCCGAAATACGGCAATTGCTCGTAGGCTTGTATAGGAATTAATTCTTTTTTAAGATTTATTTCCTTACGCTTATCTACTACTATTTTATCTAAAATATTCATTTACTCAATTCAATAAGTTGACTTAAACATTCTTTCGCTTTTCCGCTAACCAAAGACGCTTTAGCTCGGTTAAAGCCCTCCTTGTGAGAAATTTGTTTTGCTGTTGCTATGGCTAAACCTGCATTGGCGCAAACCACATTATTATGCGCTTCAGTGCCATTTCCGTTGATAATATTTATAAAGAGTCTAGCGGCTTGTTCTACTGTATTTCCGCCAAATATTTCTTGTTGTTCTATTTTATTTACGCCTAAATCTTCAGGTTCAAATAAACTTTCTGAATTATTAGAAATCACTTTGGTTTTTCCTGTTAGTGAGATTTCATCATAACCATCTAAAGCGTGAACCACAGCATAGTTTTTATCTGTTTCTTGATATAAATAGCCGTAAAGTCTCAATAGCTCGAGATTAAATACTCCAACCATTTGGTTTTTAGGAAATGCAGGATTTACCATTGGTCCCAACATATTAAAAAATGTTTTAACACCGAGTTCCTTTCTTATTGGTGCAACATTTTTCATGGCAGGATGAAAAAGTGGTGCGTGTAAAACACAAATACCTGTTTTATCGAGGCTGCGTTTTAAAAAATCTAAATCGTTTGTAAATTTAATACCCAAATATTCCATTACGTTTGATGAACCGCAAGCTGATGATACTCCATAATTTCCGTGTTTGGTGACATGGACTCCGGCTCCTGCTGTTACAAAAGAGGATAAGGTAGAAATGTTAAAGGTGTCTTTGCCATCACCACCTGTACCGCATAAATCGATAGTGTTATAACCTTCAAAATTTACAGGAATACAAAGTTCTAATAGGGCATCTCTAAAGCCGCGAAGTTCTTCTAAAGTGATACTGCGCATCATATAAACGGTTAAAAAGGAGGCTATCTGACTTTGATTGTATTTACCTAAGGAAATATTTACTAATACGTCTTTAGCCTCTTCTGCTGAGATACTTTCTTGATTTATTAATCTGTTTAATAGTTTTTTCATAAAATAGATTTTAGATTTCAGACTATAGAGTTGAGAACTTCTTGATTAGCGTAAAGTTTATTTTTTGAATTTCAGTTAGTAATTCAAAAATTTTAATTACATCATTTTCATTTATATATCCTATACGAATGCTTAAATGTAATTGTGTGCTTAGTTCATTTGAAGATCCATTAGCAATACTGAGAAAATGTTTAAATTCTTTATTTGAATTTCTACCTGCTCCTTCAGCAATGTTAGAAGGGATAGATACTGCACATCTTTGTATTTGACTAATTAGTCCATACTTTTCTTCTTTGGGGAAGAAAGACGTTAGTCGGTAGACTAATTCGACTAAATCCATAGATTTTTGCCAAACTTTCAATTCTTTGTAATTGTTCATATCTAAAGTCTAATTTCTATTGTCTAAGGACTAGTTATTAACCCAATTCTCTAAAATCTTTTTACCATTTGGTGTTAAAACAGATTCAGGATGGTATTGTACTCCTTTTACATCATATTCTCTATGTCTTAATGACATTATTTGTCCGTTTTCATCAAAAGATGTTGCCTCTAAACTATCTGGTAGATTAGGATTAACTACCCAAGAGTGATAACGACCAACTTTAAAAGTTTTGTTTAATCCTTTAAAAAGTGTTTCGTCATCAACGGAAAGTGTCACATTGGTTGCAACACCATGATAGACTTGATCTAGATTTTCGATTGTACCACCAAAAACTTCACCAATAGCTTGTTGTCCTAGACAGACTCCTAATATACTTTTAGTGGAGGCATAGGTTGCAATGATTTCTTTTAACAAACCGGCTTCATCTGGTATACCTGGACCTGGTGATAATACAATTTTGTCGAAGGCATCAACCTCTTCTAGTATTAGTTTATCATTTCTTTTAACTGTGACATCACAATCTAAATCCTCTAAATAGTGGACTAGGTTGTAGGTAAAACTGTCGTAGTTATCTATTACTAATATTTTTTTCATTCCTATCCCTTACCCTTTCCAAAGGAAAGGGGATTTATTATTTGTTCTTTATAAATTCGTCATTCGTCAATCTCAAATCTCTTTAGCCTGCTCAATCGCCTTGGTTAAAGCTCCAAGCTTGTTATATACTTCTTGTAGTTCACTTTCTGGATTAGATTTTGCTACCAATCCTGCTCCAGCTTGCCAAAATAATTTATGATTTTTACTTAAAAATGTTCTAATCATTATGGCTTGATTAAAGTTCCCGTCAAAATCCATAAAGCCAATGGCTCCACCATAGTAACCTCTGCTAGTTTTCTCATATTTTTCAATCAGTTGCATTGCCATGTGCTTTGGTGCGCCACTTAAAGTACCAGCAGGAAATGTGTCTGCAACCACTTGCATAGTGTCTGTGCCTTTATGAATGTTTCCTGTAACCTTACTGACCAAATGAATAACGTGCGAAAAGAATTGAACTTCTCTGTAATTTTCTACCGTGACATTGCTTCCATGTCTGCTTAGATCGTTTCTTGCCAAATCAACTAACATTACGTGCTCACTATTTTCTTTGTCATCTTTAATTAATTTTTCGGCGAGTTCAGCATCTTTTAAATCATTACCAGAACGCTTAAAAGTACCAGCAATAGGATGAATTTCGGCCTTACCATCACTAACAACGAGCTGGGCTTCTGGTGAACTTCCAAATATTTTAAAGTTCCCATAATCAAAATAGAATAGGTATGGAGATGGGTTAATACTTCTTAATGCTCTGTATACATTAAATTCATCTCCACTAAACCCTTGCGAAAACCGTTTTGATAATACCAATTGAAACACATCACCTCTTGCGCAATGTTTCTTGGCAAGTTCTACATGCTTTTTATAATCTTCGTCTGTAAGGTTAGATTCAATATCTCCTTTAGTTTTAAAATCGTAAGACGCATATTGTCTGGTTTGTATTAACTGAAGAATCTCGTCAATATTATTTTCAGTATCAAAGCAATGCGCAAAAATATAGGCTTCATTTTTAAAGTGATTTATGGCAATAATATTCTGATAAACAGCGTAATAAATTTCAGGAATTTCAACTGAATTCTCTTTTTTCGAAATTTGGATATCTTCAAAATATTTTACCGCATCGTAAGCAGTATAACCAAAAATTCCATTATTTATAAATTTAAAATCCTTGTTAGAATCGACTTTAAAACGTTGTGTAAATTTGTGAATTTCATCAACAACACCAACCGTTTCAACCAAATTACTTTTAAAACTTCCGTCAGGATAGGTCTGTGAAACTGTATTGCCTTCTACTTTAATAGATGCAATAGGATTACAGCATATATATGAAAAACTATTATCGTTGGCATGGTAGTCACTACTCTCTAACAATATACTGTTAGGGAATTTGTCTCTAATTTTTAAGTATATACTAACAGGTGTAATGGTATCTGCTAGTATCTTTTTATAATGTGTGTAAAGACTAAATGTTTTCATTTTATGTCAAATTCAATTTAACATCTCATTACTAGAGATGTATTTTATATATTATATCACTTTGACTGCGCGCAGTGTGACAAATTAAAAATTAAAAAAGGCTTGTCGTGAATGACAAGCCTTTTTTATATGATAACATACCAAGGGTTATTTCACGAACATGAGCTTGAGAAATTCCACCACCAAATATGCTTTGTTTTTGTTTTCATTTTGAATGTCAAATATAGACATCCTAATTTTCTTTTTCAAATATTTTATCTGTTAATATTTATTTTTTTGATTACTGTATTTATTTACCGTTAGTACAAGAGCGGTGTTTTTGGTTAAAAGTTTGAATTAATTTTTTGTTAATTATTAAAAGTTAAACAAATGGATTAATAACTTTGATAACATGAAACAAGTATTATTTATAGTATTACTCACAGTTTTATCTTGTAAAAATGAATCTTCTAATTCTAAAGTGGTAGATTCTAATTCAATTGAAGATACTATTGAAAGTCCTAAAGAAAATGCTATAGACGTTTCTGATATAGATTTAGAAATTTATGATTACGATGGTTTGGAGCCACTCATTAATATAAAGGACGACAAAATACATGTTGTTAATTTTTGGGCAACTTGGTGTGCACCATGCATTAAAGAATTACCATATTTTGAAAACATTAACAAAACCTACAAAGGTAAAGATGTAGTTGTGCTTTTGGTAAGTTTAGATTTCCCTAAAAATTATGAAACTAAATTAAAACCGTATATTAAGACAAAGAATTTAAAATCAAAAGTTGTCGCTTTTGATGATACAAACCAGAATCGTTGGATTCCGGCAATAAATGAGAAATGGTCTGGTGCAATACCAGCAACAATTATATATAAAGGAGAGAAACGTCAATTTTACGAAAGATCATTTACGCAAGAAGAATTAGAAACCGAACTTAAACAATTTTTAAGCCTATAATGGGCAATTGGCAGCTCAGAATTTGTAGCTACCACAATTAATTTACAAATTAATAATAACAAATAATATTAAAATTATGAAGACAATAAAATTACTCGCAGTTATGGTGTTAGTAGTCACACTATCTGCTTTTACAACGAATACACATGGAGACGGTTACAAAGTAGGTGACGTTGCTACCGATTTTAGTCTCGAAAATATAGATGGTAAAAAGGTCTCTATGGCAGACTATAGCGATGCCAAAGGCTTTATCGTAATATTTACTTGCAACACCTGTCCTTATGCAGTTGCTTATGAAGATAGAATAGAGGCGTTGAATAAAAAATATGCTTCAAAAGGATATCCCGTTATTGCTATTATGCCAAACAATATAGATGTTAAGCCAGGAGACAATATGGAAGCGATGAAGGCTAGAGCGAAAGCAAAAGGCTTTACATTTCCGTACCTAATGGATGCAGGTCAGAAGGTTTATCCGCAATACGGTGCAACAAAAACTCCACATGTTTACATTCTTGAAAAAACTAAAAAAGGTAATGTAGTAAAGTACATAGGAGCTATTGATGATAATTACAAAGATGCTGATGCAGTTACAGAAACTTATGCACAAGATGCTGTAGATGCATTATTAAAAATGCAAGAAATAAAAGTGAAAGAAACTAGAGCTATTGGCTGTTCCATTAAGGTGTAATTCTTAAATACTTAAGACAGTCTATAGATAAGTTCTTGAATTGAATTCAAGATAATATGTTAAAAATTGAATCCGAAGTGTAACACTTCGGATTTTTTTTCGTCTATATCATAAGGAAATGTTAAATTTACACAAATTTAATGCAATCAATGGCTGATTTATCACAAGAAGAATGGACAAAACAACTCGAAGAAGACAATAATTCGGTCGTTTTAGATGTTAGAACACAAGATGAAGTTGATTTAGGAATTATACCTAATGCAATTCACATAGATATCCACAAAGGTCAAGGTTTTATTGACGATATAGAAAAATTAGATAAAACCAAGACGTATTTTGTGTATTGCAGATCTGGTGCTAGAAGTGGTCAAGCGTGTTCAATAATGAACCAAATGGGTTTTGAAAACGCATTTAATTTAATGGGAGGTTTTAATGATTGGCAAGGTGAAATAGCGAATTAAATTTAATACTAAGACTTATGAAAAAACTATATACAATCTGTTGTCTTTTAATAACACTAAGCTTCAATACAAGTTGTTTAGATACAAAAGACGCATCTGCAGATATAAAACTGGTTACAGCTGAAGAGATGCAATCTATATTAGAGTTAGAAGATGTACAATTAGTAGATCTACGTTCTCCAGAGGATTATGACGAGAATCATATCCTAAATTCACAGAATATTGATTTTTCCTCGCCAACTTTTGATGATGATATAACAAAATTAGATAAAGAGAAACCAGTAATATTGTATTGCAAAGGCGGAGGCAGAAGTGCTAAATGTGCTCAAAAGCTTAAAGAAGCTGGATTTAAAAAGATATACGATCTCGATGGAGGTATTTCAAAATGGAAACATTCTGATAAAATTAGTGTCGAAGCAAAATCCTAAAATATAGACCGAACTTTTTAGTTCGGTTTTTTTTATTCAAAAAATGAAACCAAAATCCTTAAGGTTTTTATAAATTACGCGTCTGTTAAACTAAAATAAAACCACATCCATTACATTTGTGATTTAATGCTTTATTTATGACGATCCAAAAAGTATTTCTACTCTGTCTGATGGCATTTTGCTTTTCATTCATTTCACATTCGCAAATTTTAGAACCTGTTAAGTGGGAAACTTCAGTTGAGAAAATTTCAGATACGGAGTATAATATTATTTTAAAAGCTAGTATTGATGATGGCTGGTATATCTATTCACAGAAAAAACAGGATCCTGAGGGGTTTGCGCCAGAAACTATATTTGAATTTAAAGATCAAGAAAATAACTATAGATTAGAAGGTCCGGCATCTGAGCCAGATATAGATCCTGTCTATGATAATATTTTTGAAGAAGACGTTAAAAAGTTTAAAAAAGAAGCCACATTTGTGCAAAAGATCACTTTATTAAACTCCGATTTAAATCAAATTGAAGTTTATGTAGAATATCAAACTTGTGATAATTCTAAATGCATTCCAGGTGATTATACGTTTAACATAGCCTTGGATGGTTCTGCAGTAGAAACAAAAGCTGCTTTTGTTAACGCACGAAGCGAAAAATTGTCACAAGCTCTTAACTTAGAGGTCACTGGTTGGGATAAATATGAAAAACAAGCCGTAGAAGAACAGAGTAATTTTAGTATATTTTTTTTAGGCTTTTTAGGAGGTCTCATCGCCTTATTAACACCATGTGTTTTTCCTATGATTCCTCTAACGGTTTCATTTTTTACCAAAAGCTCTGGAGCTTCTAAAAAGGGAATGTTTAATTCTATTTTATATGGTTTCTTTATATTTATAATTTATGCTTTACTGAGTTTACCGTTCCATTTAATGGACTCACTAGATCCTGGGATTTTAAATAGCATCTCCACAAACGTTACGCTTAATATTATATTCTTTGTCATATTTATAGCTTTTGCATTTTCGTTTTTTGGCTATTACGAATTAACCTTACCACAATCTTGGAGCGCTGCAATGGATAGTAAAGCCAATAAAATTGGTGGCTTTATTGGTATTTTCTTTATGGCATTAACGCTAGCTATTGTATCATTTTCTTGCACAGGCCCAATCTTAGGTACACTGCTTGGTAGCTCATTAACAGCAGATGGAGGCGCAACACAACTCACTATGGGAATGAGTGGTTTTGGTTTGGCACTAGCCTTGCCATTTACCTTATTTGCCATGTTCCCAAAATGGTTAAACTCGTTACCAAAATCTGGAGGTTGGTTAAATACGGTAAAAGTTGTTTTAGGATTTATAGAATTGGCATTAGCACTAAAATTCTTATCTAATGCAGATTTAGTTGAACATTGGGGACTTTTAAAACGCGAAGTTTTTATAGGTCTATGGATAATTATCGGAATAGGACTTGTCTTGTACTTATTTGGAAAAATAAAATTTCCACACGATAGTCCATTACAAAAATTAAGTAAAGGTAGAATTACAACTGGCATTTTGGTTATCGCTTTTATCATTTATTTAATTCCTGGCCTAACCAATACAAAATATGCTAACTTAAAGTTGTTGAGTGGTTTTCCACCACCACTATTTTATAGCTTATATGATAAAGCTTCAGAATGTCCACTAGATTTAAATTGTAATAAGGATTTATATGCTGGTATCGCTGCTGCTAAAGCAGAGAACAAACCTATTCTATTAGATTTTACAGGTTGGGCTTGTGTAAACTGCAGAAAGATGGAAGAGCAGGTTTGGAGTACACCAGAAGTTTACGATATGCTACAAGATAATTATGTAATTATATCGCTTTATGTAGATGATAAAAAGGATTTACCCGAAGATGAGCAATTTCAATATTTAAGAGCCAACGGAACAATTAAGAACATTGAAACAATTGGAGATCAATGGGCAACTTTACAAACTATAAATTTTCAGAACAACTCGCAACCTTATTATGTCCTTGTTGATCATAACATGGACCTATTAAACGTTACCAATGCTTATGAGCCAAATTCTGATGCGTATCTTGAATGGCTTAAAACGGGTTTAGAGAATTTTATAAAACAGCAAATTGATCCAAACATTTTTAATTAGAAAATCTAGTTTTAAAGCCCTTAACTTGTTTTCAGTTTATCTGAATGTAACTTTCTAAGTTTAGCCAATTTAGGATCAATTACAAAACTACAATAGCCATAATTTGGATTGTTCTTATAAAAATCTTGATGCTCTTTTTCAGCTTCATAAAAGGTTTGAGCTTTAGCAATTTCCGTAACAATAGGTGTGTCGTAATAAGGACTTAGCTGCTCAACAACTTGTTCTGCAATTTTTTTTTGAGTAGTGTTATTAAAATAAATCCCAGAGCGGTATTGCGTACCTCTATCTGCTCCTTGTCTATTTAAAGATGTAGGCTCATGAGTGGTCATAAAAATAACCAGAATATCTGCGTAGCTAATAATATTAGCGTCAAAAGTTACTTTAACTACTTCAGCAAAACCAGATAAACCAGAGCATACTTCACGATATGTTGGTCGTCCTGGAGCGTTTCCGTTAGTATAACCCGATACTACACTTTCAACGCCATTTACTTCCTCAAAAACGGCTTCTGTGCACCAAAAGCAGCCTCCACCGACTGTGGCTGTCTCTAATTTCTTTATCATACTCCTGTTGCCTTATCTAAAATCATAGATGCTGAGTTAATACAATAACGCAATCCACTTGGTTCTGGTCCATCTGGGAAAACATGCCCTAAGTGACCATCGCAAGTATTGCACATTACTTCTACGCGTATCATACCAAAAGAAGAATCTTTATGGTATTTAATTGCGTTTTCTTTAATAGGTTGTGTAAAGCTGGGCCAACCACTACCAGATTCAAACTTAATTGTAGAATCAAATAATGGAGTATTGCAACACACGCAGTTGTATTGACCTTTGTCATAAATACTGCAAAGTTCTCCACTGTTTGGTCGTTCCGTACCTTTTTTGCGCGTAATTGTATATTGTTCTGGTGTTAATTGAGCATTCCATTCTGCTTCTGTTTTTTCAACGCGTTTATCTGGAGTTGGGTTTCCTTTTACGGAAAATTGGATGACTTCTTTCCAAGTTAGCATATAACTTTTTTCTTTTATTATTAATTAATTTCAACTTAAAGATAGTCGAAATTTTTCTAAAAACTTTCATCCAATTTATGGACTTATAATTATCATCAAGGTGGTAATGTTATGCATAAAATCTTATATGCTTCAATAATATATCTGTAAAAGCACTTTTTATAAGATTTAAACTAAGATTTTTGTCAATCAAGATAATTCTACATGAAGAACATGCTACTATCAAAACATAAATACAATTTTAACGCTATACTAATTACAATTCTATCATTAGGTTTTATATGCCAGTTAAATGCTCAAGAAAACACTAAGGAGGTTTCAAAAAGTATTTACGTTACTTCCAATGTTGGTTTAGAAGGAAAGAATAATTCAACCGCTATTTTAAAGGCGATAGTTAATGCTTCTAAGGACGATAACAATGCTGCCTTTATAGCTTTGGGAAACAATACTAGAAAAAAGGGTTATCCAAAAAATAAAGAGGATAGAAAAAGTGAGGAAGCTTTTTTAAAATTGAGTGTGTTAGATCCTCTTAAAGAATTTAATGGTGATGTTATTTTTATTCCTGGTAAGCACGAGTGGAACAAAGGTGGACATAAAACAATAAACGATTTAGAATCGTACCTCCAAGATAATAGCGATGCAAAATTTTGGCCAAACAACGGTTGTCCGATTGAACGTGAAACACTTAGTGATGAGGTGGAATTGGTGATGGTAGATACGCAATGGTATCTTGAGGATTGGGACAAACATCCATACATTAATAACAGGTGCGAGATAAAAACAAGAGAACAATTTTTTCTAGAGTTTAAAGATGAATTAAAAGACGAACAAAATAAAACCATTATCGTTGCTTTGCATCATCCTTTATTAACTGCGACGAGACAAGGGTTTATTGGTCGTTTGGGAGGTCTCTCTAAACAGGCTTACAACCACAAGGATATGCAATATTTAGTGGGAAGATTAGAAACTTTAGCGAGCCAATTTAATGATGTCATTTTTGTTTCTGGTGCTGATAAAAATTTACAGTTTTTAATGGACGATGGCATTCCTCAGGTTATAAGTGGTGCGATAGGACAAACTGAAAAAACAAGACATAACGAGGAAGAAGCAACTTTTGGAACAGACCAACAAGGCTACGCAAAACTCAATGTTTTTAAAGACGGAAGCTCGGAAGTTGAAATTTATACTGTTGAAGGCAACAACACTACAAAAGTATTTTCTTCAAATATTAAATTAAAAAAAGGCAAATTAGAAGATTTTAGTTATCATAAAAAGGAAGATTTTGGAAACACTTATAAAGATGCAATCTATACAGAAGGTGAAGTGAATAAATCTGGATTTTACAAATGGTTTTGGGGAGATCATTATCGTGAAATTTATGGTCGTAAAATTGAAGCTCCAGTTCTATTTTTAGAAGATTTACCAGAAAATGTAACGGCAATATCAGAGGGAGGCGGAAACCAATCGAGAAGTCTGCGTTTAATTGACGATAACGAAAATGAATATACTATTAGAGAACTTCGTAAAAGTGGAGTTAGGTTTATACAATCTAAAATAAAGAATCACTACGTACGCGATTATATGCGTAATACCATTGCAGATGATATTGTGCAAGATTATTATACCACATCACAACCGTACGCTCAATATGCAGTTAATGAACTGTTAGATGCTATTGATATTTCGCATGCCAATCCAAAGATAGTATATCTACCCAAACAGAAGAGGTTGGGCAGATTCAATGAAAATTATGGAGATAAATTATATATGTTTGAAGCGCATGTCGGTGATGAAAACAAAACATTTGAAATCTTCGGAAATGCAGATGATATCATTAGCACAAAAGATGTATTATTAGAATTGCAAAATGATAAAGATGCAAAGATAGACGAAGACAGCTACATTAGAGCACGTTTATTTGACATGCTTATTGGAGATTGGGACAGACACGAAGACCAATGGAGATGGGCTTTGCACAAGCAAGATGATGGTACGGAATTGTACAAACCAATTCCGCGAGATCGTGACCAAGCATTTCCAAAGTACGATGGTGTTTTCCCTGCAATTTTAAAGGCTGTGTCACCATTAGCAAGAAATATGCAAACCTATTCACCCGAAATTAAAAACGTCAAAACTTTTAATAACGCCGTTTATTATCTAGACAAGAATTTAGTAAACAGAGCACAATGGCAAGATTGGAAAATGCAAGCAGAAAGCATTCAAAATAATCTTACAGATGAGGTTATTGACAACGCCTTTGCTAATCTTTTGGAAGACACCAAAGATGAAAGTATGGACACTATAAGATCAATTTTAAAGCAAAGAAGAGAAAATATAGTTTCGATAGCAGAAGATTATTTTGAATATTTTAAAAAGCACGAAATTATTGTAGCGACTAATAAAGACAACACCATAAATATTGTAAGAAAGCCGAATGGAAAATCTGATATTTCCATAACTCAAAAAGATAAAATTATATTAGAAAATACTTACGATAAAAATGAAACTGATGAAATTTGGATTTATGCTTTAGATGGTGATGATGAAATTTCAGTGACAGGAGAAGGCAATGACTACATTAAATTGAAAATTTTTGGTGGTGAAGAAAACGATATTTATGATATTACAAATAATAGAAATGTAAAGGTTTACGATTATAAATCAAAGAAAAATACATTCAACACTCCAGTAAATAAGATGCTTACGGATTCTTATGATATCAATAATTTTAATCCTGTAAAGCGCAAGAGGTCAACCAATGTATTGTTACCAGGAATTGGATTTGATCCAGATGCAGGTTTAAATGTAGGATTAACCAATACCTATACAACTTACAGTTTATTGAGAAATCCTTTTACAACACAACATAGCTTTAATGCGTCGTATTTTTCCGCAACCCAAGGTTTTGAATTTTCTTATAATGGTGAGATTGCCCATGTTTTTCATAATTGGAATTTAGGTTTAGACGCGCGCATTACCAGTGCAAATTTTGCACTCAACTTCTTTGGAATAGGAAATGAAACTGAGTATAATGCAGATGATGCTGATCTAGATTTTAATCGTACAAAAATTAGTCAATGGCATTTTCAACCGTCTTTAATTTACAAAACAAGTGGTAATGTAAACGCACATGTTGCAGCACGAGTAGAATCGCATAAAGTTGAAGATTCTGATAATGGTTTTATTCAAACATTTTTCGATGCAGATAATGCTGTTTTTGAAAATCAAATTTATGCTGGTGCGGAAGTGGGCATCAATTTTAATAATAAAGAAGCCTTGTTGGCTTATCCAAGAAGAGGTATAGAATTAGGCGTAGTTGCAGGTTACAAACAAAATATCGAGTCTGACTTTGATAATAAATTTTCTTATGTAACTCCAACCGCTTCATTTATTTATCCTATCCACGAAAGTGGCATGGCAGTTCTGGCAACCAAAGCACAAGCAAATTTTATTCTTGGTGATTCGTATGAATTTTATCATGCTGCTACTGTTGGTGGTAACAGAAGTTTAAGAGGATTTAGAAATGACCGATTTTTAGGTAAAACCTCATTTTTTCAAACCACGGATTTGAGAGTGTGCTTTTTACAAGTTCGTACTGGAGCTGTGCCACTTAGAATGGGTATTACTGGTGGATTTGATTATGGTAGAGTTTGGAACGAAAATGAAGATTCAAATAAATGGCATAATAGTTACGGTGGTTCAATTTTTATAAATGGTTTTCAGGCGTTTACTGCTAATATTGGGTATTATTTGAGCGATGAGGATAGTCGAATTATTTTTACAGCTGGATTTAGATTTTAATAATTTATATCAATTAAATAGAAACAACAAAGAACGGCAGCTGACGAATGAACATTTTCAACTTTTATAAATACCTTCATAATTGTTATATTAAATAAGACTAATTTCTTCAAATTCATAATTTTGAGACACCTCAAGTTAATATTGCTGTTGTTAATACTATATAGTTGCAATTGCATCAGTTGAAAAAAATGAATTGATAAAAAGTAATTTTAAAACATCGTTAAATGGGTTTGAGTATTATGTCGTGGAAATACCATGGATAGTGTAATGAAAGAACATGATGACTGAGTACTCTCAAATGATACCATCACCAATCATTATCTAAATAATGCAGTTTTAAGCGCGTTAAGTATGATGGCATAAGGTCAAAAACACTCTATTTTAAGGCTGTATTGATAAATGATAGAGCAAAAAAGGAAATATCAGGACGCTTTTGTATGACGTATATGACTAAGCAGAAAGGAGAAATTTACGGATGGATTATGGATGAGGTTAATGATTTTTAAAATTTAAAATACTGCTATCTGTCTTCGCAAGTCATATGATTTAAAACTTGAAAATTTTTAATCAGATTTTGTTTTGATTTAAGTATTAAGCTTTAACCCAACAAATCTTGTTTTAATAGAATAATTATAAACCATAATTAATACAAAAACGACCTTCAGTAATAGTATACGATTCTGGTGTAGCATTTTCTAATTCTGCAATAAACTCAAATGTTCCCATAATAAATTTTGCATCTATATTATGTGCTGTGATAGTTAAGGTTCCATTAGCGTAATAGTAGAAATCATCATTAGCAGTAAAACCAGCTCTTGGTAATTCCGGTATACGTCTAAGGCTATAAAAACCAGGTGGAGTATTTGCATCTATACTAAAATCCATGTTAGTACTATCCAATTCACTAAATATTATAATGGCAATTGTCATGTCATTTTCAATGGGAAGTCCAAGAATAGAAGATTCTATATACTCCTCACCATCATACAAAGCAAAAAATTCATCATCTTTCGTTAAAGGAATATCAATAAAAATACCATTTGTAAAAGGTTTAGTCTCATTATTATTGAAACCCGTAAAACTAAATGTACCTGAGATTTTTAATTCAGAGTAGTTTATATCTGAAATGGTTACTTCACCTAAAGTTTCTATACCATTATTATTGGAAACCCAACTTTCATTTGTCGTTATATCAGGAGAATAAGTCGCCATATTAATATTACCTTGAGTATCAGTAACACCTAATTGATATGTTCCTTCTGTAGTTTCGTGTAATATGAATTTAAATTCTTCAGTATCACGTCTGCCAGTAATTATAAGTTGGCCATCGCTGATGTGTGCTTCTGCCGAGAGTGCAAGGTATGTGTCATCATCAAAATCAGCTTTAAAAAATGAATCGAGTTCACAATTATTCAAATTGTCTATAAGCTCTACAATCTGATCGGATAGCTCTGGGCAGGATAGTAATTGCTGCTCTAAAGCAGCTTTATAAGCCAAACAATTTTCCTTAAAATTATTTGATTCTGAATTCAAAAAATCAGTTAAGCCTGTATCGGCTAAATTACCAGCAATCGAGCAAGATATTTGGGTGTCAGGTATTACTGGGCCTTCATAGGGCTCGTTATAGCAACTATAAAATAAAGCGACGAAAATACAAGCAAAATAAAATGTGAAACTATTAAAAGCACGCATCTAAAACATGATTTAGTCTTCTAAATATAGTAATAATATGAATGGGTACTACACAAGGTTCTATTAAGTTTAAAGCTTAGTTTTACTATTCTCAATTGACTTAAGGGCTCCAACTTCCGGAAAAGTATGAATAGAAGGTTAGGCGTAATTAAAGTTTACGCTAAATATAGGGTCAATAAATATTTACACTAAAAAATTTATATTCTCGTAAGACCCTTGTGCGTATTTTCCCTTCCAAAGTACGTTATTTATCATTTGCAATATATTGTCTATTTTAATGATTTAATTGTTCTTAAGTGCAGCTATCCTTTAAAAACTAAACATTTTGCTTTTATTTATTCTATTATTTTAGGTGCTTTATGAACCGTGTCTCGTAAAATTTGAACTAATAGCGTGTATATTAAAGTATTATTATTATATTTGGTAAACCAATCTGGTAAACCAATTGTAATTGTTTAAATTTAATCATTATTTATAAACATAAAAACGACTATGATGAAAGCAAAATTACTTTTTTCAGAACAACGTTTGAACATCATTCGCGCACTATTTATAGTATGTTTGTATTCTAATTTCGGATGGAGTCAAGAACTTGTTGAAAACGGTACTTGTGATGATCATAGTACGGGCTCTGACTCTTCAAATACGATTGATAATGTAGATGTCTGGGATATGACTCCTAATTCGGAACTAAATGACGGTATAGTTAGTCCTCACAGGTTCGATGCAACAAATAATCCTGACGGATGGAGAAATGACGATCTTGAAACTGCAATCGAAATTAAATATTTAGGTACGGAAGGAAGTATTGATGAACAAGCAGAATCTACAAGTAAAGATAATGAGGATATTAGAGGAGTTAAATTGTATGATGATGGAAATATAGCTATTACTAATAATCTAAGGATAGAAGTTTCAGATTCAAATGCTATTATAACAAAGAGAATAATTATTGAGTAGTTTTAATTTATTCCAATTGCAAAAGCCTTTTTATTTAAAAGGCTTTTGTTTTTTAATAATTTCATAACTTATATACTATTAAATTACTATTATGAAAAAAATATTTCTGTCAGTTATCATTTTTGCTTTTATATTTTCTTGTAACGAGAATACAGTAAAAATTAAAAACTTAGTAAACACTATTGATGAATTAAATACGGCAATTAAAGACTGTAAAGCTGGTGACGAAATTGTTTTGGCAAATGGTGTCTGGAAAAATGCTGAAATTGAATTTAAAGGAAAAGGAACTAAAGACAATCCTATAACATTAAGAGCAGAAACGGCAGGTAAAGTATCAATAGAAGGTCAGTCGTATTTAAAGTTTGGTGGTGAATATTTAGTGGTTGAAGGCTTACATTTTAAAAACGGATTTTCACCATCTAATGCGGTCATAGATTTTAAAATAAGCAATAAAGACAAACCAGACGAAATTTCAAATAATTGTAAAGTTACCAATTGTGTAATTGAAGATTTTAACAAACCAAAACGAGACGATAGCGATTTATGGGTGCAATTTTGGGGACGACATAACCAGCTCAGTAACTGTTATATTGCAGGTAAAACAAATAGAGGTCCAACAGTTAGAGTAAGCATTGCTGGTATAGAAAGCATTAATAATTACCATCAAATTGTAAACAACCATTTTGGTCCAAGACCAGTAAAAGGTGGTCCAAGTGGCGAGACAATTCAATTAGGTGATAGTTATACTTCAATGTCGCCAAGTCATACTATGGTTGCAAACAATTTGTTTGAAGAATGTAATGGAGAAGTCGAAGTCATTTCAAGTAAAACAAATTTCAATGTATTTAAAAACAACATATTTTATAAAAGTGAAGGGTCTTTAGTAACCCGTCATGGTAACTACGCAACTGTAGATGGTAACTATTTTATTGGTGATGGTGTAAACGAAAACTACGGTGGAATTAGAATTATCAACACAGGTCATTGGGTAGTCAATAATTATTTCTACAATTTAAAAGGAAAGAGTTTTAGAAGTCCATTGGCAGTAATGAATGGGATTCCAAAATCACCATTAAACCGTTACAACCAAGTTACAGATGTTGTTGTAGCGTATAATACATATGTAAACTGTAGCTCACCTTGGCAATTTGGTGTAGGTACAAATATTGCACAATCAGATGTCTTACCAGCATCCGAAATACGTTCGGCAAGAGCTATTAGAACAACAGTAGCAAATAATATTATTTATAACGAAAAAGGACTAGAAAGCATCGTTGTGGAAAATGACAAAGTAGATGGTGTAAGTTTTAAAAACAACATCGTAGACAACCAAGGCGTAGCATTTAATGATTTTAACGGAGGAATTACTGAGGTAACATTAGATCTGAAAAAATTATCCGATAACATTTTTATTCCAACAGGCATACCAAATGATTTTGAAGCTTTTAATGGTTTTGATTTTAATACTATTGAAACCGATTTATTAGGTGTTTCTAGAAAAGAAGATAAAAGTGTTGGTGCAATAATGGGCAAAGATGTTACCAATCCTAATATTTTAGACAAAACTAAATATGGTGCTTCTTGGTTTTCAAATATAGTAGAAGCTAAAGAGCCAACAACTCATACTATAACGAAAGTAGAAGAGTTACAAGCCAAAATTGATGAAGCAGAAAATGGCGATATTATCGCTATTGTAGAAGGTAATTACGACATCAAAAAATCTTTAGTAATCAATAAAACAATTACCATTCAATCTGAAGGAAATAACAAAGCGCAACTTATGTTTTCAGGTGAAGAAAATACACCATTGTTTTCATTACAATCTAAAGGGAAATTAGCTGTTAAAAATTTGAGCTTAAAAGGAAATAATTCAAATTATGCCTTCGCAAGTTTAAAGGCAAATATGTCTAATCATTTTGGACTAAATGTTTCAAATTCTGAAATTAGCAATTTTAATTACGTATTAAGGGCATACAAAGAATCGTTTGCTGAACGTGTTACTTATGAAAACACGTCTATTTCAAATTGCGAAAATGGTATTGAATTATCTGAAGAAACAAATGATAAAGGAGATTATAACACAGAATATTTAACCATTAATAATTGTAATTTCAATAATGTAAAAGCAAATGTTATAGACTATTACAGAGGTGGATATGACGAGTCTACCATTGGTGGAAACCTTTTAGTGACCAATAGTACATTTGCCAATTGTGGTGCCAAGGAGAAAAACAAAAGATTGTTTAACCATAACGGAATTGTAAACGTAAACATTACTAAAAATACATTTAAAAACAATCCTGTTCAATTTGTAACTATTTTATGGGGAGCGAAAAATAACGTGGAATCAAAAAATAGTCTTACTAATTCTGGGAAAATAATAACTGAAGAGAATTTGAAACTTAAGACGTTTTACTAATCCTTTTTAAAATACAATCATTTATATAATTGACTTTACAATTTATGAAAAACCTATCCCTCACATTGATACTGATTTTTGTAATCTTAGCTTGTAAAAACAAACAGGAAAATTTTTCCGAAAAGAAAGAGCAAACCAATGAGGTTGCAAAATATCCAAGTGATGTGATTCCGTTTATGGACAAGTGGAAAATTCTTTTAGGTGATGGGACATACAAAGACGATTTAGTTAACTATCAAAAGGACGATTTTTTCTACGTTCAAAATGACGGAACTGCAGATTGGGTAGTCTATAAAACACCTAATGCTGGGATTACCTCAAAAACCTCAAGCAACACAAGAACTGAGTTAGGTGAAAAAAAACACTGGATTCCAGAAGAAGGTGGCAAACTAACAGGAACTTTAAAAGTTCAGCACGTATCAACAACTGGAGATGCCACTGCTGCTTCATCTTTTTCAGTAGTCATAGGACAAATTCATAGTGACGAAGGTCATGAAAATGAACCGCTAAAAATCTATTTCAAAAAATTCCCAAGTCATACAAAAGGTTCGGTATTCTGGAATTATGAAATCAATACAAAAGGCGATAACATTGGAAGATTTGATTATTCTACAGCAGTTTGGGGACACGATTTTTCAGTGGTTGGATCAGATGCAACTACCTATCCAAAAGAACCAGAAAATGGTATAGCTTTAGGAGAGGAATTTAGTTACGAAATAAACGTTTACCAAGGCATTATGTATTTAACTTTTACTAGTGAAGGTCATGAGACAGTAAATTTTACAAAAAGCTTAATTAAATCAGAATTTGCTACAGAAGATGTTATTCCGGAACAAGTGAAAAGAGTCTATGCAAATAGAGAAAAAGGTGGTGGTGTTGAACGTGAAATTGCTTATGCAGGTGAAATAAATTACTTTAAACAAGGTGCTTACAATCAAGCTAATCCAAAAAGTACCAAGTCTAAAGTTTATGATGGAGACATATTGAAGCAATATGCCAACGGAAGTTATGCGGAGGTTTGGTTTAAAGAAGCAACTGTAGGAAAAAGTACCGAACCTCATTAAATAAAAAACTAATTTATAGCTAAGTGTCTGGTCGAGCACAGTGGAAATCTTTTTATCTAGTTATTGAGCCAAATAAAACTAAAATATTGAATAAGATAATTTTCATAATAGGTGTTTCAGGAAGTGGAAAAAGTACTATTGGAAAATTACTAGCTAAAGATTTAGGTTTTCCTTTCTTTGATGGTGATGATTTTCATACGGAAAGTAATATTAAAAAAATGTCTAATGGACAACCTTTAAACGATGAAGATCGGCACGGTTGGTTAGAAACTTTAAACGATTTAGCAAAAAAACAAATTACAAAGAACAGCTGTGTCATTGTGTGTTCTGGGTTGAAAAAAATGTATCGAGAGACTTTAAGTTTAGGTATTAAGAATCAGACAAAATGGGTGCATTTATCAGGTACGTTCGACCAAATTTTTGAGAGGCTAAATAACAGAGACAACCATTTTATGCCTTCAAATTTATTACAGTCTCAATTTGATATTTTTGAAGAGCCAAAAGAAGCCATAAAAATTGATATCAGTTTAAAACCAAAAGAAATTATAGACCAAGTGATAAATGAGTTAAAAGATAAATCAGAATTTGGATTATTTGGACTTGGCGTCATGGGAAAAAGTCTATGCAGAAATCTAGCCAATAACGGATTTAAAATTTCTATGTTTAATAGACATATTGATGAAGTTGAAGTCGATATAGCTATTAATTTTAAATCAGAATATCCTGAATTATCCCAAGCTAAAGCATTTGATGATATTTCAGCTTTTGTAAATTCTTTACAACAACCAAGACGCATCATGCTAATGGTTAATGCTGGCAGAGCAATAGATTGTGTAATTGAAGATTTGTTACCTCATTTATCTGAAAACGATATTTTAATTGACGGCGGAAATTCAAACTATAAAAAAACAAAAGAGCGTAACAGTTATTTAAAAACAAAAGGCATTCACTTTATCGGAGCAGGTGTTTCTGGAGGAGAAGAAGGAGCTTTAAAAGGGCCATCAATTATGCCAAGTGGAGATAAAGACGCTTATAAACAAGTACAACCTTATTTAGAGAAAATTTCAGCTAAAGACAAAAACGGTTTGCCTTGCTGTACTTATGTTGGTCCTGAGGGAAGTGGACAATTTATAAAAATGGTGCACAATGGTATTGAGTATGTAGAAATGCAATTATTGGCAGAAGTGGCTACGATTTTAAAAGCCATGGGTAAGAATCCAGATGCTATTTCTAGGACTTTAAAGTCTTGGAAAGATACAGCGAGTAGCTACTTATTAGAAATAACAACAGCTATTTTTAATAAGAAAGAAGGAAACGATTGGCTCGTAAATAAAATATTAGATAAAGCAGGAAATAAAGGTACGGGCAACTGGACAACCATTGCATCAGCTGAGTTTGGAGTACCAAGTACATTAATTGCCTCAGCGTTATTTTCAAGATATATTTCGTTTTATAAAGAGGAAAGAGTTCAGTTAGCCGTGACTTTTAAAAGTTCAACGAAGCTAGCGTTAGATATAACTTCAAACGATGTTTTACAAGCCTATCAATTTGCGAGAATTATGAATCACTATCAGGGTTTTAAACTGATAATTGAAGCGTCCAATAAATCGGATTGGAATTTAAACATAAGCGAAATCGCCAGGATTTGGACTAACGGTTGCATCATAAGATCAACCTTGATGGAAGATTTAGTTGAAGTCTTTAAGAATAGGACTAACATTTTAACGAATCCAGACATAATTAAGCTTGTCAATCAACATAAACCTTCAGCGAAAAAAGTAGTATCACAATGTTTACAAAATGATATAACAACACCTGCTTTAAGTGAAGCTATTCAGTTTTTCTTGGGAATAAGAACAGCTTATGCCTCAGCAAATATCATACAAGCACAACGCGATTATTTTGGGGCACATACGTATCAAAGACTAGATGATGATTCAGGAAAGCCTTATCATACCAGTTGGAACTAACAACTAACAACTAATTAATGCATTTATAAAATGGAATCAACGACACCTAAGACCTCATTTCTCAAGAAGATAATAGCTGTAATATTAGGCTTTGGTCCTGGTATTTTTGCTATTGGTTATACTATTGGTACAGGTAGTGTAACCTCTATGATTGTTGCCGGTAGTAAATTTAATATGCAGTTATTATGGGTGCTTTTGTTAAGTTGTTTGTTTTCTGGAATATTAATGTTTGTGTACGGTAATTATGGATTGCTAACTGGTGAAACAGCGCTTTACGGTTTCAAGAAACATTTAAAATACGGTAAAGTATTAGCTATATTAATTATTATTGGTGTCACCTTTGGGCAATGGAATTCTCTTATGGGAATCTTAGGTATTTCATCCAATATCATATACGAGATTTTAGCAGTCAATTTTGGCGGTCTTAGCGACTTTAAGTATGAAACCGTTTTAATAACTGCCATCATAATCATTGTAACCTTCTACTTATTGATGTTGGTTGGTAAGTACACGTTTTTTGAAAAGATATTAGTGATTTTTGTAACCGTGATGGGATTATCATTTGTAATCTCATTATTCTTTGTGCAACCACTTTCTATAGATGTTGTGAAAGGGTTAATACCTACAATACCAGATGTTCCAGGAGGTAAAATGTTAGTAGCGGCTTTTGTGGGTACGACTATGGCTTCGGCTACGTTTTTATCGCGACCATTGTTTGTAAAAGGAAAAGGTTGGGATATTTCTAATTTAAACCAACAGAAAAAAGATTCAATTACTGCCGCAATTTTAATTTTTATAATTAGTGGAGTTATAATGGCAGTTGCTGCTGGAGCTTTGTTTTATCAAGGCAAAGAAGTGAGTCAGGTGCTAGATATGGCAAATACCTTAGAACCTGTAGCTGGTAAATGGGCAGTTACCATTTTCTTTTTTGGTGCTTTGAGTGCAGGATTGTCTTCCATTTTCCCGTGTTTGTTAATTGCACCATTATTAGTTGCGGATTATCAATCTGGTACACTAGATACTAATTCTAAACAATTTAGAATCATAACAGCAATCGCTTGTTTAGTAGCCTTAATTGGTCCTGCTTTTGGAGCAAATCCAATTGAAATTCAAATCCTCTCTCAGGTATTTAATGTATTTGTCTTACCTGCAGTTATATTAGGTATTATCCTAATAGTGAATAATAGAAAAGTAATGAAAGGTTATAAAACCGGACTTGGGATAAACATAGGTTTATTTGCAGCACTATTCTTTTCAATGGTTATTTCGTATAACGGAATTATTGCACTAACCGAATATTTTTAATAGAAAAACTTAAATCATTAATATGAAAATCATAAAATCATTAGCATTTGTTTTAATTTCAGGAGTATTGCTAACATTTACAAGTTGTAAAAATGAATCAAAAGATTCTAATAAAGATGAGGTTCAAAAACCACTTTACGCAAGTGATGTCATTCCGTTTTTTGATAATTTCAAACTCATTTTAGGCGACGGTTCTAATGTAGGAAAGCCTCTTGATTTTGAAAATAAAGATTTCTTTTATACTGAAACAGATAATACTGGAGATTGGGTTGTTTTTAAAGCACCAAATGCAGGAAGTACTCATGGTACTTCAAATAATACCAGAACAGAGTTAGGACAAACAAAAAAATGGTACCCAAAAACTGCTAATGATAAAATGACAGCAACACTTAAAGTTATGAACGTGTCTGCTACAGGTGATGCTCGTGTTGCAGCATCTTATTCGGTAGTTGTTGGACAAATTCATAGCGCAGATGGACATGAAAATGAACCACTTAAAATATTCTACAAAAAATTTCCAGGTCATACTAAAGGCTCTGTGTTTTGGCATTATGAAATCAACACAAAAGGTGATGACAATTCAGGACGATGGGATTTTTCTACAGCAGTTTGGGGAGATGACTTTTCAGTAGTTGGTGATTCAGCAAACACCTATCCAGAAGAACCTAAAGATGGTATGGCATTGGGTGAAGAGTTTAGTTATGAAATTGAAGTCAAAGATGGTATCATGCATTTAAAATTTACGAGTGAAGCTCATCCAACTAGAACATTTACTAAAAATTTAATTGAGTCAGAATACAAAACCAAAGCAGATATTCCTGAGCAAACCCAAAAACTGTTTGTGCCAATTGGACAAGATGGTGTAGAACGTAAAAATGCCTATGCAGGCGAAGGTTGTTTTTTTAAACTAGGTTCTTATAATCAAACCAATGGAAAATCACCAGAAATAAATAAAAACTGGTGTTCTGGAGCAGAAACACATGGTGGTGATGTAAAAAAGCAATATGCAGATGGAAATTATGCTGAGGTTTGGTTTAAAACCGGAAGTATTTCAGTAAGTGAAAATGCTGTATCTAATGAAGGTTATTTTAATAAAAACGATAAGGTAAAATAAATTAATAATATTATGATAAGTAATAAGTTAGCAAACAAAAACATACTTGTCACTGCAGGTGCACAAGGAATCGGAGAAGCAATTACTAAGCATTTCATTGATAGTGGCGCTCATGTAGCAATTCACTATTTTTCTAGCGCAGATACCGCAAATAAATTAGTAGAATATGCAACTAGTAAAGGACAAAAAGCAGTTGCTATTAGTGGTGACTTAACAAAAGAATCAGATGCTAATGCATTGGTTAAAAAAACAGTAGACGCATTAGGAAGTTTAGATATACTAATCAATAACGCAGGATCACTTGTTGCACGTAAATTAATAGGCGAAATAGAAAATGATTTCTGGCACAAAGTTATGGATATTAATATGACGTCTATGATGCTTGTAACACGAGCAGCATCAAATCACTTAACAAAAAATGACAATAGTAGTATTGTTAATTTAGCATCACTTGCAGGACGAAAAGGTGGCCATCCAGGATCTTTAGCTTACGCAACTAGCAAAGGAGCAATCTTAACATATACACGAGCATTAGCAACAGAGCTTGGACCAGAAGGAACTCGAGTAAATGCAGTTGCACCTGGTTTAATTTTAGGTACTTCTTTTCATAACACACATACTACAAAAGAATCTGCAGCTAAAACAATTGAAGGCATACCAATTAGTCGCGCCGGAAATGCTGACGATGTAGCAAGAGCAGTATTGTATTTAGCTTCAGAATATGATGGCTTTATTACAGGTGCAACATTAGATATTAATGGTGGTGTATATAATATGTAAACTTAAATTTATAGAATTAACTGATTTAGTTCAATTTCCGAAAAAATAATGAAAAAAATATTCAGAATATCTTCAATAGTAATTGTAACCCTTTTTACATTTCTATCATGTGAAGAAGAATCAAAATCAGAGTCAGATTCGACGTCTCAAGAGCAACATCCAAAACTAATTCTTACAGCTCAAGGTGTAAAGGATATTAGATCACAATTAGGAAGCATTCCTATTTTCGATAAAACTTTAGAAAAAGTTAAAGCAGAAATTGATGCTGAAATTGAATCAGGAATTGAAGTGCCAATTCCTAAAGATTATTCTGGAGGTTATACCCATTCAAGACATAAACAAAACTGGTTTACATTACAAAAAGCCGGAGTGTTATATCAAATTTTGGATGACGAAAAATATGCCAAATACGTCAAAGATATGTTGATGCAATATGAAGCGTTATACAAAACGCTTCCATTGCATCCAAAAACAAGATCTTATGCAAGAGGTAAATTATTCTGGCAATGTTTAAACGATTCTAATTGGTTGGTGTATGTAAGTCAGGCTTATGATTGTATTTATAATTATTTAACTGAAGAAGAGCGTAATAAACTTGAAACAAATTTATTCAGACCATTTGCAGATCATATTTCAATAGATAGTCCACAATTTTACCAACGCGTACACAACCATAGCACTTGGGGAAATGCAGCTGTTGGTATGATTGGTTTAGTTATGGATGATGAAGAATTAATTGATCGCGCTTTATACGGAATTAAAGATTTAAAATTAGATGCTAACAAAAAAGATGATGATGGAGGCTTTTTAAACAAAGATGGGAAAGCAGGTTTTTTAGCAAATATCGAAGAACCATTTTCGCCAGACGGTTATTATAACGAAGGGCCATATTACCAGCGTTACGCAATGTATCCTTTTTTAGTGTTTGCAGAAGGCTTACATAATGTAAAACCAGAACTAAAGATTTTTGAATATAAAGAAGGTGTGCTTCTAAAATCGATTAATGCCTTGTTAAATTTATCTGATGCAGATGGTGATTTCTTTCCACTTAATGATGGACAAAAAGGAATGTCATACTATAATGGTGCATTAGTAACTGCGGTAAATGTGTCTTATCATTACGGTAACCAAGAACCTGGTTTATTAAGTATAGCCAAACAACAAGATCAAGTATTGTTAGATGATTCTGGTTTAGCAGTAGCCTTAGGTATTAAAGAAAATAAAATTGAACCCTTTAATAAATTATCAATTAATTTAAGTGATGGACCAAACGGTAAACAAGGTGGCGTTGGGATTTTACGAAACGAAGATTTAGAGCTCGTATTTAAATATGCAGCACAAGGATCTAGTCATGGACATTACGATAAGCTATCTTATTCATTATATAAAGATGGTGAAGAAGTGATTCAAGATTACGGTTTAGCACGTTTTGTAAATATTGAGCAAAAGGGTGGTGGTAATTATTTAAAAGAAAATAAAACTTGGGCAAAGCAAACTATCGCACATAACACGGTAACGCAGAATGAAACGTCTCATTTTACAGGACAATATGATATAGGAAGTTTGCATCATTCAGACTTAAATTATTTTTCTTCGGAAAATGATAACGTTCAAGTAGTAAGCGCAAAAGAAACAAACGCTTATCCTGCAACAGAAATGGTGCGTACCATGGCTATTATAAAAGATGAAGATTTTGAAAAGCCTTATGTGTTAGATATTATGAAGGTGACATCAGCTAAAGCTAACCAATATGATTTTCCTTTTTATTATTTCGGACAAATATTACAAGCCAATTTTGAATATAAAACACAAAACGTATTAAAACCTCTTGGAACCAAAAATGGCTTTCAGCACTTATTTTTAGAAGCAACAGCTAAGGCTAATAATGATAATTCTAAATTCTCTTGGTTTAATAACAATCAGTTCTACACAATAACGATTGCAACTAGTAAAAATGATGATATATTATTTGCCAGAATAGGAGCTAATGATCCGGAATTTAATTTGCGTAGAGATCCTACTCTTATATTAAGGAGAAAAAACACAAAAAACACAATTTTTGTTTCAGCAATAGAAACACATGGTAGTTATAGTCCAGTAACAGAATCTGCTGTTAATTCAAATAGTAGTATTAAAGAATTAAAAATGGTTTATGATGGTGAAGATTACACAGCAATTGAAATAACTAATATAAAAGGTAATGCTAAACTATTTATAACAGCGAATACTAATGCTTCGAAAGAAGCAAAACATAAATTAACTATTAACGATAAGGATTATGAGTGGTCAGGTTCTTATTATTTTAAATAACAAAATAATATATTAAAATTATGAAGCGATTTAGTGAAAAGTACATTGTTACAAAAGATATGAAATGGGAAGTCCTTGGAGGAGGCGTATCAAGAAAGTTCTTAGGTTACGATAACCAAATAATGATGGTAAGAGTAAAGTTTGAAAAAGGAGCTTTAGGATCACCACATCAGCATTTCCATACACAAGCCACTTTTTGTGTATCAGGAAAATTTGAATTTGAAATTGATGGGGAAAAACAAATTGTAGAAGCAGGAGATGGTGTTTATATTGAACCAAATTTATTACATAGTGCGGTTTGTTTAGAAGAAGGGGAGCTAATAGATACATTTAGTCCTGTAAGAGAAGATTTTTTAAGTGGTGGTGAAGTATCTTATTTTGGAGATAATAAGTCATAGTATAAAAAACAACCGGCTCAATAAATATAGTGGTATCTTATATCAACCACACTTGCATTTTAAAAGAAAAGTCTTAATTTTTAATTGAGACTTTTCTTTAACCAAGATTCTTATCAGGATTAACTTTATTATATGTGTTTTTAACACTTAATTTTTACGAAAACGTTGTATTTAATAAATATTTATATATATTTGGTCAACCAATCTGGTAAACCAATTTATTTTTATAAGTAAAATAACAATCAAAAGCCCTATTTGTAACGCTTTATGTTAATAAATGGTTCACAAGAGAAGTAAGTAAAAAATCTAACTTAATTAATTTAATCAACGAATTATGAATTTAAAAGTTAAACTCACTACAATTATGGCACTATTTTTTAGTGTAATGATTTTTGCTCAAGAGAGCTATACCTTAACTGGTACTGTGAAATCTGCCGATGATATGCCCATACCTGGAGCAAACATCTTAATTGTCGGCACAACAACCGGTGCTTCAACCGATTTTGATGGTAATTATGAAATTACTGTTACGCCAGGTGATGTTCTTCAGTTTTCTTATGTAGGTTATGAAACGAAGACCGTAACTATTGTAAACCAACAAACTTTAAATGTAGTCTTAGCAGAAGACAACGCTCTAAATGAGGTTGTAGTTATAGGATACGGTACACGCAAAAAATCAAGCCTTACAGGTGCAGTAGCACAAGTAAAAGGTAAGGATGTTGCTGCTATACAAGCAACAAGAGTTGATGAAGCATTAGCAGGTAAATTATCTGGTGTTTTAATTCAAAATGCAAGTGGAGAACCAGGAGCAGATTTAAAAATCCAAGTAAGAGCAGCTTCATCAATTTCTGGGGATTCTAGTCCATTAATTGTCGTAGATGGTTTTATTATCTCAGGAAATTTGGCCACTGTAAATCCAAATGATATTGAAAGTCTAGAAGTGTTAAAGGATGCAGCTTCTGCTGCAATTTATGGATCTTTAGGTGCAAATGGTGTTATCTTAGTAACAACAAAAAAAGGTAAATCTGGTAAGGCTCAATTTAATTATAATACCTATATCAGTGTATCTAACAAATACCAAAGAGATAATTTGCTTTTAAATGCAGGTGAATGGGCTAATACTATAGAACGTAATATAGCCAATGGTAGTTTTGATGTTTCTGAGGTTGATCCTGCTCTATTAGATTACAGAATCAATGCATACAGAAATTCGCCTGGCGCTATTAGTCCAGAAGAGTGGTTATTTCAAAGTGGTAGTAGTGTAAATCATGATTTTAGTATGAGTGGTGGTAGTGAAAACTCTAATTACTTTGCTTCTGTTGGCTATCAAGACACAGAGGGTATCGCAAGGACTCAAGAATTTGAAAGAATTAATGCACGATTAAATATAGATACTAAATTAGGCGATAAGTTTAAGGCAGGTTTGAGTTTTAATGGTTTTAAATCTGACAGAACAATATTAGCACATGACCAAAGAGATTTATTGAGAGCTTACGGTGTACACCCTGTATATCATACAGAAGAGTCTATAGCATTTGTTCAGCAACTTAATGATCAAGCAATAGCGTTGGGATTAGCTCCTTTCGATGATGGTTATAGAGGAGGTCAATTTGGAATAGATATTGGTGTTAATAGCAGTATCTCGACACTTCAACCAGGAGATACAGCACAAGATTGGCATTATGGTAGATCTGGCAATGGTATTGGAGGATCTGGTGATGCTGGTCCTGCGACCAAGCTAGATAATGCTTCAAGAACACAACGCACATATTTTGCGAATGCCAATGGGTATTTACAATATGAAATTTTGGAAGGGCTTAATGTAAGAACAGTATTAGGTGGAGATCTTAACGATGTACAGAGTTATTATTACCAAGGTGTTGAGGCTGATTCTAGATTACGTACTAACCAATCAGATTTAGATCAGACAGATATAAAGCGTTCTAGTATTATAAGTACAACGACTTTAGATTATTCAAAGGTTATAGGTAATCATGACATATCTGCTATTGTAGGTCTTGAATTTCAAAATATTTATATTGACGGAACTTCCTTAAATGGAACAAACGTACCATTTGGGGATATTGTAAATTATAATCTTTTAGCTCCTGAAGATATTACGGTTAGAGAAAGAGATGAAGAAGTAAATAGAAGAAGTATTTTCGGAAGAATTAATTATGCATACGATAATCGTTATTTAGCTTCAGTTTCAGTAAGAAGAGATGGAAGTTCTCGTTTTGGTGCTAATCAAAGATTTGCTACTTTTCCAGCGCTATCTTTAGGATGGAACGTTCACAATGAATCTTTTTTCGAGTCAGAAATTTTATCACAGTTAAAACTAAGATTTAGTGTTGGTTCATTAGGAACAGAATCCTTTTTGGGATCTTATAATTCTTTAAGTCTTTTAAACGCGGCAGCAACTGGTTTTGGCACAGGATTTTTAATTCCTGATGATGTGGAAAATCCAGATTTAACGTGGCAAACTAACACAGAAACCAACTTCGGTACTGATTTAGGGTTTATGAATAATCGTTTCAGACTAAGTGTTGATTATTACACCTCTAATATTGAAGATATATTATTACAACGAAGTGTTTCTGAAGTTGTAGGTACGGATCAAATAATTGTCAATGGCGGTGATGTAGAAAGTAGAGGTTTAGAGTTTGAACTAGGAGCTGGTGTTATAAATAATCAAGATTTTACTTGGAATGTTAGCGGTAACTTATCTACAGTAAAAACAGAAATTAAAGATTTAGATGGTTTAGATGAATTACCTCCTACAGTTTACGGTCAGAGTGGTAGAGGACCAGAATTTAGAAACTATGTAGGTGGAGAAATTGGAGAAATGTGGGGATTAGAAACTACAGGATTAGTAGAGTCTGTGCATATTGCAGATCCTACAAGAACTCTCGGAGCAAATAGTGGAGAAGTTTATGTGGTAGATCAAAATAATGATGGTGTAATTAACAGAGATGATTATGTTAAGATAGGACAAAATACACCAGATTTTTATTGGGGTTTTAATAGCCAAATGAGATATAAAAGCTTTGATATGTCACTTCAATTCCAAGGATCTCATGGTGCGGAAGTATTCAATATAGATCCGTTATACTGGCAGTCTCAATTTGGAGGAAGATTACGAGCTAGTTTTGATGCTAATGATGACGGTATCGCTGATGATAGCGGACGCCATTATACAAGAGCCAGAGATCAGACAGATTCTGCAATACAAGATGCGTCATACGTAGCACTACGTAACTTAACAATTGGTTATACACTTGATAGTGCTTTAACAAGTAAGTTCGGAGTAAGTTCTCTTAGAGTATATGCAGCTGCAACAAACTTATTATATTTATGGTCTAATAGCTATACATCATTTAATCCAGAAGGTATAGAGACTACTAACGGAGGTTATTTAGGGCCAACAACTTCTGGTGTACAGGTAGGTGCAAGTCCGGTTGTAAGAAGTTTCACTTTCGGTTTAAATGTTAATTTTTAAAATAAAAAACAATGAAAAATATATTCATATTATTTGGAGCAATGCTGATAATAACAGCATGCTCATCAGAATTAGATCAAGTGCCACCAAATATTGCAACTTCAGATTCTTTAACAGATTTCAATGGAGTCTTAAATGCAGCATATTTCTATCAGCACGCGTCTGTTACGCCAATGTCTATAATGGGTGACTTTAGAGCAGACAATGCAATGATGGAAGAGGAGCCATATCCAGCATTTGATAGATATAATGGTGACTTATTTGATGGAACTTTAAATAATCAATTCTTTAGGCCTTTTTATACAGCTTTGTATAAATCAATACTAAGTTCTAATACGGTCATCGAAAATTCTGGAGACGAATCTCAAATAGCGCAAGCTAAATTTTTAAGAGCATTATCTTATTTTAAATTAGTGCAAATGTTTGGTGATGTGACAGTAAATTTATCTGATGCTCCCAATCCAACAGATACATCAATCTTGGCAAGACAGCCTGTAAATGAAGTGTATAATAATGTCATTGTCCCAGATTTACAAGATGCTATCGCAAATTTAGATAATTCTGGATTAGATAGTGGAAGAGCTTCATTATTAGCAGCTCGAGGTTTATTAGGTAAAGTGTATATGCACATGGGTGATACTAATCTCGCTGAACCGCTTCTCGCTAATGTTGTAAATAGTGCTACTGGAGCAGGAGTCAGTTTACAAGCAGGTAGTGATTATGCTACTATTTTTACAACAGATTTAAATGATGAAATTATTTTTGCAACGCAAATATCGAGTTCTGTACCAGATGAATATGGTTTTTCTGAGTTTTGGGAATGGTCTTTTGGTCTTGATACCAAAGCTTTAAATCCATTAGATGCATCGCTAGTCGCTGCATTTGACGCTAGTGAAGCTGGTGGTGATACAGATTTAAGGAGGGTTGTCACTATTGACGAAGCAACATTGTCATCTCCAAAATTTCCACAAGCTGGTGGTGCTGATCTTGATTTTATAGAAATGAGATTGGCAGATGTTATATTATTATATGCAGAAGCTCTAAATGAAAATGGAAGTACAGGTCCTGCATTGACAGAACTAAATAAGATTAGAACTAGAGCTGGGCTATCTAACTCAACTGCAACTGGTCAAGTTGCTGTTAGAGCGGCAATTGCCGCTGAAAGAAGACTAGAGTTAGCTTTTGAAGGGCAGAGATGGTTTGATTTGGTTAGAACAGGTACTGCTACGACGGTATTAGGTTTCTCAGATACTAACTATTATTTAGCACCTATTCCAATTTCTGAAATAACATCTAGTTTTGGAGTAATTACTCAAAACCCAGGGTACTAGTTCAACTATATAAATTAACTTAATGTCCTTATATAAATTGAGTTTTGATCAATTTATATAAGGACATTTCTATTAAATAGCTTAGAAGTTATACATTCCATGATTAACAAAATGTATGGTCAATTTTAATTAAAATTTTAATTGGCTTTGACAAAAAATTAATATATATTTGGTTAACCAGATTGGTTTACCAAAAATAATTGGTTAAATAACAGTTCTTATAGTTTTAGGACTTAAGCTAACTAAACAATATAATCTTAATTATGAATTGAAAAATTATATTACGCACGGTCATAGCTCTATTCTTTAGTTTGATATTTTTTGCACAAGAGAGAGCTATATTAGAAAGGGTACGTTGAAATCTACTAATAATCTGTGTATTCCTAGAGCAATTATCTTGATTGTTGGCACAACATCAAAATGGTGCCTATATGAACGGTAAATTAGCTATGGATGCAGTCACTAAAGATGCATATGGTAAATACCATAGAGCTATTATTATGCAAATTCATGGTAGATTGACTAATTAGCAAAAAGTACGCATTGGTGAAGACGATAATAACGCACTACCAATGTTAAAAACATATTGGGATAATGGTAAAGTTAGGGTTAAAACTAAAGTATTAAATGATCTAAGTGCTTCGGAAACCGAAATACTTCATGATGATGATTGGTGCAATGATGATGGCTTTAATTTAAAGCAAGTGGTAGGGTTTAGAAAATTTACACTAGAAGTAGAGGTATCCGATGGAAAAGATGGTTATCATTCTAAATGGAAGAGAATACAAAGTATATGAAAATATTCATATTAAGAGGTGCAATGTGTTTGAAAACTACTTCAAAGCAGAAAATTATTTTCAGTCGAGGGATGAAGAATCATACACTAAAGTTGGATGTTACGAATTAGAACTTAGTCATTAAAATTGATTTTTGAGTTAGTCGCTTATTGAATTCTACTTTAATAGAGCAATCTTGGTAGAATTCTTTAAGCGCTAATAAAACTCTTTTACCAATTTATTGCATAAATTTACTTGTTTATTTGGATAATGAATTTATAGAATATACAATATGAAGATAGAAATATTAGCAAAAGCAGATACTCAAAATGTACATAATTCAATAATATCTAAGATTAGAGATTTAATAAACTTTAAAAATCTCGAGCCTGGTGACAAATTGCCTTCAGAGCGTATGCTTTCTGAAAAATTTAAAGTTACACGAAGTAATGTTAGGGAAGCAATTCAAAAATTAGAGTTTTATGGATTGTTAGAATCTAAACCTCAAAGTGGAACTTTCATTGCTAATATTGGGGTCATTGCAATGAATGGAATGATTGAAGATATTCTAAGACTAGAAGATCCAGATTTTAAATCTTTAGTTGAGACAAGAATCTTATTAGAACTAAAAACAGTTCGATTAGCTGCAATTAGAAGATCAGAAGAAGATTTGGAAAAAATAAAAGAAGCTCTTGACGCTTATACGAAAAAGGTAATGGAAGGTGAAGATGCTGTACAAGAAGATTTATTATTCCATTTAGCAATAGCAAATGCCTGTGGAAATAGTACAATGAACACATTTATGTTAATTATAACTCCTGAGATTATTACCAATTTTGAAAAATATCATGTTTGTGATAAGGGCTTAGCACAGAGAGGAATTAAAGAGCATGAGGAAATATTTGATGCTATCAAAAAGCAAAAGCCTCAATTAGCAAAGGCAAAGATGAAAGAGCACTTCAGCGTGTTATATCAATATTGTTATAATATTTAACTAAGCGAACATACACTAAAGAAATATGAAATTAAAAGGTTTAAGATGGTGGGTCGTAGGACTTGTTGCTGTAGCAGCAATTATAAATTATATAGACAGACAAGCTTTCGGAGCATTATGGCCAGACATTGCTAACGACTTATTTCCTGAAATGGATAAAGATGGCCACAAAGCCATTTATGGTACCATATCAGTTGTATTTATATTATCCTATGCTGGAGGACAAGCCCTTTTTGGTAAAATTTTTGATTGGATAGGAACAAGGCTAGGTTTTGCACTTTCTATTGGTGTATGGTCTATTGCTACGATGTTACATGCATTCGCTCAAGGTTTACTGAGTTTTTCCATCTTTAGATCCATATTAGGAATTGCAGAAGCAGGTAATTGGCCAGGTGCGGCAAAAGCAAATGCAGAATGGTTTCCAACTAAAGAGAGAGCACTCGCTCAAGGTATCTTCAATTCTGGTGCGGCAATAGGAGGTATAGTAGCTTATCCAATTATTGGATTGCTAGCTATATACTTTGATTGGAAGGCCATTTTTATTGTAGTTGCTGTGTTAGGATTTTTATGGTTATTGCCTTGGTTCTATGTTGTAAAAGGGACTCCTACATCTCACCCTTGGTTAACAGATGATGAGAAAAAATATATTCTTTCCGGACAACGCAATGAAGAGGTTGATGAAGAAGGTAATTATGAAGATGAGTATACACCTACCACTGGAGAATTATTAAAACACAAAGAAAGTTGGGGAGTTATAATAGCTTCCGCAGCAATAGATCCAATATGGTGGCTTTTTATAGTTTGGATACCAATCTATTTATCAGAAGTTTTTGGAATGGATGTGAAACAAATAGCATTCTCAGCTTGGGTACCTTATGTTGGAGCCATGATTGGAGCTATTTTCGGCGGTTTACTTGCCCAAAATAGACTTAAAGCAAATTGGTCTGTAGATAAAACCAGAAAGATGACCATCACCTTAGGTTGTGCCATTATGATTCCATGCTTTTTCCTGCTAAAAGCTCCAGGTTCTGCTATAAATGCTGTGATTATTATGGCAGTTTTACTTTTTGGATTTCAAGTAGCAATTGGAAATATACAAACATTGCCAAGTGATCTTTTTAGTGGGAAAATAGTTGGCACATTATCTGGCTTTGCAGGCATGGCAGCCAAACTTGGTGCTGCTGGACTTACCGCTTTAGTTACATTCATAACAACTGGAGGTAACTATACACCTGCATTTATTATAGGTGGAGCTTTAGCTATAATAGCACTTTCCGCTATTTGGTTTTTATGCCCGAAAATTGAACCCTTAAAGCCTAGAATATAAATAAAAACAATCGTAATAAAATAAATTTGAATTATAAATTAAATAGTAAGAATAAAAATGAGTAATAAAGGAAAAATTGCTGTAGTAACAGGCGCAACAGGCGGAATAGGCTTTGCAGTAGCAAAGAGATTAGGAGAAGATGGATATACCGTAGTTTTAAATGGTATTGATGATGAAGCCGGATTTAAAAGAGTTGAAGAACTTAATGCTGCTGGTATCTCAGCTGAATATTATGGTTTTGATGTAACTAAAGAAGATCAAGTAACCGCTAATATTAAAAAAATAGGAGAAAAATATGGGAAGATTGATGTATTGGTAAATAACGCTGGTGGATTGGGTGGTCGTTCTCGATTTGAAGAAATGACAACTGATTTCTACAGATTTGTTATGGCACTAAATCTTGACTCTGTATTCTTTGCTTCAAGAGCTGCAATACCATACCTTAAAAAAGGTGAACATCCTTCAATAATAAACTATACATCGAATGCAGGATGGACAGCTGGTGGACCTGGAGCAGGAATCTACGGAACTTCAAAAGCAGGTGTTCATGCTATTACTAGAGCTTTGGCAAAAGATTTAGCCGAATATGGTATTAGATCAAATGCAGTATCTCCTGGTACTATTGATACTCCATTTCATGCACAAATTAAATCAACCAAACCTGAAGTTTTTGCCTCTTGGGCAAATAATATTATGCTAGGACGATTGGGTCAACCAGATGATGTTGCTGGTGTGATTTCATTCTTAGCAAGTAAGGATGCGTCTTTCATAACAGCAGAAACTATTCAAATTGGTGGTGGACAAGCATTAGGAATTTAAGTTTAGTATAAATAAGATTTTCCGTTTTACTAAAGTTGATTGTAATAAAAAAGTGATTGGATGTCTATCTAATCACTTTTTTATTCAAAAAATTATTTGGAGGAGTCCCTTGCGACTAAAGCAGCATCAAGTATAACTTTGTTTAAAGATTGCTTAACTTCAGGATGTTTTACACGTTCTAAAAACGTCTCAGCGGCAAGTCTCCCAATGTCCTTACTATGTTGATCTATACTAGAAATTGTTGGAGATACTAAAGCCGTGAAGGGTTCATTACCAAAGCCAATAAGTCGTATATCTTTTGGCACTTCAATATTGTGTTCACTTAAAATTTGAAGTGCTCCTAGAGCAGCATAATCACTCGCTATATAAACAGCATCAGGAATGTTTTTTAGTTTTAGAAGATTTTTCATTTGCTCCCGTCCATCTTTTAAAGTCAACCCACATTCTATGACTAAGGTGGTATCGAGAGGAAGATTATTATGAGTTATAGCATCCATGTAACCACGTATTCTATTATTGAAAATACGCGTACGTCTAAAACCACCAATATGAGCTATACGTTTACTGCCTTTAGAGATAAGATGTTCCACAATCATATGACTGCTGTCATAATCATTGATGCCAACATAATCTACATTTAAATCATTCTCACCTCTATCAAACAGAATTAAGGGAATACCATTAGATTTTATTTTTTCATAATAGGATAAGTCTACAGTTTCGTTTGCCATAGAGGCAATAATACCATCAACCTGAGTAAATAGAAGGGTATCTATATTTTTACATTCTTTTTCAAAAGACTCGTTAGATTGTGTAATAATGATATTATAACCAGATTTATTAAGAACAGCCTCCATACTTTCAATAACAGATGAGAAGAAGTTGCTATTAGTTCTTGGAACAATAACACCAACTAAATTGCTTTTGCCTTTGCGTAAAGCACTCGCTAAATGATTGGGCTGATAATTTAGCTCTTGGGCAACACGCTTAACAGCTGCTTTAGTTTTTTTACTAATGCGAGAATCATCATTCATTGCCTTAGAAACAGCAGCTGATGAAATATTTAAAACACTTGCAATGTCTTTTAAGGTTGTCCTTTTTTTATTCACTTAGTTTTTATATATTTGCTTAATCGATTAACCAAAAATAATCTTTTTAAATACAAAAATCAAAACCAGACTGTTTTGATTTATTTTTTTGATTCCGCTTAATCGATTAACCAAATAGTATATACAAAATAATTAAACTAATATTTAGAATGAAAAAAGTAGTCACTTTTGGGGAGATTATGCTAAGATTAGCGCCTCAACAATTTTTAAGATTTTCTCAAGCATCTAGTTTTGATGTGGTTTACGGTGGTGGTGAATCTAACGTTGCAGTATCACTAGCAAACTATGGTGTTCCTGTTGATTTTGTAACACGCTTACCTAAAAATGATATTGGAGCATGTGCGATGATGGAAATGCGCAAAAGAGGAGTTGGAGTGGACAAAATTATATATGGAGGTGATCGTTTAGGAATTTACTTCTTAGAAACGGGAGCCGTAAGTAGAGGTAGTAAAGTAGTTTATGATAGAGCACATTCTGCAATCTCAGACATAAAGCCAGGAATGGTAGATTGGAAAGCTGTCTTTAAAGATGTAGCTTGGTTTCATTGGACAGGTATTACACCAGCAATTTCACAAGGTGCTGCAGATGCTTGCTTAGAAGCTGTTAAAGTTGCTAGCGAAATGGGTGTTACGATATCTACTGACTTAAATTATAGAGCGAAACTTTGGACCTTTTGTGACGAAGCGCACAGAGAAAAGATAATGACGGAAATAACAGCATATTGTGATATCATTCTAGGAAATGAAGAAGATGCTGAAAAGCATTTTGGAATTCACCCAGAAGGATTAGATGTGCATAAGCATGGTCACGACGTAAAGGCTGAAGCTTTTTTATCTGTATGTAAACAAATGATGGAGAAATTTCCTAGAGCTAAAAAAGTAATAACAACGTTAAGAGGTTCTATTTCTGCATCACACAATACTTGGGCTGGCGTTTTATACGATGGAAAGAAAATGTATGAAACAAGACAATATCAAATTACTGATATCGTAGATCGTGTTGGTGGAGGTGACTCATTTATGGGAGGATTAATCTATGGCTTATTAAAATATCCTGAAGATGATCAAAACGCACTAGATTTTGCAGTAGCAGCGTCTTGTTTAAAGCATACTATAAAAGGGGATGCCAATTTAGTAACAGTTGCAGAAGTAGAAAAATTAATGGGTGGAGATGCCTCTGGACGTGTAGCACGTTAATTAAATAATAATCAATAAAAAAGAAGTTCTTCATTTTCGGAAGAATTTAGGATTGGGATATGGCAAATTTTACAAGAATAGAAGTCGCAAATGTTATGAAGCAAACAGGTCTAGTGCCTTTGTTTTATAATTCAGATTTAGAAGTAAGTAAAAAAGTAATAAAGGCGACTTATAATGGTGGTGCACGTTTACTAGAATTTACAGCAAGAGGTGATTTTGCTCACGAAGTTTTTGGTGAGTTAAACAAGTATGTTTTAAAAGAATTACCTGGAATGATAATGGGAGTAGGTTCAGTAACTGACGCTGCATCTGCATCACGCTTTATGGCATTAGGAGCTAATTTTATTGTGACTCCTGTGTTAAGAGAAGACATCGCTATGGTTTGTAATAGACGTAAGGTAATGTGGTCTCCTGGTTGTGGGTCTTTAACAGAGATATGTCGTGCTGAAGAATTAGGTTGTGAGGTAGTTAAATTATTTCCAGGTGGAATTTACGGACCAGACTTTGTAAAGGCAATTCGTGGCCCTCAACCTTGGACTAGCATTATGCCAACAGGTGGAGTGTCTCCAACTAGAGAAAATCTAGAAGGTTGGTTTAAAGCAGGTGTCACTTGCGTTGGAATGGGATCTAAACTCATTGCAAAAAATGCAGATGGAAATTACGACCTAGCTAAGATAGAGTCTGATACTAAAAACGCATTACATATAATTAGTGATTTAAACGTCTAAAGATTGAAATCCTCAGCTGTTACTATAAAGGAAATTTCGTTTTTATCTGGTTATTCAATATCTACAGTTTCGAAAGCTTTAAATAATAAACTCGAAATTAGTAAGGCCACGCGCGATGCAATTAAAATTATAGCAAAACAACATAATTATGTTCCTAATAATTATGCTGTTTCACTTAGAATGCAAAAAACAGCTTCAATTGCTGTAATTTTGCCAGAAGTAACCGTGGCATGTTATAGTCATTGTCTATCTCATTTGCAAAAGTCAGCCGAGAGACTAGGTTATAGAATATTATTTTACCAATCTTTTAATTCTGAAACTAAGGAGTTAAATTATCTTCGAAGTTTAAGTGATGGTTCTATTGATGGTATTATTTTTATTTCATCTAATAAAAGAGCGCAATCTCAATTTAAAAGTCATCTAATTCCTATTGAATTTCTGCATGTAAATTTTAGTCAAACACTAGAGAGTATAAAAGAAAATGCGGTACAGAGTTTAATGAATTTATTGAAGATAAAGTGAGTTTTGCATGAGTCTCATTGAATACCTCTATTTTTAAACGTTTATCCAAAACATAATATTCTGAGAAAAGCTATTCAATACATGGTCATTAGTGCATTAGCATTTACATTTTTAAATGTTTTTGTGAAATCACTAAATAATTTTAGTGTATATCAAATAGTTTTTTTTAGAGCGCTTGGATCTTTATTTTTTACGTTTCCTTTTTTATTAAAAAATAAGATTTCAATTTTAGGAAATCAAAAAGTATTACTCGTAACACGAAGTGTATTTGGGCTTATTTCAATGACCTTATTCTTTCTTTCATTAAAATATATAGCAATGGGAACAGCAGTATCAATACGTTATATTGCTCCAATTTTTGCGGCATTTTTTGCTTTGATTTTTCTTAAAGAAAAAGTAAAACCCATACAATGGTTTTTTTTTGCAATTGCTTTTTCTGGGGTTTTAATTTTAAAAGGTTTTAATACCGAAATACAACTAGAAGGTATCATTTTTGCATTAGTGTCTTCACTTTTTGCTGGTTTAGTGTATATCACCATTAGAAAAATCGGTAATGGAGATCATCCTGTTGTTGTGGTAAATTACTTTATGGTTATATCGGTAGTTATTGGAGGAGTACTATCAATAGATGGCTGGATAAATCCTAAAGGTCAAGAATGGTTAATATTTCTAAGTCTTGGTATCTTTGGGTACTTTGCCCAATTATACATGACAAAAGCTATGCAGGTAGGAGAGACCAATCAAGTAGCTCCTTTAAAATACTTAGAGGTTATATTTACGATAATAATCGGATTAATTTGGTTTAAAGAAATCTATACGCTTTGGAGTTTAGTCGGAATACTGATGATAATTGCAGGATTGACGCTAAATATTAAAATTAAAAAGTTTAAATAATCCATAATATCTGCCTAATCCATGATGGAGAATATAAAAGTACGCTAGTTTAAAATCAATGAGATTTTACTTGTTTTTTACCACAGCAATTTGTTGGCATTTCGTTATTTTTTGTTTGTCCAAATAATGAACTCTTTAAAAATTCTATTCCAATGTTTTATTTCTTTTTCTTTATCCTTTTCCACATATCCGTGACTACAATTAATACAAACATCAAAAGTTAAATTCTCTTTTCTTTTTTGCATAAACTGAAATGGAAGTAAATATGCTGTTTCAATAGGCGTACTTTTGTCTTTTGTTCCAAAAACCGCATCAATCGGAATATCAATAGCCAGTAAATCATCAATAGGTGGCTTTTCATACGAAGACCATCTTTTATTGGTAAATCCAACATGGTCAATTTCAGTAGAATTAGAATTTTTAATTACTGATTTATACCAATCAATTATTGCCATAATGTTGTTGTGTGCTAACGAATCTGATTGTTTTCCTTGAAGCGTTTCAATTCGATTAAAAAGTGAAAATTCATAGAAGTTATTCAGAACATTTCCAGACCAAAACCCCAAATGGGTAATATTTTTATTTTTATTAGCAAGTGATGCTCCTATTACAGCCCCTTCAGAATGACCATAAACTATTATTTTCTCAGGCTTTTTCAGATGATTCTTAATTATATCTTCAATTGATAGATTAATCTGATTTACTCGATATTCTTGGTAATTTTTTTTATAATATTCTTTTGGAACGGAAAGTTCTTCGTCATTAAATATTCCATCAATTCCAGGTTTCGGAATGATTGCATATGTATAGGTTGAATCCAATAATTTGTAATCATCTCCAAACCATCTATAAATGGATGATTTCCCATTCTTTATTTTGTAAGAAAAAAGAGGGTTAGCATCAGTTCCCTGAATGAAAACAATCAATTTTGTTGGTTTTGTTTTGTAATTTCGTAAGTAGTAAGTAATTGTATCAGAATCTTCGATTATTTTTCCTTCAATAAATCCATATTTATTTAGGGCATCATCAATTGTTGGGTTATAAACAGATTGGGATATTCCTGCTGTAGTAATAAGTAATAATAAAATGAGGTAGATATGTTTCATTTTTATGTTTTTAAATAAGACGACAACTTATATAAATTGTTTCACACTTTAGGTGGTTCCATGATTAGTGTCACCGTTTATGTATAACTTAAGTTAGCTTTTTGTAGTGAAAGTTATAAACTTAAGAATATGAACAGATAGAACAAAAAAGAGAAATAAGGTTATTTTGTGTATTGAGAATATAGGCTATTACTCATTAAGATTAACACTGTATTTAAGTAGTAAATAGATAGTTTATGTAGAGGAAGTTCATTAAAAATAAAACGAAGTTCGGGTATTGTAAATGAGAAGACAGATCGTATAGATTTAAAGATAATAGCGCGTTATGCATAGTTCATTATAATTCTTTTCGCTTATAGAATAAAAGGATGGTAGCTATAAATTTCAATACAAGAATTACCAATTTTCTATTAATCAAAATTGAATATAACAATACCTTACACGGATTAGTTTCTGAAACTTTACTCACCACCACATTTAAATATGCTTGCCGTAGAACTAAAAACGGGAGTTTTCGGATTGTTATACATTAAACATTTTAAAGTCTCAAGATGACTATTAAAAAGAGTTGTTTTGAAACATAATGAATAAATAATATTTTTTAATTTTGGAGTCGTTAATATTCATAGAATTTCATCTTAATTATGAAACAAAAGATACAATTTAAAGCTAAACTCTGTTTTGTTCTTTTTTTAATATACTGTCTTTATTCTTGTAAAAATGAAGTGAAAAGTAATTCTAATACCAAAGCACCAGAAGGAATGGTTTGGATAAATAGTAAAACATTTAGACAAGGTGCTAAAGAAGGCGATAAATTTGCCATGCCTAGAGAAATACCTGCCCATGACGTTTATGTGGATGGTTTTTTTATTGATATCACTGAAGTAACCAATAAGCAATTTAAAAAGTTTGTAAGTGAAACCAAATATAAAACGGTAGCCGAAAGAGAAATTGATTGGGCAGAAATGAAAAAGGAACTGCCCATAGATACTCCAAAACCGCATGATTCTATATTACAGCCTGGTAGTTTAATTTTTAATAAAAACATTAAGAAAGTAGCTTCAATGGGTAATTATTTCCAGTGGTGGATATGGAAAATTGGCGCAAATTGGAAACATCCAAAAGGACCTGATAGCTCTATTGATGATAAAGACAATTACCCAGTTGTACACATAGCGTATAAAGATGCTTTAGCGTATTGTAAATGGGCAAACCGACGTTTACCAACAGAAGCAGAATGGGAATCTGCGGCCCAAGGAATGTCGGTAGATGACATTTATACTTGGGGAAATAATCCTAATATTTTAGATGAAAAGGCCAATACTTGGCAAGGAGATTTTCCTATTAAAAACGACCCTAAAGATGGCTTTGGTTCTATTGCGCCAGTAAAATCATTCGATCCAAACTCAATTGGTGTATATGATATGTTAGGAAATGTGTGGGAATTAACAAGTGATTTATTTAACGTCAATTATTACAAAGAATTGGATATAACTAAGGTGCTTAAAAATCCTAAAGGAGCAGAAAAAGGATATAGCTCAAATAATCCATACCAGCAAGAACATATCATAAAAGGTGGATCTTTTCTCTGTAATGCATCCTACTGTGCAAGTTTTAGGATTTCTGCAAGAATGGGTGTGAGTCCAGATTCTGGATCGGATCATACTGGGTTTAGAACAGTTGCTACTCTAGGTATGCTTAAAAACTAAGGATTAAAAAATTGAAATTGTTTTGGATTTCTAAGGATTATATTTACTAAAAGTGCGTTTATCTTAATTCGGATAGTCTTTCATGGACGATATTCTACAATCCTAAAGTTTAAGTTAAATGTTTAATTGAAAATTAAATATTGAAAATAATAAGTTAGAATAAGAGAGCTGTCTTTATTATTAATAGTAAAATGTTGAAACCAATGATTATTATTAGATAAATACAGAATAGGTGTAGAATAATTTGTGCTTTAGCGATATTATGTCATATCTAGATTAATTTGATGTCTTCAAAAGATTAGGCGCTATCGTATTCTATTTTATTAGATATCATCATTTATTTCAATCCAATATCCATTTGGATCTTGAAAGTAAACTTGTTTAATTCCATCTTTACGTATGTAATCTTTGTTTAAAGTATCGAGCCAATCAGAGTAATTAATTCTTAATTCTTCCAGATGCTTTACAAATAAATGCATATGCGATGTAGCTAATGCAAAATGCACAGCTTTATTAATTTTTATTTCAGAATTTGGACGATGAATCAAATGAAGCTGCTTTCCTTCGTTGAGTGATAACCATCTGGTTTTTGAGTTTGAAGCAGTATTCTCAATTTCTTCTAGCCTTAGTACCTTTTGATAAAATTCAATAGATTCATTGACATCTTTTACAGAAAGAGCTATGTGATTGAACGAAAAAGTAAACATGGATTAAGATGGATTTTGAGTTTAAAAATAAAAAATAAGATCTAAATGTGGTCGATGTGAAATTTTTTATTTGCAAGCTAAGTTGTTTGTTTATTATTGAATGTTTTATAAAATTACATTCTGGTGGAATAAGAATAAATTTTTATTGTTTTTTCTATCCTTATTATTTCCATTTAATATTAGATAGAACAGTATAATAAATCATAATTCAGAAGTATAGGATATAAATTGTAACACTCATAGGAGTTAGTATCTCTATGTAAAATGGTTTGCCCTTCAGAAGGTTTTTAGCTGCATAACTGGCAAGAAACTCATTTTAATTCCAAAAATTCTCCGCAGTCTATAGGTTTTTATAAAGAATTTGAACGTCAATGATTTGAAGAAAATTAATTAGAAAACAATTTTTTTATAGGTAGTTAGTTAGCTGAAAACCCAGAGTTATATCATATACTTGCTAAGTTGTTCTTTAAATTAAAATGCTAAAGTGCATTTAGCAAACGTTAAGTATGAGTATTTGTTGGGTGTAAAAGTTTTAGATTACTACGGTGGTGATAATTACAAGTCATATAATTATCGATATCAAGATCGTTTTTGTTTAAGAAAGCCAACGATTATGATAATTGCTAAAATCCCTAATAACCATAAAATGAGATTAGAAGATGTTTTTAATTCAATAGGTGAAGCATCACCAATTAAAACCAAACCAGCCCAATATTGCGGAGATTTAGTTCTGCCTTCTGCAGTTGCTAAATAATCTAGTTTCGCTTTTTGTAAAGCTTCGTCCTTTGGTAAGCCATTTTTAAGATGACCATAAAAATTTTCGATTATTTTTGCACTAGATTGCTCATCAATTTTCCATAGGCTTGTTAATATACTTTCGCTACCTGCATAATTGAAGGCGTGTGCTAGAGATATCATGCCTTCTCCAGATTGATAGGTGGGCTTCCCTGTTTCACAAGCTGTTAAAATAGCAAGATTAGAAGATAGATTTTGATTGTATATTTCGTAAGTGTATAAAGAGTTATCTTCAGAATAAATAGTGTCATTTACGTTTTTAGCAAATATAAGTCGTGATAATTCTGGTGATATATTATTAGATTCTGCATGGGTACCAATATGTATAATCTTATGTTCTTTAGCTTGTGTTGTAAAAACTTGTTTAGATGCTTTTTCGTTGGTAAAGAAACTACCATCAAATAATTTAGAATATTCTTTAGCTAAATCTACGGTAAATGGTTGCGGCAATAAGGTTAAATAAGTGTTATCTAAATTTATAGAATCTTTAATATGTATTTTATAGTTTTCTTTCATTGTATCATTAAACTCGGGAGCAAATGCTATAAAATCGTTACTATAATCTATGGTTTTTTTATCTTCATCAAGTAATAGTAAACTGTAATTATAGGATATGTTGTGTTTAGATAGTAAACTATTATTGGCAAAGTCTTTAAACGCGTTTATTTTGTTAGGTGTTAAGGTTTCAAAACTTAAATTAAAGAGTTCTCCATCAGGTAAAATAATTACGTTATCGGTAGTAACCATGGTTTCAAAAGGTTTCCATAATTGCTTAAATAGCTCATGATAAATTGAGCCTATCTTAGTGACATTATACTGATTATCGCTAAGGACCTTAATTCTGTCTTTTAATTGCTTTGAATCTAATTCAATTATATTTTTTTCTAATTTGCTTGCTACAAAAGCGTACAAATTATCATTAATAAATAAGTACCGAACTACTGTTGTTTGTTCAGGGATATTATCTTGCAAATTATCTAATGGTTCTTTAAGCGTTGCATACCGTAATTTATAATATTTAGGGTAATTTTGTTTTAGTGAATCTAAAAACTTATCCCATTCTTTATTTGCTTTAAAAAAATCATCAACATTATTTTCTAACGACATTGAGAGTTCATTTCTCAGGTTTTTTTCTTGTTTTAATAGTTCTTCAGGAATACCGAAAAATGATATATTCTTTCTTAAATTTAATTGCAATCGTATTCTATTATAAATGATTGATTCGTGCAAACTGATAAGATTATTTAAATAGGTTTCATTCTTTGTTAAAGTGTATAATTCTAAATTTAATTTTTTGGTAAAAGCGGTAATATCTTTGTTATCTTCTAAAAGGGTATTGATATTTTCAACAGACGAGAAAATTGATTTTTTTTGCTCAACGCTTTCTAAAGCCTCATTGGTTATTTTAAGTAAATCTTTTAAGAAAAGACTATCTCTTTTTTGTGTTAAATAATATTTAGATTTGGCATTTATGACCAAAATTTCAGCCTTTTTATCTTCAAATTGTATTTTATTATGGCCATCTTCTGATTTGTTATTTTTATAAATCTCTAAACTTTTGTTGGTCCATTTTAGACTTTCTTTATAATCTTTCAGGCTTAGTGAAACACGAGCTAATGTTGTTAAAAGGTCATTGGTTAAATAATCATTTTCACCATTTTTTTTCAAAAAATAGTTATAAGGTTTTTTTATTGCTGCGTACGCTTTCTCTTTATTGTTTAGCTCTGCAAGAGTGAGTGCTAAGTTCATTTTAGCGTATAATCTATTGGTGTCATATTCTCCTGAATTTGATTTTTCATAATAGGCATCACTAAGAGACCAGTACTCAACTGCCTTATTAAACTGCTCTGTTCTATAAAAGTTGGTTGCGTATGCATTATTTAAAAAAGCATGAAATTGTAAATTCTCGTCAACCATATTTTTTAAACAAGCTTCAGCTTTATTTAAATATACTATTGCCTCATCAAAATCTCTTGTTGTGTTTTTTATTTCGGCTATATTAAGTGCTGCCATAAAATAATCTTGTGTATTGTGTTCAAAATTTTGCTCTGCGTGTTTAAAGTAAAGTTCAGAAATTTGTTCAGATTTTTTAAAGTCTCCCAAGTCATTATAAAGACTTGAAAGATTAGCATAACCAATACCAATATTTCTTTTCACGCGATTTGCTAATGGATGATTTTTTGCCTTTTTTTAAAAAGTTCTGCTTAATGTTAAAGACTCTTCTACTAGTTTTTTCGCTTGGTTATGTTTGCCTTGATTTAGGTACATTAAAAATAAATTACCTTTTATTGCTGCAGGAAGGTAGAGTTGATTTTCATAATTTTTTTCTAAATATTTTACATTATCTATCGCAGTTTCAAAGTAGTAGATGGCACTATCTTGTTTTGATGAAAAATACATTGTGGCTCCCATTAAATTATAAACTCTAGCCGAGATTTTGTACTGTGTTTTAGGCGCGGCATTTATAATTTGCACTGCTTTTCTTATATGTAGCTCTAATAATTCAATATTACCTAATTTCATACCGTAATCACCAAGATAATATTCCGAATTTAATATGTTTTCAATAGCCTTTGACTTGGAGGCGTGTGTTTTAGCCTCTAAAGCATAATCATAAGCTTTCTGGACATTATTAAGTTCAAAAAATAATTTAGATAGGTTTATATTTATTTGATATAGTGTGTTAGCATCTTTAGATTTTTTTTGGATTAACGCTGCTATTTTTCTGCTTTCGCTTTTGGCGTTTTCCTCCTCGTTTTTTAATAGTTGTATTTTACCAATTATGTAAACATATTCCGCTAAATCATTATATTTTTTTTGAGCTATTAAATGTTCTATTTGTTTATTTAATTCGAAATCTGCTTTATCTAAAGAATCTACATCAATTAATTGTTGAATTATTTTAGAGGAAAAACCCTTTTCATTCTGAGCATTAACCGAATATTTAGAGCTAACGGAAATAAAAAAGAACATGGCTATCATAATACAATTGTAAAATCGTTTCATAATCAATTGGTTGGTAATGAGGTTAATCGTTCAATTTAGATAGGAGGACTTTACTGTTATCTAAGGTTGATTTTTTAAAATTAGCTTTTGCTTTTTCTGTATTACCTTCTTTTAAATAGGCCAAACCTAGATAATAAAACGCATCATTCATTAAGGCAAATTCAGTGTTTTTTATAGCGTTTTCTAAAAAGGGAATCGCGATTCTTTCATTTTTGTTGGCTAAATGCGCGACTCCAATAAAGTAATTTAAGGTATCATTTTTAGGCTTGGAGCTATGCAAAGTTTTCCACTTGGTTATTGCCGTTTTATAATCACCTTGTTTGTAATAGACCATAGCTTCGTAAAACTCGTAGTTCTCATTACTTCCCATAGTTGTTGGTAAACCTGGATCTGGTGAAAAATACTCAGCGTATAGCTTATCATTTGAGTTTCCACTCATAAGCCAAAAACCACCTAAACCAATAACAAGTATTGCAGCAATTGCCAATTTTTTCCAGTTAAGTACTTTAACTGGTGTATAATTTTGAGTTGTGCTTATTTCATTTTTTACTATTTCATTATGAAATCTATCTAATTCTTCCTTTAAGGCTTGAGTTTCTAACCCTGTTAGCACTGTTTTTATGTCCTTGACTTTTGTTTTTAATCCGTCTTCTGTAATCAGACGATTTTCAAATACTACCAAATCACCTTTTGAAAGCTGATTGTTGAGATAGGCTTCAATCCTTTCAAATTCTTCTTGTGAAATATCATTTAGGTCCATTGCTATTAACTATTTTCTAGGGCTATTTCTTTTAATTTTTTCATACATCTGTATTTTTTATTTCGGGTAGAGGCAGAATCTAAAGCTAATTCTTCAGCTATAAGATTCATAGACTTCTTCTCAAAATAAAACTTACGAAGTAGGTTCTTACATGCCTCGCCTAAATTTTTGAAGGCTTGCATTACATCTTCTAATCGTTTTTCTTTTAAAATGTCATCATCAATACCATTATTTTCTTCATCTTTTATTTCAAAATAATTCAATTGAGAAGCAATAATCGTTTTTTTAAAGCCCTGAGATCTTAAAACATCCATCCATTTGTTTTTGGCAATTGTATAGATGTAACCATTTATAGAAGATTCATTTCTAGGTATAAACTTATCTTGCTTTATGTTTTGCCATACTGCTAAAAATGCGTCTTGATATATATCTTTTGCATGGTCTCTTGTACCACTATTTTTTAGAACCAAAGCTTCTACCTTAGGATAATAAGTGGTGTATATTCCCTTTAGAGCAATAGAGTCATTGTTCTTAATGGCTGTAATTAAATTAAGATTTTGGTTAATCTCGTAAATTTTACTCATGCTAATAGCTAAACAACAGAAATATACAATTATTTCGGTGTATTACAAATGCTATTCTATTAAATTGATTTTATTACGATTAATGGATTATTTATAGTTTTAAAATTGTAAAAATTAAATTAACTAGTTGAAAAAATAGCCTACTGAAAATTGCAAAACTGAATTCTTAAAGTTAGCATCACCACCTTCAAAATTATTCGCGTTAGCCAAACCGATATAATAACGAAGACTAAGATTGATACCATTTTCTAAAATGTAACTTGCTCCTATATTAAAACCAAAATCAAAAGACTTCAAATCGTCTTTAACATCTACAGTTGCTTCTCCTACTGCTGCTGCTGAGCGTTGAGATGTAGTGTCTGGCGAAACTGTATTTCCACCTCCATTAGCAGAACTGTTATCTTTTAGTTTTGCAGATAATAAATAGCCAAACTGTGGTCCAGCTTCTAGTGTAAATTCTTCCTTGACAAAATATTTTGCCATAATCGGAACATTCAAATAATCAAAGGCTAATGTAGAGTCATCTAATTTTGCACCTTGTGCAGAGTAAAGTAATTCTGGTTGTATAGCTAGATCTTCTTTTATCATAATTTCTGCAACAGCTCCAAAATGAAAGGATGTTCTACTCTTAGCACCTTCTGCATCACCATCTAAAGTTGCTAGATTTAATCCGGCTTTGGCACCAAATCTAATATCTAATGGATATGAACTATTACTCATTTTATCTTGTGCATTTACAAATTGGTTAGCACTTAAAATGGCTACGAATACTAAAATTATTTTTTTCATGATTATTGTTTTTTAGAAAGATTATTTATTGATATCTAATAGTTATTGAACGTTAGGATCGTTATCATCAGGATCTTCTAAGACAGTCCATCCATCACCATCTTGATCTACTATGTCACCATTGTCGTTAACGTATAATTGAAAATTAAGAGGAAGGAAAGTGTTTATTACTTGTGCATCATACTCAGCCTCAGGAGCTGTAGTTATGGATATTGTGGCGTAAGTATTACCAGCTGCGTAAGTAGTAATAACCCATACTTGAGCAATCCTGCCATTAAATCTTAAAAGTCTAGCGTTAAATTCTCGCGGAATAGTTCCGAAAATTTCTTGTGAAAATTCTGAACAAAGTACTTCTGGTGTTCCACTAAAATTGTAGAAATTTAAAAGTGTATTTATTTCATTTGCAATAACACTTTGCGAAGCTATTGCTTGTTGAAAAATTGTACTTGTAGGCACCCAACGAAACAGAACTGCATTATCGTCTCTAAAAACGTTTACACCTAAAGTTTGTGTTTGAGGATCTGTAACTTCAAAACCAGTAAAACCTTGCGGAAGTATAAAACCTAATAATGGTATTTGACTGTGTATAAATTGTTGTCCAGGATTTTGTATTACAGGGACTTGAGACAATCCGGTTGTTAAACCATTTGCAAAATCCCAATACAAACCTGTATAGCCTAGAATAGTTTCACAGCTTGAAGCTCTATTTGCGATATTTTGAGAATTGCCATTGTCATCTTTACTGCAACAAAATAGAGTGAGAAGCAATAGACAAATTATAGTTTTAAATGTTTTCATAAAATCAGTTTTAGGATTTAAGACTATATCGAAGAAGACTAAAAATGTCATCATATTAATATTACCTTTGCAGAAAATTGGTTGAGATGCACAAAGCAGGTTTTGTAAATATTATTGGTAATCCTAATGTTGGTAAGTCCACATTGATGAATGCATTTATAGGTGAAAAATTATCTATAATCACTTCAAAAGCACAAACAACGAGACATCGTATTTTAGGTATCGTAAATGGTGAAGACTTTCAAGTGATTCTCAGCGATACACCAGGAATTATAAAGCCTGCTTACGAATTACAGGCATCAATGATGGATTTTGTAAAGTCTGCGTTTGATGATGCAGATATCCTAATTTATATGGTTGAAATAGGTGAAAAAGAATTAAAGGATGAAGCCTTTTTTAATAAGATTACCAATTCAAAAATTCCTGTTTTATTAGTGTTGAATAAGATTGATAAATCCAATCAAGAGCAAATGGAAGAACAATCCGAATTATGGCAAAGTAAAGTGCCTAATGCTGAATTCTTTCCTATTTCTGCAACAGAAGGTTTTAATGTTAAGAATGTATTTAATAGAATAATAGAATTATTGCCTGAATCGCCAGCATTTTATCCAAAAGACCAATTAACGGATAAGCCAGAACGTTTTTTTGTTAATGAAGCTATAAGAGAAAAAATCTTAATGCACTACAAAAAAGAAATTCCGTATGCAGTTGAGGTTGATACAGAAGAGTTTTTTGAAGAAGAAAATATCATTAGAATGCGCTCTGTAATTATGGTTGAGCGCGAAACTCAGAAAGGAATTATTATCGGTCATAAAGGGTCTGCACTAAAGCGTGTTGGAGTAGAAGCACGTAAGGATTTAGAAAAATTCTTTGGTAAGCAAGTACATTTAGAATTATACGTAAAAGTGAATAAAAACTGGAGAAGTAATCAAAAACAGTTGAGACGTTTCGGTTACAACCAAAAGTGATGTAGTTTACAACAGTCAAATGCCTTCATATTTCAAGCTTTTAAAGAGACAAAGAATTTTGTAATAAAACATATTATTAGTACTACCTTTGCAACCGCTTATGGGATACATAAAGCAGAATAAATCTTAAGATATGGGAAATATAGTAGCTGTTGTTGGAAGACCTAATGTAGGGAAGTCAACATTTTTTAATCGCTTGATTAAGAGACGTGAAGCAATTGTTGATGCTGTCAGTGGAGTCACAAGAGATCGTCACTACGGTAAATCGGATTGGAACGGAAAAGAATTTTCTATAATCGACACAGGAGGATACGTTGTTGGGAGCGATGATGTTTTTGAAGCAGAGATAGACAAACAAGTAGAACTTGCTATTGATGAAGCAGATGCTATTATTTTTATGGTAGATGTAGAGGATGGTATTACAGGTATGGACGAGGATGTTGCAAACTTACTTCGTAAAGTAGATAAGCCTGTTTTCCTAGTGGTTAATAAAGTAGATAATGGCAAACGTGCCCAAGATGCCGTAGAGTTTTATGCATTAGGACTTGGTGATTATTTTACCATTGCAAGTATTAACGGAAGTGGTACAGGGGATTTATTGGACGCACTTGTTGCAGCTCTGCCAGAAGCAGAAGAGGTTGAGGAAGAAGAATTACCGCGTTTTGCGGTTGTTGGAAGGCCAAATGCAGGCAAATCCTCTTTTATCAATGCATTAATCGGTGAAGAACGCTATATAGTAACAGACATTGCTGGTACCACAAGAGATTCTATAGATACAAAATATAATCGTTTTGGTTTTGAGTTTAATCTCGTAGATACAGCAGGTATTCGTCGTAAAGCTAAAGTTAAGGAAGACTTAGAATTTTACTCTGTAATGCGAAGTGTGAGAGCCATAGAGCATTGTGATGTTTGCCTAATTGTTTTAGATGCTACTCGTGGTTTTGATGGCCAAGTTCAAAATATTTTTTGGTTAGCAGAGCGAAACAGAAAAGGTATTGTAATCCTAGTAAATAAATGGGATTTAGTAGAAAAAGACACCAAAACTGCTAAAGAATTTGAAAAACATATAAGAGAAGAAATTGCGCCATTTACAGATGTACCAATTGTGTTTATTTCGGTATTAAATAAGCAACGCATCTTCAAAGCAATAGAAACTGCTGTAGAGGTTTACAAAAACAGAACTAAGCGCATTAAAACAAGCGTCCTTAATGACACATTATTGCCTGTAATTGAGAACCGTCCTCCACCAGCAAATAAAGGTAAATTTGTTAAAATTAAATACATTATGCAATTGCCAACTCCACAACCGCAATTTGCATTTTTCTGTAATTTACCACAGTACGTTAAAGAGCCTTACAAACGTTTTTTAGAAAATCAACTAAGAGAACGTTTTGATTTTAATGGAGTGCCTGTGAGTGTGTATATGCGTAAAAAATAAATTTTATAATTCTTTTAAGAAACGTCATACGATTTCTTCTTTACTTTCGTTTTCAATTAGCTATTCATCAATCAATCATTTATGAAAAAACTTTTATTAGTTTTTGCATTTCTATTTGCATTTAATTCATTTTCTCAAGAAAAATCATTCGAAATTACAGGAACACTCTTAGCAGAAGATACTAAGACTGCTTTAGAATCTGCAACCATATATTTAGAGCGCATAAAAGATAGTACCGTAGTTTCATACACCATTTCTGATAAAGAAGGCAAGTTTAAATTAGAGAGCACAACGTACAATGATAGTTTAAATTTTTACGTGTCTTACGTAGGTTATAAAACCTATTTCAAAAAACTTGCTATAGATAAAGAAAAGATTGATCTTAAAACTATAAGCCTTGCCATTGATGATAATATGTTAGGGGAAGTTTTAGTAAAATCTACAGCACCAATAACCATAAAAAAGGATACCTTAGAATTTAATGTTAAATCTTTTAAGACCAAAAAAGACGCTAACGTTGAGGATTTGCTGAAACAATTACCAGGAGTAGAAGTTGATGATGAAGGTAATATTACAGTGAATGGTAAGAGTGTGAATAAAATTTTGGTAAATGGAAAGCCTTTCTTTGGTAACGATCCAACAATTACCACTAAGAATCTAACAAAAGATATCATTGAGAAAATACAGGTGGTAGATACGAAGACTAAATCCGAAGCATTTACAGGTGAAGAAGGTGATAAAGAAAGCAAAACTATAAATCTTACCATTAAAGAAGAAAATAACAAAGGGATTTTTGGTCGTGTTGCAGCAGGTGGTGGTACAGATGATAGGTACGAATTTGCTGGGATGTTAAACGTCTTTGATAATGATAGGCGCATCAGTGTTTTGGCAGGTGGCAATAATACCAACTCACCAGGATTTAGTTTTGGCGAAATATCCAAAATGTTTGGTCGTGGTGGAGGATTAAGTTTTAATAGTAATGGTTCTTTTTCTTTAGGAGGTCGTTCTTTCGGAGGTGGTCAAGGTATAACAACTTCAGAAAATATAGGTTTTAATTACGCAGATGTTATTGGTAAAAATACCGAAATAAGTAGTGATTATTTTTATGCATCTAGTGATTCGGAAAATGAAAGTTCATCCGAGCGCGAAACTATTCTTGCAGATTCTCGCTTCTTTAGTAATTCTAATTCAACATCAACAAGTACAACAGATAGCCATACTGCGAATCTTGATTTTGAAATGGAAATTGATTCAACCTTTCAAATAAATATAGAACCATCTTTTAGCTATTCAAGAAATACAACACAATTCAATAGTTTTGATGAAACTTTTGATGAAGACCGAACGTTAACCAATCAGTCTAATGTGAACTCTAATGTAGAAAATTATGCTCGAAATTTTTCCAACGATATAAGTGTTACGAAACGCTTTGGGAGTAAAGGTGGTTTTATAAGAGCAGAATTAGATGCATCCGTTAATCAGCAAGAAAGTGATGATTTTATAAATTCTGACACTCAAGTATTTGGAGACAATCCTGAAAGCATACTTAGAAACCAGTTTACAGACGGTGAGAACAATAGTTATGGTATCCAAACGGGTTTAACATACAGACTGCCTATTATTGCAAAAAAGTTTTTCTTAAATTTTGAATACCAGTATCAAGTAGATAAAGATAATAACAGACAAAGTACATTCGATTTTGATAATGCAACTCAAGACTTTACAGAATTTAATACAGAACTAAGTACAGACTTTAAGTACACAGATACACGCAGCATTCCAGAAGCAGGTTTGACTTACAGAGGCGAAAAATGGTCTACAAGTTTTGGCGTTGCTTATAATATAAGAACGCTAAAAAATGAAGATGTCTTAAGGCCTCAGTTTAATGTAGAGCGTCAATTTAAAAATATACAGGGAAATTATAATTTCAGTTACCGATTTAGCCCAAAAGCTAATGTTTATATGGGTTATAGGTTATCTAATAATCCACCTGGTCTTCGTCAACTTCAAGCCTTTACGGATGTATCAAATCCTCTTAATATAATTATAGGTAATCCGAATTTAGAGCCTTCAAACAGACATTTTGTATATGGCGGTTATAGTGCATTCGATTGGCAGAATCGTACAGGTTTTTATGCTAATTTTAATGGGAGCACAACAAATAATCAAGTGATTTCAAAAACTGTTGTAGACTCTGAAACTCTCAAAAGAACAACGACGTATGAGAATGTCGATGGGAATTATTCTTATGGGATTTCTGGTAACTACTCCAAAGACTTTAAATTAGATACGTTGCGTACGATAAAGGTTAGAGTTGGTACTAGATATAGTTTTAATAATCGAATAAATTTTAATAATGATATAAAATACTCAAGTAAAGCCACTACTATATCACCTAATATTGGACTTGAATTTTTGTGGAGTAAAGTTTTAGATTTTAAACCTTATTACCGTATTAATTTTACCAATAATGCTTTTGATATTAATGCTTTTGAAGATCGAAATTTTACAACACATTCTGCAGGACTAAGAACTGCAACATTTTTACCAGAAAAGCTAGAATGGCGAAACGACATTAGTTTTAATTATAATCCCAATGTGGCAGACGGCTTTCAGAAAACCGCTTGGTTCTGGAATTCTACCTTAGCTTATTCCGTATTAAAAGATAACGGCACAATAACGCTAAAAGTTTATGATTTACTTAATCAAAATACAAATGCTAGGCGTATTGCAACCCAAGATTATATTGAAGATAGTCAGAGTACAGTATTAAGACAATATTTTATGCTAAGTTTTAGTTTTAAGTTTAATAGTCTAGGAAGTAAAGGTAAGCCTGATAATGGTGGAGTTTTCTTTATAGATTAGAGTTTCAAAAAATTAAATAATAGCTTTAAACACTGAACACTGAACACTGAACACTGAACACTGAACACTGAACACTGAACACTGAACACTGAACACTGAACACTGAACACTGAACACTGAACACTGAACACTGAACACTGAACACTGAACACTGAACACTAAAAGTTTATCATTTGGGGAAATGTCCGCAAGACAAAAGTGGATTACCATCCGCCAGAAGCGCCTCCGCCACCGAAACTTCCTCCTCCAAAGCCTCCACCGAAGCCACCACCTCGAGAAGATCCACCACCAAATCCACCACCAAAGCCACCGGAAGATGAACCTCTAGAATAACTTCCACGACCCATATTGCTTAGAATAATAGCTTCAAGAATACTACGAGAATCATCAGAGCGGTTGCTACCATTTCCACCTCTTCCGCCACCTCGTCGGCTTTTGGAAATTGCAATAATGAATATTACAAATATGATAAAGAGAAATATAAAAACTTCAACAGGAAAATCGGAACTAGTATGACTTTGTCTTGTGCCTTGATATTCACCGGTCATTACCTCAAAAATGGCATCTGTTGCTCTGTTAAGACCTCCATAATAATCGTTGCGTTTAAAGTAGGGAATTATATCTCTATCAATAATTCGTTTACTCATGGCATCTGTAAGTAAATGCTCAACGCCTTTACCTGTATTTATAGCAATTTTTCTATCGTCTTTAGCAAGCAGAATTAAAATACCATTGTCTTTTTCTGCATCACCAATTCCCCATTTTTCTCCCCATTGTGCACCTAAGTAATTAATATACTCACCTTTGGTAGAGCTAATAATTATAACAACGATTTGCGTAGAAGTAGTATCAGAATAACGTATCAGCTTTTGTTCTAAACTCGCTTTTTCCGTTGCTGATAATAACTTTATATCATCATCATATATACTAGTTTGAAATTTGGGTACAGGTGGAATTTCATATTGCGCAAAAACACCAATTGTACTCATTAAGCAGAGCACAATTACAAATCTTAGGGCTATATGTTTTAGCAGATGCATTAGCCTTTAGAAAGGGTATTTTCGAGTTCATCTCTATCGCCATGATGCCAAGGGAAATGTTCTGATAATGCTTTGCCAGCCTCTTTAATACCATTAATTATTCCTTGTTTAAAATCACCAGATTTAAATTGTGTAGCAATCTTATCGCGTGTAGAATTCCAAAAGTCTGCTCCAACCACATTATTGATGCCTTGATCGCCAAAAATCACAAACGATTTATTATCCACAGCCACATAGATGAGTACACCATTTTTTTGAATAGTATTATCCATTTTAAGCACATGAAAAACTTCTAGCGAACGTTCATAAACATCTATATCGCATGTTTGCTCAATATGTACGCGAATTTCGCCTGAAGTATCACACTCGGCAACACGAATTGCTTCTACGATTTCCGCTTCTTCTTTTGGAGATAGGAAATCTTCAATATTTGGCATAGTAAATTTTATTTAAAATCGAAATCTACATCTGGTGCATTTTCGCTTCCTGGATCAGCTTTATAACGTGGCATTTCTTTAAAGCCAAACATGCCTGCTAAGATTTTTCCTGGGAACTTCGTGGTGTGTATATCGTAAATATTCACTTTTTCGTTATAACGGTCTCTAGCCACGTTAATACGATTCTCAGTACCTTCAAGCTGGCTCTGCAACTCTAAGAAATTTTGATTGGCTTTTAATTCTGGATAACGCTCTACAGAAACAAGTAGTTTAGACAATGCTCCACTTAAGCCGCTCTGCGCTTGTTGAAACTGTGCCATATTTTCTGCCGTTAAGTTACTTGCATCAATTGTGGTAGAGGTCGCTTTGGCTCTTGCTTCAATGACTTCCGTTAAAGTTGTTCTTTCAAAATCAGCGGCACCTTGCACGGTTTTTACTAAGTTACCTATGAGGTCATTTCTACGTTGGTAAGAACTCTCTACGTTAGACCAAGCAGTTTTTGCATTAGCTTCAAGTTCTACAGCGGTATTATTAAATCCTACGGACCATTGATAGATTACGAAACCAATAATTCCTATAATAATTAAAGGGATAAGCCATTTTTTCATAATAAATTAGTTTTAAAGTTGAGTTTTAATTTTAATTAGTTGTGCTTTTATACCTTCAAGTTTTTCAATGATTTCAAATTTCTCTAAAGCTTGTTTCTTTTCTTCTTTTAAATGTGTTTTTGCACCTTCTAGTGTAAAACCACGTTCTTTCACCAAATGATAAATAAATTTTAGATTCTTTATATCTTCTGGAGTAAATTTTCGATTGCCTTTGGCATTTTTTTTTGGCTTGATAGCATCAAATTCCTTTTCCCAAAAACGAATCAAAGACGCGTTTACTTTAAAAGCTTTTGCGACTTCACCAATACCATAATAACGTTTTTCTGGTAAATCTATATACATCTTAATCGAGGGATTGGTTTTCTAATGACGCTTTTTTTAGTAATACATCAAACTCTTCTGATGATAAGTTACCGTAATAGAAATTAATTGGATTGATACGGTTACCATCTTTAAAAATTTCATAATGTAAATGTGGTGCTTCAGATCGTCCGGTACTTCCAACAAAACCAATTAAATCTCCGCGTTTAACACGTTGGTTTACTCTTACATTATATTTATACAAATGTGCATATAGTGACACATAACCATAACCATGAGCTATACGAATGTGTTTTCCGTAACCTGTTGAGCTATTATCTGCACGTTTTACAACACCATCTCCTGTAGCATAGATTGGTGTGCCACGTGGTGCTGTAAAATCCATACCAAAATGAAATTTTCTGATTTTGGTAAAAGGATCAGTTCTATAGCCATAGCCAGATGCCATACGTGTTAAGTCAAGATTGTTTACAGGTTGTATTGCTGGTATTGACTCTAAAAATTTTTCTTTATCCTCAGCAAGTATGGCGATTTCATCTAAAGATTTAGACTGCACAACAATGGCTTTTTCGAGAATATCTAAACGTTTGTTGCTTTCTGAAATAAGTTGCGAATTGTCAAAACCTTCGTACTTTTTATAACGGTTAATTCCGCCAAATCCAGCACGTCTCTGTTCATCTGGTATCGGGTTGGCTTCAAAATAAAGTCTATATATGGCATTATCACGTTCTTCAACATTTTCAAGAGCAGCAATAGCATCATCCATACGCTTATTAATGAGTTCGTATTGCAATTCCATATTTTGCAATTCTCTAGACAACTGACGTTCTTTCGGTGATTCTATATAATTACTAGCGATGAAAAACGATAAAAACCCAAATAATAATGCCGCTAATAAAAACACACCAGCATACTTAAATGTTCGGGCTTTCTTGCGCTTTATCTTGCGATAAGAAAGCGTCTCAGAATCGTAATAATATTTTACCTTAGCCATGTTTGAATTTATACTATTTTTGCAGCGAACGAACTCAAATAGAGTCTTATGTTTTATTTGCAAAGTAATCAAATATAAAAATTGTTTTGCAATTGTAATAATTAAATAGAAACAAGCTATAATTTCAGTTTATGAAGTCTCAAGACATTCGCACTAAATTTTTAAATTTCTTTGAAGGTAAACAACATCTCATTGTGCCTTCTTCATCTATGGTTTTGAAAGATGATCCTACCTTAATGTTTGTAAATTCTGGTATGGCACCATTTAAAGAATACTTTTTGGGTAATGCAGAACCAAAAAAAAATAGAATTGCAGACTCACAGAAATGTTTGCGTGTTTCTGGAAAACATAATGATTTAGAAGAAGTGGGTTACGACACCTATCACCACACACTTTTTGAAATGTTGGGCAATTGGAGTTTTGGCGATTATTTTAAAAAGGAAGCGATAGCTTGGGCTTGGGAGTTATTAACTGACGTTTACGGAATAGATAAAGCTATAATCTATGTTACTGTTTTTGAAGGTAGTGATGATGCTGATAACTTAAAAATGGATCAAGAGGCATACGATTTATGGAAAGCTCTAATTCCAGAAGATCGCATCCTTATGGGAAATAAAAAGGATAATTTCTGGGAAATGGGAGACCAAGGACCATGTGGACCCTGTAGTGAAATCCATGTAGATATTCGTTCTGCTGAAGAAAAAGCAAAAGTAGATGGAAAGAGTTTAGTTAATATGGATCATCCGCAGGTGGTAGAAATCTGGAATTTGGTCTTTATGCAATACAATAGAAAAGCTAACAAATCATTAGAAGCTTTACCAAATAAGCATATTGATACAGGAATGGGTTTTGAACGTTTGTGTATGGTGTTACAAGGTGTACAATCTAACTATGATACAGATGTTTTTACTCCGATTATTCGTGAGATTGAAACGATAACAGATAAGGGTTACGGAAAAGATGAAAAGGTTGATGTTGCGATTAGAGTGATTTCAGATCACGTTAGAGCAGTAGCATTTTCAATTGCAGACGGACAATTACCTAGTAATAATGGAGCTGGTTATGTAATACGAAGAATTTTGAGACGTGCTGTACGTTATGGGTTTACATTTCTAGAGAAGAAAGAACCGTTTATATACCGTTTGGTAGATACTTTAACTAAAAAAATGGGAACGGCTTTTCCTGAGTTAAAGGCGCAAAAGCAATTAATTGAAAATGTAATTAAGGAGGAAGAAAGTTCTTTCTTAAGAACTTTAGATCAAGGTTTAGTGCTACTAGGTACTATTATTAAAAATGCTAAAACAAAAGAGATTTCTGGTGCTAAAGTCTTTGAACTTAAAGATACTTACGGGTTTCCAGAGGATTTAACTGATCTTATTCTGCGAGAAAATGGATATAGATACAACACTGAAGAATTTAATAATTCATTAAAAAAACAACAAGATCGTGGTAGAGAAGCATCAGAATTAAAATCGGATGATTGGACAATTTTGCACCATGATGAGGTTGAAGAATTTATTGGTTACGATACTTTAGAGGCACATGTTAAAATAACACGTTATCGTAAGGTTGTTTCTAAAAAAGATGGTGAAATGTATCAGTTGGTATTTAATATCACACCTTTTTATCCAGAAGGTGGTGGACAAGTTGGTGATAAAGGGTACTTAGAAGATGAGCATGGAGATGTTGTTTATATTTTAGATACCAAAAAAGAGAACAATCTTATTATTCATTTTGCTAAAAATCTACCGAAGCATAATAATGAGGTTTTAAAAGCTGTTGTAGATGCTAAGCAGCGTTACAGAACAGAATGTAATCATACTGCAACACATTTATTACATCAAGCATTGCGTGAAGTTTTAGGAGCGCATGTAGAACAGAAAGGATCTTCGGTCCATTCTAAACATTTGCGTTTCGATTTTTCACATTTCTCTAAAGTTTCAATCGAAGAATTAAGCGATGTAGAGAATTTTGTTAATGCTCGAATTGAAGGGAAATTACCACTACAAGAAAATAGGAGTGTACCAAAAGAACAAGCGATTGCTGATGGAGCGATGTCTTTATTTGGCGAGAAATATGGTGATACTGTACGTACAGTTAGATTTGGTAAATCCATTGAGCTATGCGGAGGAACGCATGTTAAAAACACAGCAGATATTTGGCATTTCAAAATTGTGAGTGAGGGAGCGGTTGCTTCGGGAATTCGTCGTATAGAAGCTATTACAAGTGATGCCGTTAAGGATTTCTATTTCGAAAATAACAGAGCGTATTACGATATGAGAGATTTGTTGAATAATGCAAAAGAACCTGTAAAAGCATTACAAAATTTGCAAGATGAAAATGCAGATTTAAAGAAGCAGATTGAAGGCTTATTAAAAGATAAAGCGAAGCATATCAAAGGTGATCTCAAAAATGAGATAACTGAAATTAACGGCATTCAGTTTTTAGCGAAAAAACTAGATTTAGATGCTGGTGGGATAAAAGATGTTTGCTTTGAACTTGGAAGTCAGTTTGATAATCTCTTTTTGTTGTTTGGAGCTGAAAACAATGGTAAAGCAATTTTAACTTGTTATATTTCTAAAGAATTGGTTGCTAGTAAAGATTTAAATGCTGGCACTGTAGTTAGAGAATTAGGTAAATATATTCAAGGTGGAGGCGGAGGCCAACCTTTCTTTGCTACCGCAGGAGGTAAAAAACCTGCTGGAATAGCAGAGGCTTTGGAGGCTGGGGAATCTTATTTAAGATAAAAAATTGGCACGCAAAGTCGCAAAGTCGCAAAGCGTTGTTTGTTTACTCTTTCGGATAAGCAGAATAGAAATTAATTGAGGTGAGTAAATCTTCGTGGCTTTGCGAGAAAATGAAACTAGAATGACTGAAAACGATATTTCAAGAATAATAGTAGATGTGTGTTATCAGATTCACGTTGAACTTGGTCCTGGATTATTGGAATCTATTTATGAAGAAATATTATTTCAAGAGCTAAAAAATGAAGGTCTTATAGTTGAAAGACAGAAACCACTGCCTGTTGTTTGGAGAGGGAAAAAATTAAATTTGAATTATAAAACCGATTTAATTGTTGAAAATAAAGTTATTATTGAAGTTAAATCGGTTCAAGAAATTCATCCTGTTCATCCAAAACAATTATTAACATACTTAAAACTTTCTAGTCTAAAATTAGGAATGTTAATTAATTTTAATAGTCCATTAATTAAAACGGGAATTACTAGAATTGTTAACGGACTTTAATTTATTGAGAGTAAAACTTTGCGCCTCTGCGCTTTTGCGAGAAAATGAATTTAAAAACAGATATACCACTAACCAAACAACAGCATAATCAAATAGATTATAATTCTAAGATTGTACTATTAGGCTCATGCTTTTCTGAAAACATTGGTGAGAAATTTAAATATTTTAAGTTTCAATCTAGGGTAAATCCTTTCGGAATTTTATTTCACCCATTAGCTATTGAGAATCTTATTACTAGAGCAATCAATCAAGATTATTATACTGAAGATGAGCTCACTTTTCATAACGAGCAATGGTGTTGCTTAGATGCGCACTCCAAGCTTAATTCTGCTTCTAAAAGTGATTTGTTAAAGCGTTTGAATGCGCAAATTAAATTTACAAATCAACAACTCAAAGAATCAACTCATATCATCATTACATTGGGTACAAGTTGGGTGTATAGGCATATTGCTTCAGATAATATTGTTGCTAATTGCCATAAGTTACCTCAAAAACAGTTTTTAAAAGAATTACTTTCTGTTGAGCAAATTTTAGAATCACTTGAAGCTATTATCAGTTTAGTAAGAAGCATTAATCCCAAGGTTAATTTCATTTTTACAGTGTCTCCAGTTCGTCATATAAAAGATGGTTTTATAGAAAATACAAGAAGTAAAGCTCATTTGATAACTGCAATTCATCAAATTATAAAAGGAAATCGGTCACTGAGCGAAGTCGAAATGTATTTTCCTTCTTATGAAATAATGATGGACGAATTAAGAGATTACCGTTTTTATAGTGCTGATATGATTCATCCTAACGAAGTTGCCATTAATTATATTTGGGATAAGTTTATAAAGGTCTGGATTTCTGAAACTAGTAATCTTACAATGGAAGATATAGAAACAGTTCAAAAAGGATTAAAACACAAGCCTTTTAATTCAAACTCAGAAGCACATCAACTATTTATAGCCAAGCTTGAAAAGCTAATAAAAGACTTGTGTAAAAAATATCCACATTTTAATTTCGACTAACGCATCGGTTTTTTGAGCTGCGCTTTTACACGATCAAAAGATTTTTTACTTGCTCTTTTCCAGCGATAAATAGTGTGCTTTTTTGGCGTCTTGTTTTTTTGTCTTTCCTCTTTATCACGAAGTTCTTTAACCCAATTAAAACGCTTTCTTGTTATGGAAATGATTAAATCATCACTACATCCCAATGCTTCCAAAGCATTTAAAGCAGCAATAGATACATTCTGAATTTTATCGTTAATAGCATTCAACAATACAGGGACGGAAGATGGTCTGCCAACAAATTCTAATGCCTCAGCAGCGAGTTGTCGCGTTTTATAATTACCATGCTTAAGCGCATATTCTAATTGGATGACAGCATTAGTGTTTACCCAAGAGTTGATTGTACGTTCAGAAGGCTGAATTATTTTTAGCCTAAAAAGCATGTATGTAAATTGGTGGTGCATAAGATAACAGATTAATTATGTGTAGCTAAATCTTAGGTTTTGTTACAGTTATCTCATAGAATTTAAAAAAATAGAATATTTGTGCTCAATATTTTGTGCATCTATTTATCTGCAAATCAATTGTTGAATAATCGTTCTTGCTTATGTAAGTGTATTCTTTAGTCTATGGCAAATACTATCGTTTTAACTTTTTAATGACCCATTAATCGAAAAAAACTGAGCATAACAAATGATAATTCTATCTTAGTATTGCTATTAATCAATTTGAAGGCATCAGTTAAGATTTCTGTTTTAAATACAGAATTTACTGATGCCTTTTGTTTTGACTAATATTAAATGCCTCAAAAAAATTGACGACAGAAGACTAAAATATTTTATTGTTTAGTTTTTAATTAACTTAAGATGGTGTACTGTCCTATTTATTTGAATCGAAACCATATACAAGCCATTATTTCAATTTGAAATATCTAAAGTTTTCTCAGCATTTATCATTTTTAAAAGCCAATCAGTTTCCCACTTTATTTCATCAATAAGATCTGGTATACCATTACCAGATTCGCATCTCTTACTTGTAAGGTTGAATTGGGAGTATAATTCAAATCATTATTAAAGCCAACCTGTGGATTACTGATTACTGCAACCTTAGTATTATTGGTTCTATAACCAAATTGATCTACATGAATAAAATCGCTGTGCAGGGCAAAACAAAAAAGAGAAAAAAGGAAATAGAGTAGGTGATTTTTTTCATCGTAGGTTGGATTTATCGATTGTAGTATTAAATATATGAAGAATACTCTTGCTTTAGATGTCTGCAACTCTCACACTCTTAGGAACGAGTTTCGTATAATCACCATGATTCCGAATTACATCTCGCACGATAGAAGAAGAAATATAGGATGTACTAGCAGCAGTTAAAAGAAAAACAGTCTCAATGGGAGCCAAATCTCTATTGGTATGAGCAATGGCTTTTTCAAACTCAAAATCTGCAGGATTTCTTAAACCTCTTAAAATAAATTTCACATTATTTTTTTGGCAGAAATCTACGGTTAAACCTTTATAAGTTACTACAGTTACTTTAGGCTCATCTTTAAATGCATCTTCTATAAACATTTTACGTTCTTCAAGCGAGAACATATATTTTTTGTCCGCATTAATACCAATGGCAACAATGACTTCATCAAAAAGTTTAACACTACGCTTAATAATATCGTAATGCCCTAATGTAATTGGATCAAAGGATCCTGGGAAAATTGCTCTTTTCATCGACAATGTTTTGTCGTTCCCATGAAAATGGGAAACTATTTAGTTCAAATATAATTATTAATTTTTCAAAGCTTCGGCAATAGCATTACCAAACAAATCTACCAAACTAATACCAGCAGCAGCGGCTTGTTGAGGTAAAATGCTTTTATTGGTTAAACCAGGTACAGTATTTACTTCGAGTAAATAAGGTTCGTCATTTTTAAATATAAATTCACTCCGCGTAAATCCTTTCATTTTAAGAGTCTCGTATATCTTTTTAGCAACAGCAACCGTTTTTTCTTCATAGTCTTTAGAGATACGAGCAGGAGTAATTTCTTGCGACTTCCCTTCATATTTCGCTTGGTAGTCAAAGAAATCGTTGTCCGAAACAATTTCTGTAATTGGTAAAACTTTTGTTTCACCTTTATAAGAAATGACACCTGCAGAGACTTCAACACCATCTAAATACTCTTCGATAATAATTTCGTTATCTTCTTTAAAAGAATCAGCTATGGCTTTTTGAAGATTTTCTTTTTTATACACTTTAGAAATCCCAAAACTACTACCAGCTTTATTCGCTTTTACAAAACACGGCAGACCAACTTTTGCAACAATCTCATCTTCATTTATGGTATCACCATAATTTAGATAATAACTTTCGGCAGTTTTAATTCCATAAGGTTTTAGGGTTGCTAGTAAATCACGTTTGTTAAAAGTTAATGCAGCCTGATACATATTGCAACTTGTTTGCGGCATTCCTAAAAGTTTAAAATAACCTTGCATAAAACCATCTTCTCCTGGCGAACCATGTATAGCATTAAACACACAGTCAAAAGTTATTTTTGTTTCATTTACTAAAACCGAAAAATCATTCTTATCTACGGCAAACGCTTCATCCATACTACTAACAAAGACCCACTTATCTTTAAAAATATGAATGCGATATGCATTATATTTGGTTTTATCTAAGCTGTTGTAGACCATATTGCCACTCTCTAATGAAATCTTATATTCACTAGAGTAACCTCCCATTATAATCGCAATATTTTTTTTCATATGTAATGTCCACAAGAGTGGATATATTTTAGTTTAACCATGCAGTATCGTAAAAGTATCATTTATTTTAATAATCTAAATCTAATGATGATACGTATTTTAATTATTCGACGTTAATATAACGTCAGAATTTCTTAGTTTTGTCATCAATTATTTAGTATATGAGTTTCGTTAAATTTCTTACCAGCAAAGTGTTTTTTAAACAATTAGCATTAGCAATTGTTGCAGTTGTCGTATTGTGCTTCATAATGCTTAAATGGTTAAATATTACCACCAATCATGGTGAATTTAAAACTGTGCCAGATTTAAAGGGTAAATCTATAGAAACTGTGAAGATAGAATTAGATGATAATGATTTGGCGATGGAAATTCAAGATTCAGCAAACTACAATCCTAATTATCCAAAATATTCGGTTATAGAACAAAACCCTCTAGCAGGTTCTCAGGTAAAAGAAAACAGAAAAATCTATCTCATCTTAAATCCTTCTGATTACCGTAAAGTTGAAGTGCCAAATATTATGAAACGTACTTTCAGACAAGCGAAACCACAATTAGAGGCCTTAGAATTCGAAATCGGTAAAATTACCTATAAAGACGCCATTGGAGAAGGCGTAATGGGTATGTCTCACAAAGGTAAAACCTTAAAACCAGGTGATTTATTACCCTTAACATCTAAAATTGATTTGGTAATGGGTAACGGTAAATTGTAATATATAATGCCAACTATTCCAGACATTTCTGATGAAGAAAACGAACTTTACGAACATTATGCCTTTACAGTAGATAAAGGGCAACAACCACTTCGTATCGATAAGTACTTAATGAATTTTATTGAAAATGCTACCCGTAATAAAATTCAGGCAGCCGCAAAAGACGGTAGTATTTTTGTAAATGATATACCTGTAAAATCTAACTACAAGGTAAAGCCTTACGATCTTATTACTGTAAAATTTGAGCATCCTCCGCACGAAAATTTATTAATTGCTGAAGATATTCCTGTAGAGATAATTTACGAAGATGATGATTTACTTGTAGTGAATAAGGCAGCTGGTATGGTTGTACATCCTGGTCATGGCAACTATTCTGGTACATTAATAAATGGTCTAATTTTTCACTTCGAAAATTTACCCAATAACTCAAGTAATCGCCCAGGTTTAGTACATCGTATCGATAAAGATACAAGCGGATTATTAGTCGTAGCTAAGACGGAACAAGCCATGACACATCTCTCCAATCAATTTGCTAAAAAAACGAGTGAGCGCGAATATATTGCACTTGTTTGGGGAAATATGGAAGACGATGAAGGTACTATTGAAGGTAACATTGGTCGTCACCCTAAAAACAGATTACAAAATACGGTTTACTTAGAGGATGATGAAGACAGAGGAAAACCAGCAGTAACACATTACAAAGTCATTGAGCGTTTAGGATATGTTACCTTGGTGAGTTGTAAGCTCGAAACAGGACGTACACACCAAATCCGTGTACACATGAAACATATTGGGCATACATTATTCAACGATGAGCGTTATGGTGGAGATCGCATTTTAAAAGGTACCACATTCACAAAATACAAACAGTTTGTAGAAAACTGTTTTAAAGTTTTACCCAGACAAGCTTTACATGCTAGAACATTAGGTTTTGTGCACCCTAAAACAAGTAAGTTTATGAAGTTTGAATCTGAAGTGCCTGATGATATAGCACAATGTATTGAGAAGTGGAGGCATTATGTGAAACACAAAGGCTAATTGCTGCGTAGGTTGAATTGTCTTAGCATAATTTCCCTAACACTTGTCTTAGCATAATCTGCATAGAAATTCTATATATCACTATCAAAAATTGTTTTAATAAGATTTTAAATGCATTCATTTACATTGTATTTTTACATTGAAAGCAAAAAATATGTTTAACTTTTAAGAGACACCCATTTTCTTGGGTATGTGTTATGAAACTAGTATTATCACCAGCAAAATCATTAGACTTTGAAACTAAATTGCCAACTACCAAAACCACAGAAGGCTACTTTTTATCTGAAGCCGAACGCTTAAATAAATTATTGAAGAAAAAATCTGCAAAAAGCTTATCTAAGCTCATGCATATTTCTGATAATTTAGGGCAACTGAACTATGAGCGTAATCAAGATTGGGAATTACCATTTACTAAAAAAAATTCAAGGCAAGCGATTTATGCTTTTAATGGTGATGTATATAGAGGACTAGATGCTTATACAATAGATATCAAAAAATTAGATAAAGTAGAGGATACTGTTCGTATAATTTCTGGACTTTACGGTTTGTTAAAACCACTAGACTTAGTACAACCTTACCGATTAGAAATGGGAACTAAAATGCCAGTTGGTAAGAATAAAAACCTTTATGAGTTTTGGCAAAAGAAAGTAACAGAAGTCTTAAATGATGAGTTAGAAGATGATGAACTCTTCTTAAACTTAGCAAGTAACGAATATTTTAAAGCCATAGATAAAAAAGCTTTAAAAGTACCAGTGGTTAATGTCGCTTTTAAAGAATTTAAAAATGGAAAGTATAAAATCATTGCCATTTTTGCGAAATTAGCACGTGGTTTAATGACGCGTTATATTATAGATACAGACGCAAAAACCATTGAAGATGTTAAAGGTTTTAATCTAGATGGTTACGGTTTTAGTGATACGTTGTCCTCTGAGAACGAATTGGTTTTTACGAGATAGTGTTTTTAATTTCTAAATATAACCTATTCAACTTTCCAGTGGTTAATTGCGAGTTAAATACAGTTGGTCTTTTTCAAAGAATCTAATTACCTTTGCACAAATTCAACGACAATGCAACTCAACCTTAATAAACCCATTTGTTTTTTCGATTTAGAAACCACAGGTATTAATATTTCTAAAGATAGAATCGTAGAAATTTCTATTCTTAAAGTTTTTCCAGATGGAAAGGAAGAAACCAAAACCTGGGTAGTGAATCCTGAGATGCCAATTCCGGCTGAGGTCACAGCAATCCATGGTATTTCAGATGCCGATGTTGTTGGTAAACCTACTTTTAAGGAGTTATCAAAAGAAATTCATAATTTAATAAAGGATTCAGATTTGGGTGGTTTTAACTCTAACCGTTTCGATATACCGTTGTTAGCTGAAGAATTATTGCGTGCAGGAGTTGATTTTGATATGAAAAACAGCCAATCCGTAGATGTACAAACCATATTTCACAAAATGGAGCAGCGTACATTAAGTGCAGCCTATAAATTTTATTGCGATAAAAACTTAGATGATGCACACAGTGCAGAAGCAGACACTAAAGCTACTTACGAAGTTTTAAAAGCACAATTAGACCGTTACGAAGAATTAGAAAACGATACTAAGTTTTTGGCAGAATTTAGTACGCGTAAAAAGTTTGCAGATTTTGCAGGATTCTTAATCTTTAATAAAGAAGGTGAAGAGTGTTTTTCTTTTGGTAAGCACAAGGGAAAAAAAGTAGTTGAGGTTATGGAGAAAGAACCAGGTTATTTTGGTTGGTTGCTGAATGCAGATTTCCCGCTTTATACTAAAAAAGTGTTAACCGCTATAAAGTTGCGTCAGTTTAATAATAAATTTTAAAAGAGAATTTAGAAATTAGAGTATAGAAATTAGACTTAACCAATTCTTATGATTAAATTAAAGTTAAACACCTTAATGTAATTTTAATTTATCTATAATCTAACAGCGAAGCGGTCTAACGTCTAACATCTAAAAAGGAATGAAACTAATCTGCATAGGTCGTAACTACACAGACCACATTAAAGAACTAGAAAACGAAAAGCCAACAGATCCTGTGGTATTTTTGAAGCCAGACACAGCAATTCTATTAAAGAAACAACCGTTTTTTATTCCAGATTTTTCAGACGATGTACATCACGAAGTCGAAGTTTTGGTAAAAATCAATAAGGTAGGAAAACATATTGCTAAAAAATTTGCAGACAAATATTATGATGAAATAGGACTCGGAATTGACTTTACAGCAAGAGACCTTCAAGCACAATTAAAAGCAAAAGGATTACCTTGGGAAAAAGCTAAAGCCTTTGATGGTGCTGCTGTTATAGGCAAATGGTTACCAAAAACTCAATTTCAGAATGTAGATAATATCAACTTCAATTTAAAGAAAAATGATGAAATTGTACAACAAGGAAATACGGAACTTATGCTTTGGAAGATTGACGAAATTATAGAATATGTCTCAAAATATTTTACTTTAAAAATTGGAGATATTATATTTACAGGCACACCTGCTGGAGTTGGTAAGGTTTTTGCAAATGATAAATTAAAAGGATACATTGAAAACGAAGAATTGTTTTCTATAAAAATTAAATAAATGCCAGAACATTACAAATTACATCGCGTACGTGAAATGGCTGAAGGTGATGAAGATTTCGTCTCAGCAATTGCAGCTGCTTTTATAGAGGAAGTACCAGAAGACGCAGAACGCTTAAAAAAATCAGTGCCAGATGGTGATTTCTACGAAACCTACCAAGCAGCACATAAAATGAAACCAACCATAGATTTATTTGAGCTTGGTGTTTTAGATACACTAATTGAAGTACAAGATTGGGGAAAGCTAGAGCAAGCCGATAAAGATGTTACAGCACAGTTGCAGACTGTTTTAATAGCTGTAGAAAATGCCACTAACGAAATTAAAGCCGATTTCGGACTTTAAACGAGTTTACTAAATGCAAGCAGAAATAATTACTATTGGCGATGAGATTCTCATTGGTCAGATTGTAGATACAAATTCAGCATTTCTAGGTAAGGAACTAAACAAAGCTGGTATTTCTATTTATCAAATTACGTCTATACAAGATGATAAGTTGCATATTTTAAAGGCACTTAAAGAAGCAGAAGAAAATGCAGATATTGTTATTATTACTGGCGGATTAGGACCTACTAAAGATGATATTACCAAACACACCATTTGCGAGTATTTTAATGACACTTTAGTAAAGAATGAAACCGTTCTCGCTCATGTAGAACACTTGTTTTCAAAATATATAAGCACACCAATTTCAGAGATTAATAGACAGCAAGCTTTGGTACCTTCTAAGGCCAAGGTGTTAACAAACCAATTTGGTACTGCGCCAGGTATGTGGTTAGAAAAAAACGGGAAAGTCTTTATCTCGCTTCCTGGTGTACCTTATGAGATGAAAGCTTTGATAACGAATGAAGTTATACCTGCTTTACAAGAAAAATTCAGTTTGCCATACATAGAACACAAAACATTATTAACCTATGGTTTGGGTGAAAGTGCTATAGCAGAAAGAATAGAAAAATTTGAAGATAATTTACCAAATTTCATAAAATTAGCATATTTACCAAGTTTAGGTCGTGTGCGCTTGCGTTTATCTGGTAAATCTATAAATAAAGACCTCTTAAAAGCAGAAATACAAAAGCAAGTCAGTATAGTATTACCATTAATAGAAGATATTTTTGTAGGTTTTGAAGATGATAATTCTATCGAATCTATCATAGCAGCGCTACTCACTGAAAAAGGAAATACCTTATCTATTGCAGAAAGTTGCACTGGTGGCAAAATTGCACAAGCTTTTACAGCAAATGCTGGAGCATCTAAATACTTTAAAGGAAGTATAGTGAGTTACGCCACGGAGTCTAAGGTTAACATTTTAAATATTTCTGAAAGTGCTATTAAAACGCATTCTGTAGTAAGTAAAGTTGTTGCAGAATCTATGGCGAAGAATGTAAGAACGCTCTTTAATACAGATTACGGTATAAGTACAACAGGTAATGCAGGACCAAGCAAAGGAGATTCTAATGCAGAAGTTGGCACTGTCTGGATTGCCATAGCCAATAAAGAACAAGTTTACTCTGAAGTTTTTAATTTTAGCAACCAACGCGAGAAAGTAATTATGAAAGCAACAAATAAAGCCTTTGAAATGCTACTTAAAATAATTTCAAAAAAGTGAGATTTTATGTTTGTTGAAACGCAAAGTTTTCTTAAATTTGCACCCTGTTTAAAATATCCTAATGTTGGATTATTAATAACCAGATAGAAATAATAGACCTAAAGAAAGAATACAATGTCAAGAGTTTGTGAACTTACAGGGAAAAAAGCGATGGTAGGAAACAACGTTTCTCACGCTATGAATAAAACAAAACGCAAGTTTAACGCTAATTTAGTTAAAAAACGTTTTTACATTCCTGAAGAAGATAAGTGGGTAACATTAAAAGTTTCTACCTCAGCATTAAAGACTATCAACAAGATTGGTATTACTGCAATGATGAAAGAAGCAAGAGCAAAAGGATTTTACAAATAACATAAAAGATACTCACTTACGTGGGCAATATTATGGCAAAAAGAGGAAACAGAATACAAGTTATCTTAGAGTGCACAGAGCACAAAGCTACTGGTAAACCAGGAACTTCAAGATACATTACAACTAAAAATAAGAAGAATACGCCAGACCGTATGGAGATTAAGAAATTTAATCCTATCCTTAAGCGTATGACAGTTCATAAAGAAATTAAATAATACATTAAGGCATCATGGCAAAGAAATCAGTAGCATCTTTACAGACAGGATCAAAACGTTTAACTAAAGCGATAAAAATGGTGAAATCACCGAAAACTGGCGCTTACATGTTTGTAGAATCAGTAATGGCACCAGAGTTTGTTAATGACTTTTTAAACAAAAAATAAACTTTATTACATATAGAGTAACTAAACTGCTTTCATTTGAAAGCAGTTTTTTTATGGCTATATTTGAAACTAATGGTGCTATTTCGGTCTGCCAACTTAGCAGTACATAATTAAGGGCAAGATTTTTGTACAACGTTTAGGGCGTTACCCTTAATACCTGTCAGGTTTTTGAAACCTTACAGGAAACGGGTCAGGCTTTCCGCTGTATCTCTGACGAAACTGTCAGAGGATGTCGCTGCAATCCTTAACGCAAAGCTGAGCAACCATAACCAACTAAATGCATAACAACTTTACATAATAATGAGTTTTTTTAAAAAAATATTCTCTTCAGAAAAAAAAGAGACATTAGATAAAGGTTTAGAAAAATCTAAATCTACATTTTTCAATAAATTGAATAAAGCCGTAGCAGGTAAATCTAAAGTAGATGATGACGTTTTAGATAATCTCGAAGAAATTTTGGTCACCAGTGATGTTGGCGTAAATACAACATTAAAAGTAATTACACGTATAGAAGAACGCGTGTCTAAAGATAAATATCTTGGTACTTCTGAGCTTAATAAGATTTTAAGAGAGGAAATTGCTGCATTATTATCTGAAACAAAATCTGGTGAAGAAACAGACTATGTTATTCCACAACTACCAAAACAAACCGATGGTACAAAAACACCTTATGTTCTTATGGTTGTTGGAGTGAATGGTGTTGGTAAAACAACAACAATCGGAAAATTGGCTTATCAGTTTAAAAAACAAGGTTTAAAGGTAGTACTTGGTGCAGCAGATACGTTTAGAGCTGCTGCGATTGATCAATTACAAGTTTGGGCAGACCGCGTTGATGTACCAATGATTAGACAAGAAATGGGATCAGATCCTGCTTCTGTGGCTTTTGATGCGTTACAATCTGGTGTTACCCAACAAGCAGATGTTATCATTATAGATACAGCTGGTCGTTTACATAATAAAGTAAATTTAATGAACGAGCTTACCAAAGTAAAGCGGGTGATGCAAAAAGTGGTTGGTGATGCACCACATGATGTATTATTGGTTTTAGACGGTTCTACAGGTCAAAACGCTTTTGAACAAGCTAAGCAATTTACAGCAGCAACAGAAGTGACAGCTCTGGCTGTAACCAAATTAGACGGAACAGCCAAGGGTGGAGTTGTGATTGGTATTAGTGACCAGTTTCAAATTCCTGTAAAATATATTGGTGTAGGTGAAGGTATTGAAGATTTACAAGTCTTTAATAAATATGAGTTTGTAGATTCTTTTTTTAATTAGTAAAATTCTTAAAAAGAATAACGTCTAGTCAATCTAATCTAGACACTTACTTATTACAAGTTTTTAATTGAGGTAAATAGCATTATAAAGCAGACCTCATGTCAAAGATCATATTCTTTTATAGTAATTCGTAAAAAATTTTTGTGAAATCGAATTTTTCAAAAACTAAATTTGGCTATTTATAAAATGTAAAGTATATTTGTCATATAGTAAAAAAAGTTTTACTTAATATAAAATATGTTTGTCAATTATGGAGAAGAATAGTTTTATGGATTGTGAGCGTAATCGCTTACAGAAAATTTTAGATTTTAGATTACCAACACCATTTAAATGGTTAGGAGTAGTTTTATTGATTGTAGCATTTGTCCTATTCTTTATAAGGAAACAGTTTCCAGAATACGCTGAATTAATTAGAAGTATAGGTAGAACCATATTCATTGTTGGTCTGTTGTGTATTTCTTTAGCAAGAGATAAAGAAGAGGATGAAATGACTGTAGCATTACGAGCACAATCTTATGCCATAGCGTTTATTGTTGGTGTCATATATGCTATTGTTATGCCTTATATAGAGTTTGGTGTTTCTAATATAGTGCATAATGGCGGTGAGCCTTATAAACAGCTTGGTGATTTTCAGTTGCTGAGTTTTATGTTCCTAATTCAGATAGCATTCTATCAGAGTTTAAAACGCTACAGATAATGGAAAATACTATAAAAGTAGAACGTGCCATTTTAAGTCTCACGCAAGACGATTTAGCAAAAAAGATTGGTGTTTCTCGCCAAACCATAAATTCTATAGAAGCCAATCGTTATGTGCCTTCAACGGTTTTGGCTTTAAAACTATCAGAGCTGTTTAGTAAACCAGTGAATGACTTCTTTAAATTAAGTAAAGATGATTAGTTTAGTTATAATAATTTTTAGAATGTTGTTAGTGTTTGCGATGACATTTGTTTAATACTTCGATATAGTAGTATATAACAAATACAAAATACTATTATGAAAAACAAAATTCAAAATTTTATTGTTCTTGCTCTTATTTTTAGTTTATGCTCTTGTTCATCTGATGACAGCGATTCCACTTCTAACGTATCACCGGAAGGTACTTGGAATTTAATTTCTTTAAGTATTGAAACAGCTTTCGATTTTGACAATGACGGTCTAGCTCAAAAAAACTTATTTGACGAAGTACCATGTTATTCAGGTGATTTTGTGAGTTTTGATTCTAATGGTGAAGCGAGACTCGTAACAGGATTGACTTATATCTCTGCAGATGTAAACAGTAATGATCCTTCGGATTTTGAATATATCTTTGCGTGTCAAGATGGTTTCGATGCAGAAACAACATGGACTCAAAGCAATAATACAGTGACACTTCAACTTGTAGGAGAAGATGTATTAGGAACGATATCAGGAGATGAATTGACAGTTATTCTTCCAGATTTCTTTGAAATTGAAATGTATGATGGTATGAATTTTACCAATGTACAAGAAGATGTTACCTTAATTTACATAAAGATGTAAATGTTGAATTATTAAAAAGCCATAAAACATAAAGTATTATGGCTTATTATTTTAATAGTGTTAAAAGCGCGTTCATACCTTCCGTAGCCGATTTTTTAATTACAGTCACTTTACCATTGTTTGTAATTGCTGGCTTTGGGTCAATATAATAAATTGCAGTATCTGGCTGAATATAATTAATTAAACTTGCAGCAGGATACACCTGCATACTTGTACCAATAATAACCAAAATATCTGCCGCATAACAGATTTTAATTGCTGTATCCATCATTGGTACATCTTCACCAAACCATACAATATGTGGTCTAAGTTGATACCCTTTCTTACAAGTATCACCTAAATTTATATCTTCTGTCCATACCTTAATGTCATTATCATCTCCAGTACTTCTAATTTTACGTAATTCACCATGAAGGTGCAGAACGTCTGTGCTTCCTGCACGTTCATGCAAGTCATCAACATTTTGAGTTATTATGTTAACTTTGTAATTAGTTTCAAGTTGCGCTAAGTCATTATGCGCCTGGTTGGGTTTAACATCTTTTAATTGTCGTCGTCTTTGGTTATAGAAATCTAATACCAACTCAGGATTATGAGCAAAACCCTCTGGTGAAGCCACTTCCATAACATCATGTCCTTCCCAAAGTCCATCTGCATCTCTAAAAGTTTTAATTCCACTTTCGGCACTCATACCTGCGCCTGTTAATACTACGATGTGTTTTTTCATAAATTAAAAATAGTAATTTTCTGTCAGTGCGGATTAGGCTTTTTTGCGCGATCTAGCAATCTAATTAATTTTAGTTCTAAAATTATGAGATTGCCACGTCATACTTCTGCACAATGCTATTTCAATTTTGAATTCAACTTCAATTTCAATTTTATTATTTTTGACTTATGCCAGATTTGAGACTATTAGACTATTTAGAAACCTTTCTTACTGATAATAGGAGAATACGTTTTGAAAAGGTTTTAGCGAAGCGCACTAAACATTTTACTGTTGCGACTGAAGATGTTTACCAATTGCATAATACAAGCGCAGTGATGCGTTCTTGTGATGTTTTTGGCATACAAGAAGTGCATATTGTAGAAGAGGCCAACTCAAAAACCATTGATAGGGAAATTGCTATGGGAGCACAGAAATGGGTAGATTTAAAACGTTATGATACTACAACTACTTGCATTGAAGATTTGAAGAAAAAAGGCTATCAAATTGTAGCAACAACTCCACATGTAGAAGATTGCGAATTGATAGATTTTGACATCAGTAAAAAGTCGTGTTTTTTCTTTGGAAGAGAGACCGAAGGTTTATCGCAAAACGTCATTGATAAGGCAGATAGTTTTTTAAAAATTCCAATGGTTGGTTTTACAGAAAGTCTAAATATTTCTGTATCAGCAGCTATTGTTCTTCAGCATGTGACAGCACAGTTAAGAAAATCAACAATTAAATGGCAACTTACCGAAGAAGAAATTATTAAAAAACGTTTCGACTGGATTAAAAAAACAATTAAAGACTATGATGCCATTGTAGAACATTATCAGTCTAAAAAATGAATTATTATAATTTTCAACAATAAACAATAAACAATAAACAATAAACAATAGTAAAATGGTAGGTTGGTTTGAAATTCCGGTAAATGATATTGATCGTGCAAAAACGTTTTATGAAGCCGTATTTGAAATAGAAATTAAGGTTCAAAATTTTGATGGCACATTAATGGGTTGGTTTCCTGATAATGATGGCGTTTATGGAGCTACTGGTAGTTTAGTAAAACAAGGGGCTTATGTTCCGAGTGAAAATGGAACTTTGGTTTATTTTATGTCTAAAGATGTACAAATTGAATTGGATAGAGTGGAAGCGGTTGGCGGAAAAATCTACCAAAAAAAAACCAAAATATCAGAAGAACATGGTTGTATGGGAGTATTTATAGATTGTGAAGGAAATAGAGTGGCACTGCATTCTAATACTTAGGCCTTACCCTTTTTTTTACCTTTAACTTTCTCCTTACTACGACTAATCACTTTGTATTCCTCATAACATTCGCTAATGGCGTCTAGCATTTGTAGATCGTTAGCCGTATTTATAAAATCCTTAGAATAGTTACATTGATTTACAATTTCATCCAAGTCAAATTTTGTAACCTGAAGTAAAACCATCAACATTTCTCTATCAAATCTTTTGGCGAGCTGATTTCTAATTTCATCATCTTGCTTCATCTGTTTCAGCTTACGCATCTCATTTGGTTTTTTACCAAACATATTATACAAGAAGTCAGCAGGATTAAAAATAGCACCAAGTACTTTTGTTGCAATATTTGGTGTACCAGCTTCGTAGCCTTGACCATATAAGCCAGAAATTCTATAGCGGTTATTTGACTGAATTGGTACTTGTTTCATATCAACTTCTAAATAGCCTGTCAATTCTAATTGTGTTACGGTAACTTCTTCTAAGGCTAAAGCTAATTCTGTCATTTCAATTTCTGTATTCCCGAATTTTAGCCAATCGTTAGTAACTCTAACTTTTATAGATTTATAACCAATGTAAGATAGGTGCAGCGTGTCGTTAGCTTTCGCCTTTATTTCAAATTCGCCATTATCGTCAGTCGCAACTCCCTTAACTTGATTTATGTTTACAATATTTACTTCGCTTAAAGGATTCTCTGAGCTAGAGCTTATTATGGTACCTTTAACCGTTGTTGGAGTGACTGTGGCTGTACTATCTTGCCCAAAACTAAGTGATGTAGTAAGACATAAAAATAAAAGAAGTATATATCGCATGCGTATCTGTTACATCGTAAAGGTACTAAACAAAACGCATTTTAACATATTGCTATTGTAGATTTGACTAAATATTAACAAAATAGGGCTATGCCATAAATTTTAAAAAACAAAATTCAAATTCCAAGCTATAGTATCTTTGGAATTTGGAATTTAGTCTTTATGATTTATAATCTACCTTCGTCTAGAACGTCTTGGCCTATCAGAAGCTCCACTAGATTCTGGTTTTCTATCACCTCTAAAATCGTTATATTTTCTATCTCCTTTATCGCTAGAACGTCTATCACTACTCTTATCATCTGATCGTCGGCCACTGCGTCTATCAGTTCTATTAGAGCCATCTCTAGAGCCAGAACGTCTGTCGCCTCTTGATTGCTCATCGCGTCTGCGACCTCCACCACCAGAACGTCTTTCGTTTCTACCACGACCTCTTCCGCCACTTCGTCCACCTCGGCTTCTACCTTTGTCTTCGCTCACTTCAACATTTACAAAACGGCCTTCGTGTTTAAAGTCTGTGAAAAATGCGAGTACTTTTTCTTGTAAGGATTTTTCAGTGTTAAAGAATGAAAAGCTGTCTTTTACATCAACTTTAAAAACATCATCACGTCCTAATTCTAATTGTTCTTTTAAAAAATCTTTTAGCTTCATCCAATCAAAACCATCTTTGCTTCCAACGTTAATAAAGTAACGTGTGTCGTTAGATTGCTTTCCGTAATCGCGTCCTCCATCTCTATCAGATACTCGAGATTCTACAACTCCCAAATCTTTGGATTTTTGATAATAGTTGTGAAAACGATTAAATTCTACAGAGAAGAATTTTTTAATCAATTCATCTTTTTCAGTATTTGCAAATAATGCGTTGATGCTTTCTAAGTGTTTATCTATTTCATCTCCTGCTTCTGTAGTATGAATTTTATTGGCTAAAGCCATTAATTGTACTTCAACGATTGCGTCTCCAGAAGGAATTTCCTTTTTTTCAAACTGCTTCTTAATAATACGTTCTATACCTTTTATTTTTCTAATTTCACTCTTAGAAACAATAACCATGGAGATTCCAATTTTTCCGGCACGACCTGTACGACCAGACCTGTGGGTATAAACTTCGGGTTCATCTGGTAGTTGGTAATTAATTACGTGGGTAATATCATCTACATCAATACCACGAGCAGCAACATCTGTTGCTACTAACATTTGTATTTGTCTATTTCTAAACGATCTCATTACCATATCGCGTTGATTCTGGCTAAGATCTCCATGTATGGCTCCTGCTGAGTAACCGTCTTCAATCAGTTTTTCAGCGACCTTTTGTGTATCGCGTTTGGTACGACAAAAAATTACAGAAAATATTTCTGGATTAGAATCCGCTAAGCGTTTTAAGGCCTGGTAGCGGTCTCTGGCATTTACTAAATAATATTCGTGAGAAACGTTACTAGTACTTTCATTTCTGTTACCTACAGTAATTTCTGAAGGATCGTACATAAATTTCTTAGCAATTACGGATACTTCTTTTGGCATCGTTGCAGAGAATAACCATGTGCTTTTATCATCTGGAGTGTGCGATAAAATGTCAGTGATATCTTCAAAGAAACCCATATTTAACATTTCATCAGCTTCATCTAAAACAGCATATTGTATTTTAGAAATATCAACCATGTTGCGCTTAATCATATCTTTCATACGACCAGGAGTTGCTACTATGATTTGCGCTCCACGTTTTACAGAGCGTGCTTGGTCAGAGATACTAGCTCCACCATAAATTGCCGTAACGTTTAAGCCTTTACAGTATTTACCATAAAGTTTTAGCTCGTTGGTGATTTGTAAACAAAGCTCGCGGGTTGGTGATAAGATAAGACCTTGTGTAGTTCTACTATCTATATCTATTTTTTGCAACATCGGAAAACCGAAAGCTGCTGTTTTACCTGTACCAGTTTGTGCCAAAGCCACTAAATCTTTGTCTTCTTCTAATAAAAGTGGGATTGCTTTTGCTTGTACTTCACTAGGTTTTTCGAAACCTAAATCCGTAATAGCGCGTAAAAGATCTTCATTAAGACCTAAATCTTGGAATGTGCTCATTGTTGAGTATTATATTCGATTATGTTCTGTTGGTGTTACAAAAGAAGCGAATCGACATAAACATTTCCGTGAAAACGGAAAACTAACCTTAAACTTCTAGGTAACACATCCTCACGCTGAGGAATTTGTAAACTCGATGCTCTGAGTTTCAGTTTGCAAAGGTACGTTATTTAATTGGATATATAATCCGATACAATTTAGTTCTGATCTCTTATGAAATTTGTGAAGCTTCGCCTAGCCAAGATCCCGTCTTTTTCAAATTATTTAATAATTTTCGAAGTGTAAAGGGATAAATTTCATTTTGTTTTAAGGCGATTAAAGAAATGGAATTGCTTAAATGCGAAATCGAATAGCTATTTTTTTTTGGTTGCATTACAAAAACACTGCGGATTTTATCATATTCTGGCATATCCTGAAAAAGTTCAATGTCCCAAAAGGAAACAGCAACTGCTAATATGTCTCCATTTTCTAAAACACGGAAATCAAAATCTGAAACACGAATATTAAAAGGTTTTGAAATCTGTTCAAAATCATCTTCCAAAGCCTTTAGCCACTCTATTTTATTATAGATTTTAGTGGAAATACCATCTAAACCAACAAAGTCATCAGAAAAATAATCTCTGATTAGTGGATTTCTGCCGCCATATTGATTAAAATAGGATGTTATAAAATCGCGTTCTTTGGAGAGGAACTGATGTTTCATTTCGATTTAGGTTAATTGATTTGGTACTGTTGTAATTGATTACAAAATGCAAATATACTTTATAATTGAGGTCTATTTAATTATACCATACCAGTTTTATTTTAAAACTTAAAACCCAATAAGAAACCATCTTTACCACATGCAAAACTCACATTATATATATTCTGATTATAAGGAGTAGTGAAAATGATTTACTTTTACATTTAATAATTCTAAATCTAGTTGAATTCGTACGATTATATCATTTTAGGCGCAGGAGCATCAGGCTTAATGCTTGCTTATAGATTATCTCAAGATGCTTTTTTTGATGATAAGTCGATTTTAGTTATTGATAAATTAAAAGACAAAGGCAATGACAGAACATGGTGCTTTTGGGAAGATGGTGAAGGTGAGTGGGATGATTTATTAACTAAGACTTGGCCGAAAATTTTCTTTGGTAGTACTTCATTTTCTAGTACTATTTCTATTTCACCTTACAGTTATAAAATGATAAGAAGTGAGGTGTTTTATAACGCTTTGTGGGAAACGGTAAGTGCAAAACCAAATTTTACATTTACAGAAGATACTGTTGACGACTTTAAGGATTTAAATATAGGAGTAAAAGTAATCACAGAAAAAGGTACTTATGTGTGTTCAAAGCTATTTAATAGTTTACCTAATGCGAAGGTTTATCAATCACAGAAGAAGTTCCCAGTTTTGAATCAACATTTTGTGGGTTGGTTTGTAAAAACAAAACAACAATTATTCGATGATTCTATAGCAACTTTTATGGATTTTACAGTGCCGCAAAAGGAAAACACACGGTTTATGTATGTTTTACCAATAAATAAGAACGCGGCATTGTTTGAATATACATTATTTTCAAAAGATCTGTTAGATTATAAAGATTACGAAAATGCTATTATTGAATATTTAGAATTAAAAGGAATTAAGGATTATGAAATAATTGAAAAGGAAAAAGGGTCTATACCAATGACTTCTTTTAAATTTTCGGAATTAAATTCTAAGAACATCTTAAATATTGGCACAGCTGGCGGATGGACCAAAGCCAGTACAGGTTATACGTTTAAAAACACGTCTAAAAAAACAAAAGCACTAGTAAATTTTTTAAAAACGAAAGGGGATTTATCTAAATTTCATAAAAAAACTAAATATTGGTTTTACGATTTAATTTTTTTAGATGTTTTAGCGCATCATAATGAAGAAGGAGCGCAACTGTTTTCATCAATGTTTAGAAAAGCTAATGTGAAAGCAATTTTTAAATTTTTAGATGAAGAATCGAGCTTCATAGAAGATTTAAAAATTATTTCGGCTGTACCACCTAAACGCTTTCTTCAAACATTTTTTAGAAGGCTATTTTAAATTTTTCACCTCTTGGTGGCCTAAAATTTTAGACTTTACTCATAAACTTGTCCACGATGAGGCTTTAGCACATCTCTTATAGGTTTCATCTCAGTTTCATCTACAACCAAATAAGCTAAACTGTGCATATCGCTTAATGTTTCTACTCCTAGAATCGAAATATTAAGATGATTAATTGTTATGTATTCTTTTAAGTGAATTAAATGATGTTCTGCAGTTTTTTGACCAGAAGGCCCTCTAAAATCCCAAATCAGTTTTAATTTACGCATTAGTAATTGAAACGTCTTTTTCTACAAAGTTCTTAAAATTAAGCATAAATCTTTTTGTTTGCTTTTTAAATGCTCTAGGCATCAATAAAAGCATGGCATTCATTTTAAAATTAGTGGGTTGATATTCATTTTTCGTAATCCATCTCGTATTTCCATCTTTAGTGCTTTCAAAGTAATTTTGTTGAATATTACGAACACCTTTTGTACTATATGTTGCATGAAATTCTTGAGGAAAATTTTCTTTGGTAATGGTTTCAATAATTTCCATTTTACGGTTACCAAAATTATAATTCAACTTCATTTTTGCTCCAAATTGTCCTGGAGTTCCAGAAATATGTTCAGCACTTTCTAAACCGTTCTGCCAATGCTTCATGTTTTCTGTAGAATTCATTTTTTTTATAACGTCTTCTAACGGTTTTTCTATCAATATTTCTGTTAAATACTTCATATTACGCTTTGCAATATGTAAAGATAGAAAAAGTAGTTATACTAAGTTCAACTAATCGACGTTTCTAACATTTTATAAGTTAATTAGGACATATTATGCTTTTCTAGGGATATATATGCTAAACCAATTACTATTGCTAAGTCCTCAACTTGTAAAATAAGGGATTTATGTTATTTTTGCTCAACTTGTGAAAGTTTAAAATTATAGCAAGTATGTTATTAAAAGAAGAATGAATTATGAAAACTAAAGTTAAGTATTTACTACTAGTGTTTGTTGCACTAAATTTTTCTTTTGCTCAAGAAAAAGATCAAGTCTTGTTAAAAGTAGATGGTCAACCCATAATGTCTTCAGAATTTTTAAGAGTTTATAATAAAAATTTAGATTTAGTTAAGGATGAAAGTCAAAAAGATATTGATGGGTATTTAAAATTATTTACTGAATATCAATTAAAGCTCAAAGAGGCAAAGCGCTTAAAGCTAGATGAGGATACTAAATATCAGCGCGAATTTTTAAAGTATAAAAAGCAATTAACTAAAAATTATATCTCAGAAAATAAAGTTACAGAAACGCTTGTGAAAGAAGCTTATGACAGAAGTCAGTTTGATATTAATGCCTCTCATATATTGGTTCGTTTAGGTGAAAACGTTAAAGACACTTTAGTCACCTACAACGAAGTATTAGCGTTAAAAGCGCGTGTGTTAAAAGAAGGCTTTGATGCCGTTAAAGCAGACGTGCACGACGGTAATACTATTTTTCTTGAAGACCTAGGCTATTTCTCAGCTTTTAAAATGGTTTATAATTTTGAAAAAGCGGCTTATAAAACACCTGTCGGAGAAATTTCAGAGCCATTTAGAACGCAATTTGGTTATCACGTTGTAAAAATAAATGATAAGCGTGTTTCTAGAGGCACTACTACAGCAGCCCACATTATGGTCGGTTTTAATCAAACAGATTCACTCCTAAATCCAGAGGAACGTATAAACGAAATTTATAAAAAACTTAAACAAGGTGAAAGTTTTGAGTCGTTGGCAAAGCAATTTTCTGATGATAAGAGCTCTGCTAAAAATGGAGGTAAATTAGCGCCTTTTAAAAGTGGTCAATTAAGTTCTGCAGAATTTGAAGATCAAGTATTTGCGCTAACCAAGAATGATGAGGTAAGCACACCTTTTAAAACAGATTTTGGTTGGCATATTGTAAAACGCATAGACCAGAGTCCTATAAAATCTTTTGAAGAATTAAAACCATCTCTCGAAGCAAAGGTTAAAAGAGATTCTAGGTCTAAACTGATTAATAGAGCTATGGTAAAAGAGCTTAAAAGCCGATATCAAACCTCTTATAATCCTAATGCCAAAGGGGATTTTGAAAGCTTATTAGATGAGACTTTCTTTTCGCGTTCTTGGCGATTACCAGAAAAATTTGATAAAGAGAAGACAGTATTTTCTATTAATGGCAGATCGTTTTCTTATGGGGAATTTGGACGACACCTTACTGCTGCCCAACGTATCTACAGCAAAAAGAATATCTCTTATAAGGATGTTATTGAGAAAGAGTATAATTCATTTTTTGAAAAATCTATTCTTCAATACAGAGAAGATAATTTAGAATCAGAGAATAAAGAATTCGCAAATATCCTAAAAGAATATAGAGATGGGCTTTTATTGTTCGATTTAATGGAGAAAGAAGTTTGGAACAAAGCGTCAAAAGATTCGGTTGGTTTAGAAGCCTATTATAATAAAAACAAATCTAATTATAAATGGGACAATAGGGTAGATGTTGTAATGGCGAGTTCTGCTAATAAAAATACCATTGAAAAAGTTTCAAAATTAATGAAGCGCAATACCTCAGAAGAAGACATCAATAAAGCATTCAATACAGATACAGCGCAAAATGTTATATTCACAAAAGGCAGGTTTAATGCAGATGACCCTAAATTGCCTTCAAATTTAGAAATAAAAGAAGGTATTTCTAAAATTTATAAGCATAATGAAGCATTTCATGTCATAAATATTAAAACGGTTTTACCTGCTGGAGTTAAATCATTAAAAGAAGCAAAAGGAAATGTTATTAATGATTACCAAAGTCAATTAGAAATGGATTGGATTGAGGAGCTTCATAATAGGTTTAATGTAGAAGTTAATCAAAAAACTCTTAAGGCGATAAAGACTAAGATTAAAAAGCACTAGTTTCTTTGAAAAACTCCCTCAACATAGTAATTATTTGTTTGTTACTTACCAGCTGCGATTTTTTTAAAAAGGCAGATGATCGTGAACCTGTTGCAAGGGTCAACGAATCTTATCTTTATAAAGAAGATATCGCTGCTATTTTACCAGAAGGTGCAAGTAAGCAAGATAGCGCAATTGTTGTAAATGCTTATATTAACCGTTGGGCGAGACAATTATTGCTCATGGACGGAGCATTAGTAAATTTATCTGAAGAGAAGCAGCAGGTGTTTTCAAAATTGGTAGAGCAATATAAAAACGATTTGCATACAAAAGCCTATTTAGAAGCTCTGGTAAAAAAAAATATAGACACAGTTGTAAATAGTAATGAAGCTAAGGTGTTTTATGAAGCAAATAAAGAATCTTTTAAATTAAATGATGATTTGTTGCAGTTTAGATATCTCAGTTTACCATTAAATCCTTTAGACTTAGACAGCATAAAAAATAAATTTAAGCGGTTTGAATTAAAGGATAAGATGTTTTTAGATTCTATCTCAGTTCAATTTAAATCTTACTCCTTAAATGATTCGTTGTGGGTTAAATTTAGTCAGGTTGCAGAAAAAGTTCCCGTAGTAAACCTTGATAGTAAAAAACAACTGTTAAAAAAAACTAATTTCTTACAGCTCAAAGATTCATTAAACCTATATTTGATCCAAGTTAATGACGTACGCTTACAGAACGACTATGCGCCTATAGAATACGTTAAAACCTCTATAAAACAAATTGTTATAAACAAGCGGAAGTTAGAGCTTATTAAGCAACTAGAAAATGATATTACAAAAGATGCCATTAAAAACAATCAATTCCAGATTTATAATTAAAGCAGTACTATTTAGCTGCTTATTTTCATTTAACATAACTAATGCACAAGAGATTATTGCGGAAGACGCACCTCTTTTGGCTAAACCTAAGGATAGTATTACAAACCAATCGAGAATTAAAGCAGATGGAGTAGCAGCTGTTGTTGGAGATTATATTGTGTTAGAGTCTGATTTAGATAGAGAAATATCGCAATTACAGGCTCAAGGAGCAGATTTGGAAGGGGTAACCCGTTGTCAACTATTTGGTAAATTATTAGAGAATAAACTATATTCTCACCAAGCAATACAAGATAGTGTTATTGTTAACGAGCTCTATATTCAATCATTGGTCGATCAACAAATACAAGGCATTATGGCACAGACCAAAGGCGATATGCAAGGCTTATTAAATTTCTACAAAAAAGATTCTGAAGAAGCCTTAAGAGATGAGATGTATGAAATAAATAAAAACACATACTTAGCGCAAGAAATGCAGAAAAAAGTAGTGCAAGATGTTGAAGTAACACCAGAAGAGGTGAGGCAATTTTTTAATGATATACCTAAAGAAGAAAGACCAACATTTGGTACAGAACTTAAAGTAGCTCAGATCGTGGTCATTCCGGAGGTTACTGAAGATGCTAAACAAGCAGTTATAGATCAATTGAAAGAATTTAAAAAAGATGTCGAAGAGAATGGCGCAAGTTTTACCACAAAAGCACTGTTCTATTCTGATGATGGAGGATCTAAAAATAATGGTGGTATGCTACCACCTATGAATAGAAAACAACCTAGAATGGTTAAAGAGTTTAGAGATGTAGCATTTAATTTGCAAGAAGGTGAAATTTCTGAACCATTTGAAACAGATTTTGGTTACCACATCATTTTTCTCGAAAAAATTAGAGGACAAGAATATGAAGTACGGCATATTTTACTGCGACCTAAGCTTTCTGAAGAGGCGATACAAAAAGCAAAAGATGAAATAGATAAAGTAAGATCTAAAATTGTTGATGGTACCTTAACCTTTGCAGAAGCTGCAAGAGAGTTTAGTGATGAAAAAGAAACAAAATTTGAAGGTGGAAAGCTAACCAATCCTACCACACAAGATTTTAATTTTGAGCTTACAAAAATGGAAACTGAAATGTACACACAAATTCAAGATTTAAAGGACGATGAGGTGAGTGAAGTCATTCAAGACAGAGATAGAGTTAACGACATAAAGTTTAAGATTATGACTGTTACTGACAGAATAAATGATCATGAAGCTGAGTTCTCAAGAGATTATTTAAAGATTAAAAATTTAGCGTTACAAGACAAACAGATTAAAGCCATTGAGAAGTGGCAGAGATCTACAATTGCTGAAACTTATATTAAAATTAATGGCGAGTACAGAGATTGCGAATTTCAAAGTAACTGGTTAAAAACTCAATAGAATATGTCTGATGTTGCTAAAATTGAAAATTTTGTAAAGAAATTTGAAGCACTAAAACAAGAAATAGCTAAAGTCATTATAGGTCAAGATGTGGTGGTTAACCAAATATTGATTTCAATTTTTTCTGGTGGTCACTCGCTTTTAATAGGAGTACCAGGTCTAGCAAAAACCTTAATGGTAAATACCATAGCACAAGCTTTGGGATTAGATTTTAAACGTATTCAGTTTACACCAGATTTAATGCCTAGTGATATTTTAGGTAGCGAAATATTAGACGAAAACAGACAATTTAAATTTATAAAAGGACCAATTTTTGCTAATATAATTTTAGCAGATGAAATTAACAGAACACCACCCAAAACACAGGCCGCTTTATTAGAAGCTATGCAAGAGTGCGCGGTTACTGTGGCTGGTCACCAATACAAGTTAAATTTACCCTATTTTGTCCTAGCGACACAAAACCCAATTGAGCAAGAAGGAACATATCCTTTACCAGAAGCGCAATTAGACCGTTTTATGTTTGCTATAAATTTAGATTACCCATCTTTTCAAGAAGAAGTAGATGTTGTAAAAGCGACAACTACAGATATTCAACAAACGGTCAATTCTTTATTTACTGCGCAAGAAATTATCGACTTTCAGAATGTAATACGTCGTATTCCTGTGGCAGATAATGTAGTTGAATATGCAGTTTCCTTAGTAAGTAAGACAAGACCAAAAGCAAATACGGCCGCAGACATAGTTAAAGAGTTTGTTGATTGGGGAGCAGGTCCAAGAGCATCGCAGAATCTAATTCTTGCTGCTAAGACACATGCAGCAACCAACGGTAAATTTTCACCAGATATTGAAAATATTCAAGCAGTCGCTACCGGAATTCTTAGACACAGAATAATTAAGAATTATAAAGCAGAAGCCGAAGGTGTAACTGATGAGAAGATTATAGAGCGTTTATTTTAAGTATATAATTCAATACTTCAAATTCATAATTATTCTAAATAAGGTAATTTATTAAATTAATAGTTAAGTTGTTGTTTTACTGTTAATTATTTATATCATTGATAGAGAATCACAGAGTTTATGAATAATTTTCAGAGAATAAGCAAATTCATTACATATTTTTAAATGCTCTTTTAAATTTGTAAATTTGTGGTGTTTAAATACAGAATTATCAACCTTTAAATATACTATATGGCATTCGACATTGATATGATTAAAAAGGTTTATGCTAACATGGCTGAGCGTGTAGATGCTGCTAGAGAACTTGTTGGAAAACCGTTAACACTTTCAGAAAAAATATTATACTCACACTTGTGGGACGGACAACCTAGTAAAGCCTTTGTTAGAGGTAAAGATTACGTGGATTTTGCGCCAGATCGTGTGGCATGTCAAGATGCGACAGCTCAAATGGCTTTATTGCAATTTATGCAAGCTGGTAAACCTAAAGTAGCTGTACCAACTACGGTACATTGCGATCATTTAATACAAGCAAAAGATGGTGCTGCAACGGATTTAAAAAATGCAAACAATACAAGTAGTGAGGTTTTTAATTTTTTAGAGTCTGTATCTAATAAGTACGGTATTGGATTTTGGAAACCAGGTGCAGGTATTATACACCAAGTAGTATTAGAAAATTACGCTTTTCCGGGTGGAATGATGATTGGTACAGATTCTCATACAGTTAATGCTGGCGGACTAGGAATGGTTGCCATTGGAGTTGGTGGAGCAGATGCCGTAGATGTTATGGCTGGTATGGCTTGGGAACTTAAATTTCCTAAACTAATAGGTGTTAGATTAACTGGAAAACTTTCAGGTTGGACAGCACCAAAAGATGTAATTTTAAAGGTAGCAGGTATCGTTTCAGCCAAAGGTGGAACAGGTGCTATCGTAGAATACTTTGGACCTGGTGCTTTATCAATGTCGTGCACTGGTAAAGGTACAATTTGTAACATGGGTGCTGAAATTGGTGCCACAACTTCAACCTTTGGTTACGACGATTCTATGGAGCGTTACTTGCGTGCAACCGATAGAGCAGATGTTGCTGATGAGGCGAATAAAATTAGACCATACTTAACTGCTGATGCAGAAGTGTATACTAATCCAGAGCAATATTTTGATCAAGTTATTGATATTGATTTGTCTGAATTAGGTCCGTTATTAAATGGCCCTTTTACACCAGATTTATCAACGTCTGTTGGTAGTGATATGTTAGATATAGCTACTAAAAATGATTGGCCAGTAGTTGTAGAATGGGGCTTAATCGGGTCTTGTACCAATTCATCTTACGAAGACTTGTCGAGAGCTTCGTCTATTGCGCAACAGGCGATTGATAAAGGTATTAAGATGAAAGCTGAGTTAGGTATTAATCCGGGTTCTGAGCAAGTACGTTATACAGCTGAACGCGATGGTATTTTAGGTATTTTCGAAAACTTAGATGCTAAAATATTTACAAATGCGTGTGGACCTTGTATTGGTCAATGGGCAAGATATAGTGACCCTAAAAATGCACCAAAGAATAGTATAGTGCATTCTTTTAATAGAAACTTTGCGAAGCGTGCTGATGGAAATCCAAATACGCATGCCTTTGTTGCTTCACCGGAAATAACAGCAGCAATTGCTATTGCTGGTCGTTTAGATTTTAATCCAATGAAAGATGCATTAATTAACGAAAACGGAGAAGAAGTGATGTTTGATGAACCAACAGGATGGGAATTACCACCTAAAGGTTTTGATGTTAAAGATAATGGCTATTTAGCGCCAGAGGCTGATGGTAGTGGAGTGAAAATTACCGTGAATCCAGATTCTGAACGTTTAGAATTATTAGAACCTTTTACACCATTAGGTAATAAAATTACTGGAGCAAAATTATTAATTAAAGCATTTGGTAAATGTACAACTGACCATATTTCTATGGCAGGACCTTGGTTACGTTTTAGAGGGCACTTAGATAACATCTCAAATAACACTTTAATTGGAGCCGTAAATGCTTTTGGGAAGAAAACAAACTTTGTTAAAAATCAGTTGACCGGAGAATATGGAGGAGTGCCAGATACGGCAAGAGCATACAAAAAAGAAGACATAAAATCTATAGTTGTAGGTGATCATAATTATGGTGAAGGCTCTTCTAGAGAACATGCAGCGATGCAACCAAGACACTTAGGTGTAGCTGCTGTTATTGTTAAATCTTTCGCTCGTATTCACGAAACCAATCTTAAGAAGCAAGGCATGTTAGGTTTAACATTTGCTAATGAAGCAGACTATGAGTTAATTCAAGAAAATGATACATTCAACTTTATAGATTTAAATGAATTTGCACCAGATAAGCAATTACATTTAGAAATTGTGCATGCAGACGGTAGCAAAGATGTTATTACTTTAAATCACACTTATAACCAAGCACAGATTGATTGGTATAATGAAGGTTCTGCCTTAAATTTAATTAAGAAGCAAAACGCTTAAATAATAAAAATTTTATCTGTTCAAACTCCTAGTTTTATATCTAGGAGTTTTTTTTGTTTTTTCTGTAAGGATTATTTTTGTTGATCGACTTATAGTTTAACTCAACTTTAATCTAATCCCAATCATGAATTCAATATGGATTTTTGAAGACGTCAATCTATTCAATTTACTCTGTCCACATAAGTTTAAGAAATATAAGGCGTGTCACACTTTTGATGCTTATAATAAAAGCGATTATATCTATTTTGAAGACGATGCTGCTAACAAAGTATATCTAATTGAAAAAGGAAAGGTAAAGATTGGTTATTATAATGAAGATGGCTCCGAAGTCGTAAAATCCATTTTAAGCAAAGGTGATTTGTTCGGAGAAAAAGCCATTTTAGGAGAAGAAAAGCGAGGGGAATTTGCACAATCCATAGATAATGCAACATCAATTTGCCCTGTAAGTGTAAATACTATGCACGAGCTTATGAGAGACAATAAAACATTTGGTTTAAGGATATACAAATTCATAGGTTTTAAGTTTAAAAAATTAGAGCGTCGTCTTCAATTGTTATTATTTAAAGATTCTAAAACACGATTAGTAGAGTTTTTAGATGAACTTTGTTCTGATTACGGATATAATTGTGACCAGACAGGTGATCAAATAATTAATCATCCCTACACCCAAAAAGATATAGCATCACTTATTGGCACATCTAGACCAACTTTAAATATTTTAATGAACGAATTAAAAGAAGAAAAGATTATCGATTTTAATCGGAAGCAAATACGGATTTATAAAACTTCAGCTTAGATTTACGAGATGAAAAGTAGATTTAAAAAGAGAAATATCATTTTTATAATTATTATTCTGCTGCTTATTATTCCTCAGACAAGACAACCGCTCCAAATATTGCTGCACAAAGGATTGAGTTATATTAATGCATCTTCGCTTATAGAAAAAGACAAAAGAGTATCCGTAAAAACTATAAGTTGGAAGTTAAAATCAGACGTAGACACAATTTTGAATTTTGAAGAGACTAAAGGTAAAGTGGTATTCGTTAATTTTTGGGCAACTTGGTGTCCGCCTTGTATTGCTGAGATGCCAAGCCTTCAACTTTTATATAATGACTATAAGGATAAGATTTTATTCCTTTTCGTTACTAATGAAAACTTTTCGGCTGTTGAGAATTTTAAAGTAAAAAATAATTTTAATTTTAGAATTTATAACACCTTAACTGAGATTCCGACGGAATTAGAAACAAGTTCCATACCAAGAACCTTTGTGATTAATAAAGCTGGTAAAATTGTTATTGATGAATCTGGAGCCGTTAATTGGAATAGTGCTACAGTTAGAAACCAACTCGATCAATTACTTTCTGAATAAATATTACTTAAAATATTTAAAAGGAACAATCAGCATACCAAAATTTTCACCTTTGTCTTTCCCTAAATGTTTATGATGAATTTTATGGGCACGTCTTACACCTCTTGCATATTTATTGTCCACATTACGCAACCATTTAAAACGTTGGTGAATAAAAATATCATGCACAATAAAGTAAGCTGCTCCGTAAGCTAGAATTCCTAATCCAATAGGTAAACAGTACCATATTGCCTCGTAACTCCAGAGGTAAAAACAGGTCATACTTACAACAGCGTAGAAAATAAAGAATACATCATTACGCTCAAACCAGCTGTCGTGATCTTTGTGGTGATGGTCACTATGTAAATTCCAAAGAAATCCGTGCATAATATATTTATGGGTAAACCATGCATTAAATTCCATGATAAAGAATGTGCCTAAAAAAATTAATATCCAAAAAACGGTTTGCATAATAGTTCTCTTATAAAGTTAAAGTAAATTGAGTTGATATTTAACGTAGCTTCTAGTTAATAATTCTACTTTTTTGTAATTAGGAACTCTAATTCTTGTAGATTTTATTTCTAAAGCAGGCGTCTTTTTGAGTTTTTGAAGCAATTTATTATAATAACGATAGGCCATAAAAACACCAAATTTTGCTTCAATTGGGAGCCGTCTTATACCTATTAAACCTTCCGTAAAGTCTGCTTCAATATCATCTATAATTGCTTTTTTAGAAATCTCATCCAATTGATTTAAATCTGTATTTGGAAAGTAAGTTCGACTTAAATCCTCAAAATCTGCTTTTAAATCGCGTAAAAAATTAACTTTCTGAAATGCTGAACCCAAGCGCATAGCAGAGGCCTTTAAATCTTCATATTTATCATTATCGCCAGACACAAAAACCTTCAAACACATTAAGCCCACCACATCTGCCGAGCCATAAATATAAGCTCTATATTCTTCTTCGGTTAAATAATCTTTTTTGTGCAGATCTAAGCGCATACTATTCATAAAAGCATCTACAAGATGTTTATCAATGCCATATTTATGGTAGGTTTCTTGAAAAGAATTTAAAATAGGATTTAAACTAATCTTGTCAGTTAAAGCATTTTCTAAATCTGCTTCAAAATTTTTAAAAAGCTTTTCTTTATCATAATCGTGAAACGTATCTACAATTTCATCTGCGAATCTAACGAACCCATAGATATTATAAATATCTTGTCTAATGGTTTCTGACAGCATTTTTGTGGCTAAAGAAAAAGATGTACTGTAAGCATTGGTAACTGCCTTACTACATTCTCTAGAAACATTATCAAAAAGTGATTTCATGTATTTACTTGTCTTTTTCTAAGCTATTAATTTTTATTTTGTTGAATCAGTTCTGCTACTAACTTTCCAGAAATTAAGGCTGGTGGTACGCCAGGTCCAGGAACTGTTAATTGTCCTGTGAAATAGAGTCCATCTACTTTTTTACTCTTTAATTTTGGTCTTAAAAAAGCAGTTTGCATTAATGTATTAGCCAAACCGTAGGCATTACCTTTATAAGAATTATATTCACTTTTAAAGTCATTTACACAAAACGATTCTTTAAATAATATATGTTGTTGCACTGTTTGATTGGTTCTTTTTTCAAATCTATTTATAATAATATCAAAGTATTGCTGACGTAATTCTGGTGTATCTTCTAATCCTGGTGCAATAGGAATTAAGAAAAAACCAGTTTCACAATCTTTTGGTGCCATACTGTTATCCGTTACTGATGGAAAGTTAACATAAAATAATGGATTTTTTGGCCATTTTGGATCATCATAAATATCTTCTGCATGACTTTCAAAATTAGTATCAAAGAATAGATTGTGATGCTCTACATTTATCAATTTTTTATTAAAACCAACGTAAAATAATAGCGAAGAAGGAGCAAAGGTACGTTTGTTCCAATAAGCCTCACTATATTGTCTATGCTTATTATCTAAAAGCGATTCTGAATGGTGGTAATCTGCTCCACTTAATACAATGTCAGAATTAATAATTTTACCGTTTACAGTTATACCAATGGTTTTTCTATTTTCTACGTTTATCTTTTCTACATTACTATTTGTATGTATGGAAACGCCCAAGCTCTGAGCTAAGCTCTTCATGGCTTTAATAATTTCATACATACCACCTTTGGGATGCCATGTACCCAAACCAAAATCAGCATAATTCATAAAACTATAAAACGATGGTGTTTGGTTAGGTTTAGCCCCTAAAAACAACACTGGAAATTCTAACGTTGAAATAAGCTTTGGATTCTTAAAATTCTTCCGAACCTCTGAACTGATAGTTTTAAAAAACTGATCTAATCTTGTAACGGTCTCTTTGGTAACCAATTCAAAAGGCGAAAGTCCAGGCTTTAAAACAACTTTATTAATCGCAATATCATAATGATCTTGGGCTTTAGCTATAAATTTACGAAGTGGTTTTGAGCTTCCGGCTTCAATGCGTTCAAATTCTTCACAGATTTGATCCATGTGATCTCCAATAGTGATTACTTCGTCTGTAAAGAATATTTTATAGGCAGGACTTAATTTATCTAATTGGTAATAATCGCTGGTGCTTTTTCCGAAGTCGACAAAAAATTTTTCAAAAATATCTGGCATCCAATACCAACTTGGTCCAATATCAAAAGTAAAACCATCTTTGATGAGTTGTCTTGCGCGTCCGCCAACAGTGCTATTTTTTTCATAAATGGAAACATCATTTCCTGCTTTAGCAAGATAGCATGCAGCAGACAATGCGGAAAATCCCGAACCTATTATAGAAATTTTTTTACTCATTTAGGTTTTCAATAGTATTTGTTAATGCTTTTATCGAATGAAATAAATTTATGTTTTTTGGTAATTTATTCTCATTCAATTCATTTATCATTTTTCCTAAAATCCAAAATTTTGAATTTTTAGGTTTTAGTATGGTATTTTCAAAATCATTTAAATACGCTGCTAAATTAGCTTTTTCAGGCTTTACTGTAAAGTAGGATATAAATGTTATATCATCGTAATAGTTATGTAAATCTACTAAACTTTCCATAGGTACACTTTGACCTAAAAAGATAGACTGATAACCATGACTTACAATTTCGTAATTAATAAACATTAATCCAAGCTCATGTATTTCATTTTCTGGCAGATACAATACAAACGTTTTTTTTGATTTGTTAGTTTGGGTAGACTGTATTTTCTCAGTGTTAATTAAAATTTTCTGACGAATAAGTGTACATATAAAATGCTCGTGTGCAGGTGTGATAGTATCTGTTTGCCATAGTAAGCCAATTTCACCCAATAGTGGAATAAAAATATCGTTAAAAATTTCGTTGAAGGGTTTTTCTTTTAAAATGGACTCATAGGTTTTATAAAATAAAGCCTGATCGAAGTTAAGCATAGCGAACTTAAACGAATTTATAGCATGGCTTTCTATATTATTTTTAGAAGCAATTTCTTTTACTAGATGTGGTATTTTTGTTTCTTCTACAGTCGCAATCTTAGAAATTTTATACCCATTGTTATTTAAGTAACTTACGTTAAGGAGTTTTTGAAAACTTGCTAAGTCGTAATATCTTATATTAGTATCTGTTCTCTGAGGTTCTAGTAAATTATATCTTTTCTCCCAAATTCTAATGGTATGCGCTTTTATGCCTGTTAGGTTTTCTAAATCTTTGATGCTAAAGCGACTTTTTATATTGTTCATTTTATTTTAAAAATGTTTAAACAAAAATAGGATTAATACTGATACGAAGTGTAGAATTAACAAAAATTAAATAAAAAAGCTTAAAATGTTGCTACTACTTACTTTAGCATAGCTTTTGGAAGGATTAAAAAGGGTATAGAAAAGTGAGCGTACACTAATTGCAAAGCTCTGGGAGAACTTTCACAGATTATAATCCTGTACCATTAATAAAAGTGCGCACGAGAAGACTCGAACTTCCACGGACTAATGTCCACCAACCCCTCAAGCTGGCGCGTCTACCAATTCCGCCACGTGCGCATTTAAGATAAGTAAAGGTAAAAAAAAAGTTAAGCAATTTTTGCTTAACTTTCTGTGACCAGTCTGGGGCTCGAACCCAGGACCCTCTCCTTAAAAGGGAGATGCTCTACCAACTGAGCTAACTGGTCATTTTGTTTTTCTCTAACGAGGGTGCAAATATAAAATGTTTAATTAATAAAACAATACTTTTTTTATTTAAATTTTCGTTTTTTTGTTGTCTATTTGCGTAGCTAATTAATAATCAAATTGTACGGGTAATGATAGTCGTTTTAATGGGATATATGGGATCTGGAAAATCTACTATTGGTAGAGAATTGGCGATAGTTTTGAACTATAATTTTTTGGATTTAGATGATTATATTGTTTCTAAAGAAAAAGTTTCTATTTCAAACTTATTTAAGGATAGAGGTGAAATCTATTTCAGAAAAAAAGAAACTAATTATCTTGGGGAACTTATTAATTCGTCAGAAAATTTAGTCCTCGCACTTGGAGGTGGCACACCTTGCTATGGAAATAATATCGATCTTGTAAAAGATAGCAAAAATGTTACATCCTTTTACTTAAAACTTTCAATTCCGAGTTTAGCTAAACGATTACTTAATGAAAAAGAGAAACGTCCTTTAATACGTCATTTAAACTCTGAAGAACAGTTATTAGAATTTATAGGGAAGCATCTTTTGGAACGTGTTCAGTATTACAGCCAAGCTCAATATATTATAAATACTGATGCGCAAACAAAAGTTGATACCATTGAAGATATTCTATTGCATTTAATCTAAATACGCTTCGTAAGGTTGTTTAGATAAATTAACATGCACGTGCTCAAACAATGAAGTAGATAGTGAAATACCCTTAAAATCTGCCTTAACCGGAAATTTTTTATGATTGCGATTTACTAAAACTGCAGTTTTGAATTGCTTTAGTGGTACATCTAAAAAATGCTTAATTCCGTAAATAAGTGTACTTCCAGAGTTTAAAACATCATCAATTAGAACGATGGACTTATTAGAATACTCCTCTTTTTTAATTGATGTTTTGATGGGTTTTGTAGGTTCAGATTTATCAATTACAACTTTACATAGTGTAGATTCTATAGAAGAAATTTTATCTAAACTTACTTTTATTTTTTTTGCTAGTAAATAACCACCACTATCAATACCAGCAATAACAAGTTCTGTTTCTTCAACATTACATTCGTAGATCTGATAGGCAATACGTTTTATAACGTGCTCAATTTCTTTATGACTTAAAATTGTGTTCTTTGTTAATGCCATTGGGTTTTTTTAATTGAGTTTTAAAAATAAGATTGAGTTCTACTTTATAGTTCGCTTATTCTAAATAGTGAATAATTAAAGTGCTCTAATTCCATATTATTTCTTCTCAAAGATAAAAAACAGTTCTTTACCTTGTCTTTCTTTTATTGAATTATATGATTTTTCTAAAATTTTAATCTTGAATGTTTTGTTAAAACGTAATTTGTATTCAGAACTATCACCTCCAAAAGGCGGACCGGATGTTGTGAGCGGAAAATCAAAAAATAATCCAACCAGTTTTCCTTTAGGCTTTAATATAGCATGCATCTGCTCAATATATTTAGATCTAAGATTTGATTGTAGTGCGCAGAAGAAGGTTTGTTCTAATATTAAATCAAAACGATCTATTACCTCAAAAAAATCCATATTCAACAATTGCTTGCTCGGAAAATCTGGCACACGTTTTTTAAAATTCTCAAGCGGTTCTTTTGCAAAGTCTACAATAAAAATAGACTTAAAACCTTTTCTCCATAGATATTCTGCTTCATAACCATTACCAGCTCCAGGAACTAAAATTTTAAAAGTTTTATCAGTCAGTTGGTCTATGTAAGCTTTAATTGGTGTGGAGACCTCACCAATATTCCAGCCAATTTCATTTTTAGCATAACGATTTTCCCAATATGATTTATTTAGGTTATTCTTCTTCATCATAAAAATCATCAATAGATCTTCGGTCTTTTTTTGTAGGTCTGCCAGCTCCTTTTTTACGATAATAGTCTTTGCTGTATTTTAATAATTCTTGCGCTTCAAAAGCTTCTTTTGGTGTTGTGTCTATACGATAGATGTCAACCAATTTAGCGCCAACCCTATTAGGTGGTAAGTCACAAACCGTTAATTTATAATTAATTTGATTTTTACGCAACTCAATTTTATCAGTGGCATAAACCTCTCTAGAAGGTTTTGCAGCTGCGCCATTAAGTTTTACTTGTCCTTTTTTACAAGCCTTAGTTGCTATACTGCGCGTTTTGTAATAACGAACGCACCATAAGTATTTATCAATCCGCATATTTTTTTTAACTAAAAACTACGTTAAATCGTTAGTACAAAAATATTATATTATTGTATCTTGCGGGCAATAATTAAGCAATAATGAACCTTGAGAACCATTTGTGGTAATTATTCTCATAAAATACTAAACGTATGAAAAGTAAAGCGCTAAAGTTTGGATTTTTTCTAATGGCATTTGTAATGACTTTTATTTCTTGTGGAGACGACGATGATGGACCTACAGTTACATTTGAAGAAAGAGATAGAACAGAGCAACAAGTTGCGGATAAGGATTCTTTATTACTTTATCTTTCTACTCATTATTATAATTCTAGTGTTTTTGAGAGTGGTGTAAATCATAAAATTACAGATATAGAAATAACAGAACTGCCTAGTGGTGATACTGTGCCAAGTGGAAGCACCTTATTAATTGATGCAGTAGAAACATTGACAACAACATATCTTGAAACAGACTACGAGTATTATATCCTTAGACTAAATCAAGGGGGTGGAGATTCTCCTAGATTTTCAGATGACGTGCGAGTAAGGTATGAAGGTTTCTTAGCACAAACTGATGCAACTTTTGATGTCGTAGCAACACCAGAGGATTTACCAATGCAAGGCACTGGTTTTACAGGTGGTGTAATTAGAGGTTGGCAATTAATTCTTTCTGAATTTGGTACATCACTAGATTTTTTTAATGATGCTCAAGGAATTACTAATTATAATGATTACGGGCTAGGAATGATGTTTATCCCTTCTGGCTTAGCTTATTTTTCAATTCCTCGACCTAATATTCCAACATATTCAAACTTGATATTTAAATTTGAATTATTGCAATATGAAGAGGCAGATCACGATAATGATGGTGTGCCTACTTATATAGAAGATTATAATGGTAATTTAGATGTATTTGACGATGATACAGATGATAATGAAGTACCAGATTTTATTGATCTTGATGATGATGGAGATGGTGTTTTTACGATATTCGAAGATATAGATGGTGATGGTGATCCGACTAATGATATAGGAGCTAATGGGATTCCAAAATATTTAGATCCAGAAGAAACGGAATCTAATCAAGATGAAGATTCATAAATAAAAAATAGAAACAAAAAAGCCGCTGATGAAGCGGCTTTTTTGTTGGCATTTAATTTCTAAAGAGCGATGGATAAACTCAATATCAACTGATCTGGTCTTGTGTCAACTCTACTTATTACACCACCACCAACATTATTGTCAATAAATGTGGCTTCATTGTTATTGAAACCTCTTTCATATCTAAGATCTATTCCTATTTTGTTTAAGCTTAATCCGATACCAAAATTCAATCCTACTGTAAAATCATCTTCTATATTATCAATAGTAATACCGTCAAATTCAGTATCTAATATATATTGTAAAGACGGACCACCAAAAACACTTATCGGACCTAAAACCTTTAAGCCAACTAAAAGGGGAACATCGAATTTTTTAACGCTAAATTGATCGCTATTATAATCACTTTTTGTAGCTGTGTAAATTAACTCTGGTCTAAAATAAAGTTTATTACCAAGTTTTCCGAAAACACCAATATGGTATCCTATATTACGATCAGGATTTTGGGCATTTTCACCAATGGACTCGAAGTAATCACCATTGGCACTGTAATTTAATCCAGCCTTAATACCAAAGGCGCTTCCGCTTTGGGCATTTAAACTAAAACTAATAAATGTTAATACTGCGGCGAAACATACCGACTTTTTTAAATTTCTCATAATGTTCGTTTTTAAATTTAGGTACTTATAATCAAAAACGTTGCCAAAATGAAGTTATTTTCTTTTTAGTACATTTTTTACAGCGTTTTGAATTGCATTACTATCCAATCCATACTTGGCCATAAGTTGAGCAGGTGTACCAGATTCGCCAAAGGTGTCATTAGTTGCAACAAACTCTTGAGGTGTTGGTTGTTTTAATGCTAAAACCCTCGCAACACTTTCCCCTAATCCACCAAGATGGTTATGCTCTTCTGCAGTTACAATACAACCCGTTTTAGATACAGACGCTATAATAGCTTTATCGTCTAATGGCTTAATTGTATGAATATTTATGACTTCAGCAGAAATACCAGCTTCATTTAAAGTTTTAGAAGCTTCCAAAGCTTCCCATACTAAATGACCTGTTGCAACGATTGTGACATCAGTTCCTTCGGTAAGTTTTATAGCTTTTCCAATTTTAAATTCCCCATTTTCTGGCGTAAAATTAGCTACTTTTGGTCTTCCAAATCTTAAATAAACAGGGCCTTTATGTTCTGCAATTGCTAGTGTTGCAGCTTTAGTTTGATTGTAATCACAGGTGTTTATTACAGTCATTCCTGGTAGCATTTTCATTAACCCAATATCTTCAAGTATTTGGTGAGTAGCACCATCTTCTCCTAAAGTAACACCAGAATGCGATGCACAAATTTTCACATTTTTGTCTGAATACGCTACACTCTGCCGGATTTGGTCATAAACTCTACCAGTAGAGAAGTTAGCAAATGTACCAGTGAATGGAATTTTGCCACCTATGGTCATTCCGGCTGCTATACCAATCATGTTAGCCTCAGCAATACCAACTTGAAAAAATCGCTCCGGATGATTTGCTTTAAATGCATCCATTTTTAACGATCCTATTAAATCAGCACAAAGTGCAACAACATTTTTATTCGTTTTTCCGAGTTCGGTTAATCCAGCTCCAAATCCTGACCTTGTGTCTTTATTTCCTGTATTTGTGTATGTTTTCATTTATTTGCCCACGAAACTGGGTGTCATTTAATTAGTATTCATTTTTTAAGTTCTTTCTCTTTGGGAAATTTTAGAAGGGGGCTTTTAGTAATCACCTAAAGTTTCGGCATTTTGCGATAATCCAATAGCAAGTTGTTCGTCATTTGGTGCTTTGCCATGCCATGCATGCGTATGCATCATAAAATCGACACCATTTCCCATAACCGTTTTTAATAATACACAAACGGGTTTTCCTTTACCGGTTTGAGATTTTGCTTCTGCCATTCCTTTTAAAATTGCCTCAATGTTATTACCATTTTCAATATTAATGACAGTCCATCCAAAAGCTTCAAATTTAGCTCTAAGACTTCCCATTGGTAAAACAGTATCCGTAGAGCCATCAATTTGCTGACCATTAACATCTATGGTAGAAATGAGATTGTCAATTTTATTACCAGCAGCATACATTATAGCTTCCCAGTTTTGCCCTTCTTGTAATTCTCCATCTCCATGAAGACTATAAATCAAACTATCGTCATTATTTAATTTTTTGGTTTCAGCTGCTCCAATTGCAACAGACATACCTTGCCCTAAGGAGCCAGAAGCTATTCTTACTCCAGGTAAACCTTCGTGAGTAGTTGGGTGACCTTGTAATCTAGAATTTATTAATCTAAATGTACTTAATTCTTCAACAGGAAAATAACCAGATCTCGCCAAAACACTATAAAATACAGGTGAGATATGACCATTAGATAAGAAAAATAAATCCTCTCCGTTTCCGTCCATATCAAAACCTTCTTTACGGTGCATTATATCTTTGTAGAGTGCTACAAAAAATTCGGCACAACCTAAAGAGCCTCCTGGATGACCAGAATTAACTTTATGTACCATTCGTAATATATCTCTACGAACTTGAGTAGTTAAATCTTTTAATTGTTGAGTGTTTGGCATCTTGTTTATTACTTGAATTTTAATTTTGACAAAAATAACTTTTTACAAAGGCCTGTCAAAAATAGAACTACTACAGTTATTAACGATTTTAAGAATTTGCTAACATTTTTCTGTAAATCTCAAAAAACAAATTGCATGAATAAAATTATAGCAAAGCATACTATATTTTTTAGGTAGATTTTAAGATGGTTTTTTAATTATAATTTAAGAAGGAATACTACTGAGTTATTTATATTTGCCGTCAGACAACCATTTAATGAAGTTTAAAAGACTAGCAAACGATAAAGAAACCAAAGCCAGAGCTGGGGAAATTACCACAGATCACGGTACTATTGAAACTCCAATATTTATGCCTGTTGGTACGGTTGCATCTGTTAAAGGCGTGCACCAACGCGAATTAAAAAATGAGATTAATCCAGATATTATTTTAGGAAACACCTATCATTTATATTTAAGACCTCAAGTTCCAATTTTGGAACAGGCAGGTGGATTGCATAAATTTATGAATTGGGATCGCAATATTTTAACAGATTCTGGTGGATACCAAGTGTATTCTTTATCTGCAAATAGAAAGATCAAAGAGGAAGGTGTAAAGTTTAAATCTCATATAGATGGAAGCTATCATGTATTCACACCAGAAAATGTAATGGAAGTGCAACGTAGTATTGGTGCAGACATTATAATGGCTTTTGATGAGTGTACACCATATCCGTGCGATTATAACTACGCAAAGCGATCTATGCACATGACACATCGTTGGTTAGACCGTTGCTTAACACATCTAAAAAAAACGCCATTCAAATACGACTATGAGCAAACATTCTTTCCTATAGTACAAGGCAGTTGCTATAAAGATTTAAGACAACAGTCTGCGGAATATATAGCCAATGCTGGAGCTGAAGGAAATGCCATAGGTGGCTTATCTGTTGGTGAGCCAGCTGAAGAGATGTATGCGATGACAGATGTTGTATGTAGTATTTTGCCAGAGGATAAACCACGCTATTTAATGGGAGTTGGGACACCAATCAATATATTAGAAAATATAGCGTTAGGTGTAGATATGTTTGATTGTGTAATGCCAACGCGGAATGCGAGAAATGGTATGCTGTTCACGGCAAATGGCACTATAAATATTAAAAATTTGAAATGGGCAAATGATTTTTCGCCAGTTGATGAGATGGGTATTACATTTGTGGATACCGAATATAGTAAAGCCTATTTGAGACATTTATTTACAGTAAATGAATTATTAGGAAAACAAATTGCTACTATACACAACTTAGGGTTTTACTTGTGGTTAACTAGAGAAGCTAGGAAGCATATTACAGCTGGTGATTTTAGAACTTGGAAAGAAAAAATGGTGAAGCAAATGGATAAAAGGCTTTAGCAATTAAACTTAAAACAGAATTTGACATAGAATACAATGAACTTTGCAAAACAACTAAACAACTAAATAACAACCTTGAAAATCCTCGATTGGTACATATTAAAGCGTTATCTCTTTACATTTCTCATAATGTTACTACTATTTATTCCTATTGGAATAACAGTAAATTTAGCAGAAAAAATTGGTAAAATAATTGAGAATGACGTGCCGTTTGGTGAGGTAGTTGCTTATTATGTAGACTTTACCGTTTATTTTGCAAATCTTTTATTTCCAATATTCTTATTTCTATCTGTCATTTGGTTTACATCAAAGCTGGCAAATAATACAGAAATTGTTGCTTTTTTGAGTTCTGGTGTGTCTTTTTCCAGATTTTTAAGACCTTATCTTATTGGTGCAACATTAGTTGCAAGTTTTGCTTTATTTTTAGGGATGTATTTGGCGCCAATAGCCAGCCAAGGATTTAATGAATTTAATTTTAAGTACTTAAAGAAGAACAAAAGAATACAAAAAACGCGAGAAGTTTATCAACAAATAAATGACAATGACCACATATATGTAAACAATTTTATACCTAAAAGTAATATGGGTACGAACTTTACATATGAGCATTTTGAAGGCAATGAACTTAAATATAAAATATTTGCTGATAACATAAGGTATATAGAAGAGGATAGTGTTTACAGGTTAAGAAATTATTTTAAACGCTCTTTTGAAAATGGTATTGAAACTGTAGAAAAAGAACGGCAAAAAGAGATGGATCTACCCTTTGAACTAGAAGATTTAACTCCAGTACAATATGCGGCTGAAACTAAGCCTTATGGAGAGCTTTTAGATTTTATTGCGGCAGAAAAGCGTAGAGGATCACCAAATATTGGGAGATATGAAGTGGTTAAATTAAAGAAATGGAGTTTACCAGTATCAATATTTATATTGACAATTATTGCAGTGGCAGTCTCTTCTGTTAAGCGACGCGGAGGTATGGGAGTAAACCTTGCTTTTGGTATAACCATAGCTATGATATACGTCTTTTTCGATAAAGTATTTGGTGTAATGGCTGAGCAATCTAATTTTTCTGCAGTTGTAGCTGTATGGTTTCCTAATGTAGTGTTTGGAATTTTAGCAGTTTATCTTCTGCAAAAAGCCAAGCGTTAATAAAAATTATGTTCCTTATTTTAATCAGATTCTGATTTTTATGCAATAATCGCAAGTTATAAGTTTTTTAAATTACGATTAAGATTTTACAGCCATAAAACTATATTAGTACCTTTCGCATATTAAATCTTATAGATTGATTAAACATGTCCTTTAAAAAACTAAATTTCCCAAAGACTAAAATGTTTAATTTTTTTACAAGTTCTCTAGAAAACTCAAAACGATTAGAGCACTTAATTAATCTACCCAAAGATAAAAATATTAGGGTTTTAATAGCTAGACCTAATCATCGGCTTGGTAACCAATTATTACTCACACCGTTGATAAAAGAAATAAAAAAAGAATTTCCTAATTGTAAAATTCATTTACTTGTTAATGGGAATCTGTCTTTGATATTATTCTCTAAATTAAGATATGTTGAAAAAATTATTAATTTTCCAAAGAAACCTTTCAATAATATTTTTAGATATCTCGGAAATGTTATTCGTTTAATAACGAATAGATATGATGTAGCTATTGCAGCATGTCACCACTCAAACTCCAGTAAAATATTTGTTAAGCTTTCAAGAGCTAAATACAAAATTTATAATGCAGGTGTAAGCGCTAATATCCCAAAACATATTGCGAAGGCTCCTGTGTTCGCCTTAAAAAAGGTTTTATACCCATTTAAAGATTTAAATAATTATAAGTATTCAAAATTAGCCATAAAACTCACTGATGAGGAAGTGGCTAAAGGACATAGAATAGTTAAAAATTCATGTCGTAACAAAAATAAAACCATTTGTATTTTTACTTTTGCAACAGGGAAAAAATGCCATTCTAAAGAGTGGTGGTTAGCATTCTATGAACAGTTGAAAATTGAATTTCCAGATTTTAATATTTTAGAAATATTGCCGATTGGAAATGTATCACAAATCGATTTTGAAAGTGAGCATTTTTACAGTAATGATCTTAGGGAGATTGCTTCAGTTATTGAAAATTCTGCTATTTTTATTGGTGCAGATAGTGGTATGATGCATTTATCAGCATGCACAAATACAACAACTTTAGGTTTGTTTAATAACGTTAAAAATATAGAGGTATATAAACCTTATGGTGGTAAAAACGATGCTGTTGGCACAACTACTATACAAATTAGTAACTTAATCGAAAAAATAAAGTATATTTTAACTCCTAATTAATATGATTAAGGATACTTAAGTAACTGAAATGCCAAACGCTAAACTAAAGCATTATCTACATTTACATCTGCTTGTTTTTATTGCGGGCTTTACGGCAATTCTTGGAGAACTGATCACCATAGGATCTTTGGCATTGGTATGGTATAGAATGGCAATCGCTGGTATTTTAATGTTTTTATACATCAAAATTGTTAAGTTAAATATTAAGATTAATAAAACAACATTTTTGCAATTCTCAACAGCAGGAATAATAATTGCTTTACATTGGATTACTTTTTTTGAAGCCATAAACCAAGCCAATGTATCAATAGCATTGGCTATGTTTTCATCAGGTGCTTTTTTTGCCTCTTTTATTGAACCTATTTTTTTTAAACGTCGCATATTAGGTTACGAAATTTTGTTTGGTATAATTGTAATATTAGGAGTTTGCCTAATTACAAGTAGTGAGATGCATTATATTAATGGTATTTTACTCGGCTTATCTTCAGCACTCTTTTCAACATTGTTTGCAGTCATTAATGGTCGTTTTATTGAAAGTCATAAGGCGACGGTAATTTCATTTTATGAGTTTATTAGCGGTGTTGTTTTTTTAACCGCATTTATTCTTTTAACAGATACTAATTTTAATGCTGAGTTCTTTACACTGTCAAATACCGATTGGTTGTATATTTTTATTTTGGCATCTGTCTGTACAGCTTATGCATTTATCGGAGCAGTTGAAGTGATGCGCTTTATAACTCCATTTACAGTAATTTTAAGCTATAATTTAGAACCTATTTACGGAATCGCTTTAGCTTTAATTTTATTTCCTGAAACTGAGAAAATGTCACCACAATTTTATTTTGGGGCTATTTTAGTTCTCGTTACAGTATTATTTGATGCTGTTTTTAAGAATTACAAAAGACGAAAAGTTAAAAGAAATATCAAAATTTAGTGATTTTTTTTATTTTTAATCAGTAATTGTCTTTTCACATACCTTAAAGTGAACCTACTTTTATAGGAATAGATTTAGATTTTAAATTAGAAATACGTAGGTTTGTATCAACTAACTAAACATAAAAACCAACTTCAAATTGTATGGAATATTTAGAGTTTGAATTACCAATAAAAGAACTAGAAGATCAGCTAGATAAGTGCCAGATTATTGGAAAAGAAAGTGATGTAGATGTTACTGAGACTTGCAAGCAGATAGAAAAAAAATTAGAGGATACTAAGAAAGAGATTTATAAAAATCTCACAGCATGGCAACGTGTACAAATGTCTCGCCACCCTAACAGACCTTATACTTTAGATCACATCAAGGCACTTTGTGGTGATTCTTTTTTAGAATTGCATGGAGATCGAAACGTAAAAGATGATAAAGCCATGATTGGTGGTTTGGGTAAAATTGGCGACCAAACGTATATGTTTATTGGACAGCAAAAAGGTTTTAATACCAAGACAAGGCAATACCGTAATTTTGGGATGTCTAATCCAGAAGGCTATCGAAAAGCATTACGTTTAATGAAATCTGCTGAGAAATTTGGTATTCCAGTAGTGACATTAATAGATACACCTGGTGCATATCCTGGTTTCGAAGCAGAAGAGCGAGGACAAGGCGAAGCTATTGCACGGAATATTCTAGAAATGGCGCGTCTCAAAGTCCCGATTATTACTATTATTATTGGTGAAGGAGCATCTGGTGGAGCATTGGGAATTGGAGTAGGAGATAAAGTAATGATGTTAGAAAATACGTGGTATTCCGTAATTTCGCCAGAATCTTGTTCATCGATTTTATGGAGAAGTTGGGAATATAAAGAACAAGCTGCTGAAGCGCTAAAGCTCACCGCGAAAGACATGAAGCGTATGAAACTTGTAGATTTAATCATTAAAGAACCACTCGGAGGTGCGCACAAGGATAGGGAAAAAACATTTCTTGCGGTAAGAGATGCTATTGTTAAAACTTATGAGGAATTTAAAAACTTATCACCAAAAGAATTAGTGAAACAGCGCATGGCTAAATATGATGAAATGGGAGTCTATAAAGACTAAATCCACTAAGCATAGGCAATGATTAAAAACTGAAGTTTATACTTCGGTTTTTTTTATCACTATTAACAATAAATCAAAGTTATTAACAGTTAAATTGTTAACGACCTGTTGAGATTGAGAAAAGGTCTAAACGCAGTTCGTCGATACTATTTAGCTACTTTTATACATATGAAACAACCCAAGCCAATACAAGGATATAAAGTAGATAAGAGCACAATTATTAGCTTAGAAAAAGGAAAAATACCACCACAAGCTATTGATTTAGAGGAAGTTGTTATTGGTGCAATGATGATTGATAAAAAGGGTGTAGATGAGGTTATTGACATTTTAAGCGCAGAAGCTTTTTATAAAGATGCGCATAAACATATCTTCGAAGCAATTTTCAAATTATTTGAAAACAGTGAACCTGTTGACTTATTAACCGTTTCTAGCCAACTTAAGAAAGATGAGAAATTAGATGTGATTGGAGGCGATTTTTACCTTATTTCTTTAACACAACGCGTATCTTCTTCTGCACATATTGAGTTTCATGCACGAATCATTTTACAAAAATATATTCAACGAAGTTTAATCAAGATTTCTAGTGAAATTATTGAAGAAGCTTACGATGAAACGAAAGATGTTTTCGACCTTTTAGACAACGCTGAAGCTAAACTTTACGAAGTCACTCAAGGTAACGTAAAAAAATCTACAGAGACAGCTCAGAGTTTGGTAATTCAAGCAAAAAAGAAAATTGAAGAAATATCAAATAAAGAAGGAATGAGCGGAATTCCTTCGGGTTTTCATAAACTAGACAAATTAACTTCTGGTTGGCAACCTTCAGATTTAGTAATTGTGGCTGCTCGTCCAGGTATGGGTAAAACAGCATTTACATTAACTATGGCTCGTAACGTTGCCGTAGAAAGTAATATACCTGTTGCATTTTTCTCTTTAGAGATGTCTTCAGTACAATTGATAACGCGTTTAATTTCTAGTGAAACTGGTTTATCTTCGGAAAAATTAAGAACGGGAAAATTAGAAAAGCACGAATGGGAACAGCTTAATGTAAAAGTGAAAACTTTAGAAAAAGCACCCTTATTTATAGATGATACGCCGTCACTTTCGATTTTCGATTTAAGAGCTAAGGCACGTCGTTTGGCCTCCCAATATGGTATAAAAATGATAATGATTGACTATTTGCAGTTAATGACTGCAGGCGGAAGTCAAAAAGGATTTGGTAATCGTGAACAAGAAATTTCAACGATATCTCGTAACCTTAAAGCTTTAGCAAAAGAATTGGCAATACCAGTAATAGCATTATCTCAATTATCGCGTGCTGTGGAAACGCGTGGTGGCAGTAAACGTCCTTTATTATCTGATTTAAGGGAATCTGGCGCTATTGAACAAGATGCTGATATAGTATCGTTTATTTACAGACCAGAATATTATAAGATTGATGAATGGGATGATGAAGAACGTTCACCAACCGAAGGGCAAGGAGAGTTCATTGTTGCCAAGCATAGAAATGGTGGTTTAGAAAGCATAAGGCTTAAGTTTATAGGTCACTTAGGTAAATTTGATAATTTAGATGATTTTGATACGCCTTTCGGTGAATTTCATTCTAAAATGAATGCAGCTGCCAATGATGACACCTTTAAACCAGATAATTTCACGTCTCCTTCAGATGCTTTTGATGAACCCGAGGATGATGGAGTGCCTTTTTAAAAGCAATTTATAAGTTTCAAAATTGTTTTTTAGCGTATCTTTACTTTTGTTTCTAAAAAAGAATAACGCCTCATGTTAGAAAAAAGACGTACAACAAACATATTGTTGTTAATCATAGTAGTTCCCTTAGTATTTTATTTACTTAAAATACTTTCTTTTATATTTATACCATTGATTTTTTCAATGTTTATTGCCTTATTGTTTTTGCCATTAATGCGATGGTTGGGCAGACGCAAAGTTCCAAAACTTATAAGTATTATTATCGTTTTATTGTTAGTTGCAGTTGGTCTTAAACTGGGTGTTGAACTCATAAAATTATCTAGTAAAGAAATTTTAGCTACTAAATCTGAATTTCTACCTAAAGCTGAAGAAAAAATAGCGGACCTAAAATTATACTTAACAGATAGTTTTGGAATGGAGTTTGAAGAAAACGGCAACTTTATAGGGCAGTTATTTGAAAAAGAAAATATAGGTTCTACTATCGGATTTTTAAACAGATTTTTAACGACTTTATTAATGACGATTTTCTTTGTTGTCCTTTGGTTAGCAGAGTCCATAAATGTGCATAAATTAATGAATAGCACACTTTTAAAACAGAGGTTTACATCTGTAAAGACATTTATGAAGATTGAAAAAGACCTCATAAAGTTTATAAAAGTAAAGGTGTTGGTAAGCGCCTTAACAGGTTTATTTACAGGGCTTATGTGTGTATTTTTTGATGTGAGTTTTCCTATTTTTTGGGGCTTGTTTGCTTTTGCTATCAACTTTGTTCAGATGGTAGGATCGTTTATTTCTGTAATTTTACTTTCAATATTCGCTTTTGTAGAGTTAGATCCTACGAGCACCTTGGTTTTCTTTGTGCTTTCAATAACTTTGGTCCAAGTGACTTTTGGGGCCATTCTAGAACCAATTTTTATGGGAAAATCATTCTCAATAAACATTATTGCAGTTTTAGTAATGCTTATGTTTTGGGGCTTTTTATGGGGAATTCCAGGTTTAATAATGGCAATACCAATTACCGTTTTTGTAAAAATTATTCTCGACCAATTTCCAAGCACCAAAGTTATTGCAAGTTTGCTCTCTGGCAGCGAAACGTCCTTAGAGTAACTCTTAGTTTTATGAAGTTCAGAAATGTAATTTTGAGTATCTTTCTACTTTAAAATTATATATATGGTACATGGTACACATAATGCTTTAGAAGATTCTAGAAATAATGATATACTTATTTCAATAAACGACCAATTATTTCATAGAAACGAAGCAAAAATTTCAGTTTTTGATAGTGGCTACATAGTTGGTGATGGAGTATGGGAAGCCTTACGACTACATCATGGAGTTTTAGTTTTCTTAGATGACCACTTTAAGCGTTTGTGGCAATCTGCAGCTACAGTTGGTATGCATTTGCCATTTACTAAAGGCGAGTTAACCGCCAAAGTTTGGAATACGCTAAAAGCTAACAAAATGATAGATGGTGTCCACGTAAGAATAATGATAACACGTGGCATAAAGAAAACCCCATCACAAGACCCACGGCTCACTATATCTGGCCCAAATGTGGTTATAATTCCAGAATATAAAACGGCTTCTAAAGATTCAAAAGACAAAGGCATTACACTGTTTACTAGCACCATAAGAAGAGGTTCACCAGATTATTTAGACCCAAGGTTAAATTGCCATAGTAAGCTTCACGAAGTACAGGCGTTAATCCAAGCCATTGAAGCTGGTGCAGATGAAGCATTAATGTTAGATATTAACGGATTTGTTTCGACCTGTAATGCCACAAATTTCTTTATGGTTTCCAATGGTGAAGTCTGGACATCCACGAGCAAATATTGTATGAATGGGATTACTAGAGCTAAAGTAATTGAAGTCTGCAAAATGAATAGCATACCGTGTTTTGAAAAAGACTTTTCGCTATTTGATGTTTATGGTGCAGATGAAGCCTTTGTTACTGGTACATTTGGAGGACTTACACCAGTAAAAAACATTGATGGACGCCAAATAGGTGAGGGCAATTATGGTAAAATGACTCAGAGATTGAGCGGACTTTATAACGCATTAATTGAAAATACGGTGAACAATGGATAATATTAAGCGCATTTGTTTATGGTCTGGACCTCGCAATATTTCTACGGCTTTAATGTATTCTTTTGCTCAACGCGCAGATACTAAAGTTTTTGATGAACCACTCTATGCCTATTATTTAAGGCACCATCCTCAAGCGCATACGTATCATCCTGGGGCAGATATAATACTTGAAACCATGGAAAACGATGGTGAAAAAGTAGTTGAGAAAATGCTCAATAATACAGACAAAAAAGTACTATTTTTTAAGCATATGACCCATCATTTACTGGGTTTAAGCCGAAGCTTTATGAAGCAAACAATTAATGTAATTCTCACAAGAAACCCAAAAGATATGCTGCCTTCTTTTGATAAGGTAATAAATAACCCAACGCTAAATGATGTTGGCTATGCACTACATGTAGAATTGATTGATTATTTTAAAGAACACAACATTCCTTTTACCGTTTTAGATTCTAAAAAGGTATTATTACATCCTGAAATGACACTTCGGAAATTATGTGAATTTGCAACTATAGATTTTGATAAGAATATGCTCTCTTGGCAAGCGCAACAGTTACAAGAAGACGGTATTTGGGCTAAACACTGGTATAGTAATGTGCATAAATCAACAGGATTTTTAAAGTATAAACCTAAAGATTCGCCTTTTCCAAAACACTTAAGTTTACTTTTAAAAGAGTGCCAACCCTATTATAATCAACTTTTAGAGTATTCAATTTAAGTGTAATATGAAGTTATATTTTTGCAGATAAAATAATTAGTCGTCAAAGCTTCCATCGAGATAGGTCACACAAAAACGACCTTCGGTTATCTCATAAGTACCAACACCATTAAACTCTGGTAAAGCTGTACAAGTAAATGTACCCATAAGAAAATTACTTTCGGGATTATGAATTAATATAGTAACAGTACCATCTCCATAATGAAAATCTTGAAAGCTTGGTGAATAATCAAAGCTTGTAAAAGATGAATCTTCACTTAAACTATAAGTTCCTGGCGTTGCATTATATCTTACCGCTATAAATATGCCTTCATTTTGCTGGTCTATAGCAAGAAGACCTATCCATCCAAAATTATTAATACCAGGCACAATCTGAACATCTACAAATTCTTCACCATCAACCTTTGCAAAAAAACTATTCGCTTTCGTTAGTAGAATATTTTGAAAAATACCATTGGTGAATTCCTTAGTTTCATTAGCTGAATTATAGGCCGTAAAACCAAAAGTTCCCGAAATTCTCGAATTAAAATAGTCTATATCTGTAATTGTAATTTCACCTTGTGGTTGGTTGGTTGTGCCAATGGATTGCCAAGCACTTAAATTAGTGGTGTCTGGGGAATATTGACCAATATTAACTATGTTAGTATTAGTAGTAACTCCTAAGGGATACGTGCCTTGACTTGCAGCATTTACTGCTAACTCTACCATTTCTCCGTTTGCACCTCTTAGACCTTGTATCGTTATTTGACCTTGATCAATGGTTGCCTCAGCAGCATCTGCAAAAAAAGTAGAACCATCAAAATCGACCTGAAAATAAGAAGAAAGTTCACAATTTCCTAAATCATTTAAAAGCGTTGTAATTTCACTATTATCGCCTGAACAAGCAGACATATAATCTTCTAATGCGTCTTTGTACTGTTGGCAATATAAGTTGTAATTAGTAGCATTAACATTTTCAAAATTAGTTTCGGCTAAATTCAAATTTTCATTCGCCTCTTCACATGTAATTGGTGCATCCCTATTTACGACTCCTTCATAATGTTCATTTTCACATGAAAGAACTAACGAAATAAAGCTAAAAAATAATATTTTAAGTTTTCTGTCCACACTAAAATTTGATTGATTAACGAATATAAGATATTAATAAATATACCGTCACAATTAGGCTGTTTTCAAATTTTCTTAACTCAAGAGCATAAACATAAAAGAATAATAAAATAGATGATCTTAAACTAAAAATTGGTTATATTTCGTTATAAATTTATAAGATTGAAAAAAATTGCTTTTATAATCGTCGCATTATTTCTAAGTGCAAATGCCTATGCATCTTACATTCTTATTCCTATGGATGCAGAAACGCAAGAAAATCACCTAAAGGCTTATGGAGTGACTTACTGGACATTAGAGAGAGAGCTAAAAGTGAAATGGTTATTAAACTATAGAGGAGGTTCATTTTTGTTGCCAGATGCTGAGATTATTCAGCGCGAATGCCAAATTAGAGGTGTCTCTTTCGAAGTCATATCAGATGCTAAAGCCACTCAAATTCTAGAAGAAATTGCGAGTCCTGCGGTAAATCAAGAAGCTGTTGTATTAGAAAAAGCCCCAAAAATTGCGGTCTATACTCCTTATGGAAAACAGCCATGGGATGATGCTGTAACTATGGTATTAACTTATGCAGAAATTCCGTACGAAACTATATATGATGAAGAAGTTTTGAAAGATGAATTGTTGCTATATGATTGGTTGCACTTGCATCACGAAGATTTTACAGGTCAGTATGGAAAATTTTATAGAACCTATCGCTCCGCTGCCTGGTATATAGAAGAAAAGAAAACAGCAGAAGCATTAGCCAAACGTTTAGGGTATAATAAAGTGTCTGAAGCTAAGCTTGCCGTTGCTAATAAAATTAGAGATTATGTTGTTGGTGGTGGGTTTATGTTTGCGATGTGTTCTGCTACTGATAGTTTTGATATTGCGTTGTCAGCAGATGGAATAGATATTTGTGAGCCAATGTTTGATGGCGATGGAAGTGATTCAGGTTACCAGAATAAAATCGATTTTTCTAATACGTTTGCTTTTAAAGATTATATTTTGGAGCGAAGCCCTAATGTATATGAATTTTCTTCCATAGATATGACACGTAAACGTCAAATACCATTTAAGACAGATTACTTTTCTTTGATGGAATATTCAGCTAAATGGGACCCAATTCCAACTATGTTAACTCAGAACCATACCTCTTTAGTAAAAGGTTTTATGGGACAAACGACGTCGTTTATAAGAGACCAAATTAAATCTAATGTTTTGGTTATGGGTGAAAACAAAACCAATGGTGAAGCCAAATATATACATGGTATAAAGGGAAAAGGCTTCTTTACATTTTATGGTGGGCATGATCCTGAGGATTACACGCACAGAGTAGGTGATCCAAAAACGGAACTCGATTTACACCCAACTTCTCCTGGTTATAGATTAATTTTGAATAACGTACTTTTCCCTGCTGCTAAAAAGAAGAAGCAAAAGACTTAGAATATTTGCATTAAAGAATCAAATTAATATGGGAACAAAAGAAACGATACTCAACAAAATTCAAATTTTAATTACCAATCATTACAATACTCCTGAGGAAGCATTTGCTTTCTTTGATGAAGATGGTGATGGTAAGTTAACAAAAGGTGAAATTAAAGACTTACTTAAAAAAGCCGAAATAAGTGGTTTTATTCGTGGCATGGTATCCTCTAAACTTATACAAGGTTATGATAAAGATGCTGATGGATTGATTAATTGGAAAGAATTTAAGTTTGCCATTGATGAGATATCAAATTAGTTTAAATAAGATATTTTAATCATCGTTAAATGCTATTCATTCAGAAAGAGATACAATTACAAGCCCGCTCGCGAGGATTTCATCTCATTACTCAAGAAATTCTGAATACGATTACTGAGATCTCAGAAATTACTATTGGTCAATTACAAGTATTCATTAAACATACTTCTGCGAGTCTCACTATAAATGAGAATGCAGATCCGACTGTAAGATTAGATTTTGAAAGTCATATAAATAGAATGGTCCCAGAGGACCAATCGTATTACAAACACACATTTGAAGGCTCAGATGACATGCCAGCGCACATAAAAGCATCATTAATGGGTAATTCCGTGTTAATACCTATAACAAACGGTAGACTAAACCTAGGTATATGGCAAGGTATTTATCTCTGCGAACATAGAAATAATACTTCTGGAAGAAATGTAGTAATTACGGTTTTTGGAAAATGAGAAACAAAAAATCCGATTCTTGCGAATCGGATTTTTTAAGCGAAATGTTGTTATTAATTTGGCTAAAAGCCTTATTTTACTTTATTTACTATAGCTTCAAAAGCTTCTGGGTGATTCATCGCTAAATCGGCAAGAACCTTACGATTCAATTCGATATTATTAGATTTCAATCCTCCCATAAATTTTGAATAGCTCATTCCATGTTGTCTTGCACCTGCATTTATACGCATAATCCATAACGCACGGAATGTTCTCTTTTTCACTCTGCGGTCTCTGTACGAATATTGCATCGCTTTGTCTACCGCATTTTTTGCTACTGTCCAAACGTTTTTACGTCTTCCGAAGTAACCTTTTGCTTGCTTAAGAACCTTTTTTCTTCTCGCTCTTTTTGCAACTGAATTTACTGATCTTGGCATTGTTTTAATTGTTTTTTGTAGTAGGCGGTCAATAAATTGACACTTGCTAAATTATTTTGCCTAACTCCAGGGTTTATAATTATTTTTAACCGATTAAAACCGAATTACTTTAAACGTAACATTGTTTTAATATTGTCCTCATCTGCTTTATGTACTAAGGCATCATGAGTTAATTTAAGCTTACGCTTTTTAGATTTTTTTGTCAATATATGACTCTTAAAAGCATGCTTTCTTTTAATCTTACCAGTGCCAGTTAGTTTGAAACGTTTCTTAGCACTCGATTTTGTTTTCATTTTAGGCATTTTGTCCTCTTTTTAATTTCCGTTTCGCTTATCTTCTTACACCATAACCTTAACTAAGGAGTGTATCTATTATTTCGCTGAATCAACAGCTTTTTTATTTCTTTTTTGGAGCAATAAACATAATCATACGCTTACCTTCCAATTTTGGTAATTGTTCTACCTTACCATAGTCCTCAAGTTCTTGAGCTAATTTTAATAATAAAATCTGACCTTGTTCTTTAAAAACAATTGATCGTCCTTTAAAGAATACAAATGCCTTCAACTTTGCACCATCCTTTAAAAACTTTATAGCATGTTTCTTTTTAAATTCGTAATCATGGTCATCAGTTTGAGGTCCAAAACGAATTTCTTTCACAACTACTTTAGTAGCTTTAGATTTTAGTGCTTTTTCACGTTTCTTCTGTTCATAAAGAAACTTTTTATAATCCATTACTTTACAAACAGGTGGTTTCGCGTTAGGCGAAATCTCTACAAGGTCTAAACCTTGTTCATCAGCTATAGATATAGCTTGTTTTATAGGATAAACACCTATCTCTACATTATCTCCTACAAGTCTAACCTCTTCAGATCTAATTTTTGAATTAATACGATGTTTGTCCTCTTGGGATACACGTCTGTTGTAATTTCTTCTTCTACGTATTGCTATGGTTTCTGTATTTTATATTAAACTATTATTTTATTTAAAAGTTTTTAGACTTTTACTTACTCTCTCTTTTACAATAGTCACAAAAGACTCTACAGTAATTGTGCCAAGATCTTCCCCACCATGTTCACGTACTGTTATGGTATCATCTTTTTCTTCTTGTTCTCCAACAATAATCATAAAAGGAAACTTCTGCATTTCCGCTTCACGAATTTTCTTACCTACAGTTTCATTTCTATTGTCTGCAAGGGCGCGAATTTCGTCATTTTCTAGCAAATTTAAAACTTTTTCGGTGTATTTTTCATATTTCTCACTAATTGAGATCACAATAGCCTGTTCTGGCATCAACCAAAGCGGAAAATTTCCACCAGTATGCTCCAATAGAATGGCGATAAAACGTTCCATACTTCCAAAGGGAGCACGGTGAATCATAATCGGTCTATGCATCTCATTATCACTACCTTTATAGGTCAAGTCAAAACGCTCAGGCAAAGTGTAATCAACCTGAATAGTCCCCAATTGCCATTGTCGACCAAGTGCATCTTTCACCATAAAGTCTAACTTCGGTCCATAAAAAGCAGCTTCACCAGTTTCAACCACATAATTCAAGCCTTTATCAATTGCCGCATTTAAAATAGCGTCTTCGGCTTTTTTCCAATTTTCATCACTTCCAATATATTTATCTGGATTTTCAGGATCTCGTAACGAAACCTGAGCCGTAAAATCTTCAAAACCTAAAGATCCAAACACATATAATACCAAGTCAATAACTTCTTTAAATTCAGTATCTAATTGATCTGGTGTACAGAAAATATGAGCATCATCTTGAGTGAATCCTCTCACTCTAGTTAGTCCATGTAATTCTCCACTTTGTTCATAGCGGTAAACAGTGCCAAATTCCGCAAAACGTTTCGGTAAATCTTTGTAAGAAAATGGTTTGCTGTTGTAAATCTCGCAATGGTGCGGACAATTCATCGGCTTCAATAAAAACTCTTCACCTTCCGCAGGAGTTGTTATAGGTTGAAAACTGTCTTCACCATATTTGGCAAAATGACCAGAAGTAACATATAACGCTTTACTTCCGATATGTGGAGTCACTACCATTTCGTAACCTGCTTTTTTCTGAGCAGCTTTTAAAAAATTCTCTAAACGCTCCCTTAAAGCAGCACCTTTAGGTAACCATAAAGGCAGGCCTTGCCCAACTTTTTGGGAAAAAGTAAAAAGCTCCAATTCTTTCCCCAATTTTCTATGGTCTCTCTTTTTAGCCTCTTCTAATAGAAGAAGATATTCAGTAAGGTCTTTTTGTTTCGGAAACGAAACACCATAAACCCTAGTTAGTTGTTTGTTATTTTCATCACCTTTATAATAGGCACCAGCAACACTCAAAATTTTAACTGCTTTTACGATACCAGTATTTGGTATGTGTCCACCACGACATAAATCGGTAAAAGTAGAATGGTCACAGAAACTAATCGTGCCATCTTCAAGATTTTCTATTAAATCAACCTTGTAATCGTTTTTATCTTTGTAATAGGCTAGGGCTTTTGCTTTAGAAACATCGCGCATTTTAAAGTCGTGTTTACCACGAGAAATTTCTATCATTTTAGTTTCAATCGTCTTAAAGTCTTTCTCGGAAATAACGTTATCCTCGCCTAAATCAACATCATAATAAAACCCATTATCAATCGCAGGGCCTACCCAAAGCTTCACACCGGGATATAATTCCTCTAAAGCCTGAGCTAAAACGTGCGCAGAAGAATGCCAAAATGCTTTCTTACCAGCATCATCTCTAAACGTATATAAAGTAAGACTACCATCAGTGGTTAATGGAGTGGTGGTTTCAACAACAGTGTCATTGAATTTTGCTGAGATAACATTACGCGCGAATCCTTCGCTAATATCTACAGCCACTTCATAAGGAGTTACATCTTTATCAAAAGATCTAACCGAGCCATCAGGTAGAGTAATTTTAATCATTATAATAGTATAAACTTTAGCCCACAAAGATATACGTATATATAGAATAGACAAAGTGAACGATACAATAAATATTATGGTGTTCCGATTTTGCCTTTTGGGACAATATCGTCGGGTCATCCGCTATATCTTTTGCATTAAGGCAAAAGGATGCCGCTACTACCCCTAACACGGATTGCGACGAGTCACAGAATAAACTAGAATAATATAAAATCACAAAGTATCATACGAACAGCTAAAAAGAAAACCCTAGCTATGTGAATCACTTTAAATAAGGCTAATAAAAAAGAGTTATAAATAAAGTTTAAAAAGGGGTTGTGGGATTAAAAAGGTATTATATATTTGCGTTCCGAAAGAAAGACGAAAGTTATTTTCGGGGTTCAATTTAGACAGATTTA
>Ga0209186_1000014_pt1 | contig 156328 bp, 138 predicted proteins | sample SidtaG_FD_187426 | JGI IMG/M metagenome (GOLD analysis project Ga0209186, IMG submission 187426) | Marine algal microbial communities from Sidmouth, United Kingdom - Sidmouth_Male2 metaG (SPAdes) (version 2) | ecosystem: Host-associated > Algae > Red algae > Unclassified | place: Sidmouth... | reverse complement strand
ATCAACCTAGAAACAAGCGATTAAACCTATATTTACATGGCTACATTATAGGTGTAATTATGAGTGAAATTGATGGCTACGCCAAGTGGGGACTGGGCTCGGCGCGAATGGGGCTCTACAACTTCAGTCTAATCAAAAGCACCCGCTCGGCGTCCATCTATTCCACGTCCTTCCGTGGTCAAAATCCAGCACCCCGACCCGCTCAGTTTCGCGCCCTTTTTCGTGCCCTTTCGCGGTCAAAAACTACCCCCTCGGTTTCCGTCTTTTTCCGCGTCCTTCCGTGGTCAAATCCCACTCCGCGACCCGCTAAGTTTTCACCTTCTTTCGCACCCTTTCGTGGTCAAAAACTACCCCCTCGGCTTCCGTCTTTTTCCGCGTCCTTCCGTGGTCAAAAATCCAGCACCCCGACCCGCTCAGTTTCGCGCCCTTTTTCGCGCCCTTTCGCGGTCAAAAATCACCCCCTCGGCTTCCATCTCTTCCGTCTCTTCCACGTCCTTCCGTGGTCAAATCCCACTCCCCGACCCGCTCAGTTTTTCGTCTTCTTTCGTGCCCTTTCGTGGTCAAAATCACCCCCTCGGCTTCCGTCTTTTTCCGCGTCCTTCCGTGGTCAAAATCCTGCGCCCTGATCTGCCCAGTTTTCGCGTCTTCTTTCGCGCCTTTCGCGGTCAATCATTCGTCTTTAGTGGTCTCCCCCAACCGCACACAAACCAGCTCCTCATCATTCCTAGCGAACACCCGCTGGTCCGCGAATGCTGGATGCGACCAGGCGACCGGATAACTCCGCTGCGGTAGTTCCGTCGTCGGCTCGATCAGCTTTGTCTTCGACAGCACCTTCACCGTTGCCGAACTCAACCGGGTAATCAGCAGCTCCCCCTGCTCATTGAAGATCCAGATCTCGCCACCATTGCGGACCATGTGTGCTGTAGCCCAGCGACCGTAGGGCACGACCTCGTCCCGGCTTACCCACATCCGTTCGCCATCCGATGCCCGAAGACATCGCAGTTCGCCATAGCTATCGATCCCATAAAGATACTTGCCGATCCTGCCCCAGACCGGGCTGCTGATCATCGAGTGAAGCCCATCGGTCTTACGCTCGCTCTTGCCCTTCCGCTCCCATAGTATAGTCGCCGTTCGCCCATCAGCTCCCAATTCGACCATCAGACAGCCCTCGTAGAATGCCGAGACGAAGACCCGACTTCCATCGGGCGAAACCACCGGGCTCAAACACACATCGACACTGCGAATCGGCGGAATCGGAATCTCCCAAAACGTCTGACCCGTGCCAGGATCGAGCCCCAATAGATTTTCCCCGGTCCAGGCAATCAAGGTCGTCTTGCCCTGCTTCCGGACCAGAATCGGCGTCGAGTAGGAAGGCTTATCGGAACGGGTCCGCCAGCGCTCCGTTCCACTTGCCACCTCGAAAGCAACCAAGGACGAAGCCGGACGCCCACCGATGTGGAGAATCACCAGATCGCCATGCACCACCGGCGCCGAAGCCATCCCCCACATCGGTAGCTTCACGTTGTATTCCCAGACCAGTTGCTTCTTCCAAATCAAATCACCAGTCTCCGCATCGAGCACATGAAGATGCCCCATCGTCCCTAGAGCGAAGGCCCGACCTCCAGACACCGTCACCGCCGCCCTCGGCCCCAAGGGATAGCTGACCTCGTACGGGCAATCATACTCGAATCCCCAGAGCTTTTTCCCAAGTCGAGCATCGAAGCACAGAACCCGCTCGATCTCGGATTTGTCGGGCCTGATCACCCGGTCGGTCACGTAGACGCGCCCGTCCCGCACCGTGGGCCCGCTATAGCCAGCCCCGACCGCTGCCCGCCACACAGGTGCCGCGCGCTCATCGGAAAAAGCCTGCCGAATCCCCTCATCCTTCCACTCGCCCCGTCCACCGAGCCCCCTCCATTGCGGCCAATCCTCCGCCAGGCACTGCAACGACAGCGTGACGAAAACGATCAGACAAAAAATAGCTCGTGTAGACATGGGCAGGCACAGACTAGGCTCCCCCCGCGCAGAAACAAGAGTCTGCTGCCAGGATCACCAAGCGGTAACATCCTTAGAGCTTTTCCTTGTCGCCAAGATCGCAGATCTTCAATACCGTCAGCAAACTTATGGACCACGATCTCGTCGATTTCCTTCAGCTCGTTCTCGAAAACGGTGGCTCAGACCTACACATCTCCGTCGGAGCCCCGCCCCAAGTGCGGATCAATGGCGTTCTCCATGGTTTGGGAGAAGAAATTATCGACGGCCCTACAGCCAAAGACTTGATCTTCGCCGTCCTACGCGAGACCCAGCGAGCCAACTTGGAGCGTGACCTCGAACTCGACTTCGCCCTCCAGATAGAAAACGTCGGCCGCTTCCGTGGCAATGCGCACTACTCGCAAGGCAACGTCGAGGCCTCGTTTCGCTACATCCCACAGGACATCCCCGACCTCTCCACCCTAGGCCACTACCCAGTTATCGAGGAGTTCTGCCACCTCCACGAAGGGCTCGTCCTGGTCACCGGCGTCACCGGCTCCGGCAAATCGACCACACTCGCGGCCATGGCCAAACGCATCAGCGAACAACGCTCTGGAGTCATCGTCACCATCGAGGACCCGATCGAGTTCGTCTTCCAACACACCTCGGGATCGATCATCAAGCAACGCCAAATCGGGCTCGACACCCACAGCTTTCCAACTGCCTTAAAGAGTGCCATGCGCCAGGATCCCGATGTCATCGTCGTCAGCGAGATTCGCGACCTTGAGACCATCCAAGTCGCCCTCACAGCAGCCGAGACCGGTCACCTAGTCATCTCCACTGTCCACACCGTTGATGCTCCGAAGAGTATCGACCGACTCGTCGATGTCTTCCCACCAGAGCAACAGCAGCAAATCGCCTCACAGCTTTCCACCACCTTGGTCGGCGTCGTATCCCAGCAGCTTCTCAAGTCGGACGGCGAGGACGGCAAGCGTTGCCTTCTCAGTGAAGTCATGAAGGTCAATGCGGGCATCGGAACCTGCATCCGCGAGCGCAAACTCGAGCAAGTTCTCGGTCTCATGGAGATCGGCCAAGCCTCCGGAATGCACACCCGCGACCACTGCCTAGTCGAGCTCGCCGCAGGCGGCAAGATCGCACTCGCCACCGCCCTCGACCACTGCCGCGATCAGGAGTTCGTCACCAACAACTACAAGATCGCGCTGAAAAAGCAGAAGAAGCCCTTCTGGTCCTGGTAGAAACGTAGCCAATGCGAAGCAGTTTATGGAGTGCTCCCGACTTGCCGGAGCTTTGGATCGCGCCGGAGCGGGAACGCGTTGCATCGGCCAGAAACGCGTGTTCCCGGGCATACGCCATCCAAAGCTGTCCCAAGTGCCAGCACTCCAAACTTGGGTGGCGGAACGGCTATTTGGAGTGCTCCCGGCTTGCCGGAGCTTTGGATCGCGCCGGAGCGGGAACGCGTTGCATCGGCCAGAAACGCGTGTTCCCGGGCATGCGTCATCCAAAGCTGTCCCAAGTGCCAGCACTCCAAACTTGGGTCGCGGAGCGGCTATTTGGAGTGCTCCCGGCTTGCCGGAGCTTTGGATCGCGCCGGAGCGGGAAGTCGCAGCATCGGCCAGAAACGCGTGTTCCCGGGCATGCGTCACCCAAAGCTATCCCAAGTGCCAGCACTCCAAACTTGGGTGGCGGAGCGGCTATTTGGAGTGCTCCCGGCTTGCCGGAGCTTTGGATCGCGTCGGAGCGGGAACGTTTGGCATCTGAAGCCTTCCCTCCGGCCGCCCGATCATCTGCACGCTTTTTTTGTCCAGTTCTTGAGACTCCGAATACTTACTGCATCCTTGTATTTCTCTGCATCTTGCTTGCCCGTTCAGCCATCGTTTGCCATTCTCTTGGTATGGCATCGCTTCCCCGTCTCGCTAGAGCCCACCGGCTTTCTCTCACCGCTCTCGGATCACTCTTAGCCCTGACGTCTTGTGACAAGACCGGTAGAGTCGGCGAATCCTCTACAGACACCGACCCGTTCGCCGAGGCAAGCGCGGCAAGCGCGGCAGGTGCCACCGCCAGCACAGCTAGTACAGCCGGCACGATCAGCGTTGCCGAAGGCGGATCACCAAACTACAGACGCGTCCTTGAACAACTACAGCCGGGCGGCGACGTGCTCATCTTCCTGGATGTCGAACAGGAGGTCCGAGGCCTCGGCACCCAGATGGACGGCATGCTCCGCACCATCACCGAAGGCCCCAGCCCGTTCCCCCCTCAGATCCGCGACCTCGCCATGGGTGGCGGAAGCGCACAACTGCTCAGCGACCTCGGGCTCGGCGGCCTCAAATCGATCGGTATGAGCTCCACCCGCAGGGGTACGGGCTACCACAATCGTAGCTTTCTCCACGTCCCCAGCGGCCCTACTGGCATCTTCGATACCCTCGGCGGCAAAGCCGAGCCGTTCAACATCGTTACCCTAGCTCCGGCCGATGCCGATATCGTTGTCGAGGCCGACCTAAACCTTCAGGCGCTGATCGACCACGTTCAGATCACTTCCCGCACCCTCGGCTTTCCCGACATGGCCGACGCCATCGACGGCTGGCTCGACTCGCCTATGCACGAAGCCCTCGGCGACACGCCTTGGCGGAAGCTCTACGACCACCTCGACACCGAGATCGGACTGGTGGCCAAGATGGACAGTTCGAAATCGATGGGACCATTCTCTAAAGGCTCCCCCGCCCTTCCTGGGATGGATCTTCTACTCACCCTCGAAAACATGTCCTGGCTCGCGGACGAGCTCCTAGGCATGTTCCCCGACGATCAACTCGAACGCGCCAGCGGCGACGGTTTCGAAAGCGCCACCTTCGCCGGAGAGATTCCTGTCGGCGACGGAGTCACCTACAAGCCGGTCGTGCATAAGGACACCATCAACAATCGCGTGCTCATCGCCGCCAGCCCCGAGCACCTCGCCGCCTGCCTGGCAGCTGCCGGCTCCGTCCTCGCCAGCCCCGAATTCGCCGAAGCCACCCGTGATCTTCCAACCGAGGGTAACAGCCTCCTATTTCTCTCTCAAGCCGCCAACAAGCTCTTCATCGGTATGGTCGAGCAGGCAACGGAAGCCGCCGAAGAAGGCCCCGAGAATGAGATGATGAAGACTATGATGGGCATGTCCTTCCCGGACGCCCCTGTCGCCACTGGCCACGTCACCAGCGTGCTCACCGACGGCATCCACACGGCATCGAATGCTCCGAACTCGCACAAGTCCGGCGCCTTCCTCGGCAATCCGACCGGCATCGCCATCATCGCCTCCGTTGCAGTTCCAGTCTACAACAGCATCATCGGCCGGGCCGAGGCCACCTCCAGCCAAAGCTCCGGCGCTGGCTCATCAGCTTCCCTCGCCGCCGACGCCCACCCCGTCGCCACCGCCTGCCGCGCCTACGCAGCCGCTAACGAAGGCCGCTACCCCAGCCAACTCAACGAACTCGTCACCGGCGGTCAGCTCACCGATGCCAGCCAGCTCAAGTGGACCCACCCACGCACCGGCCTCCCCATCGATTGGGTCTACACCTCCGTCGGCTCCTCCCCTCGCGGCGACCAACTTCTCCTCCGCGCGCCCCGCATCGTCGACGACAAATACTTCATCGTCCTCGTCGACGGCACCCAACTCAACGTCACAGCAGAAGAGCTAGCGATGATTAGTGTGCGGTAAGTAGGTAAACGCCGATCCCTCCCCAAGAAGAAGCGATATTCCTATGTCCCAGTTCCAAACGTCAGCGAAAGCATTTCTCGCCGCTCCTTGGAACTTACAACGCGCCTACACCGGGCCGACGCAGTGTAGTGATACAGGCCAAGTCCTACGTTCCCGTCATCCCGTCACCCGAATCCAAACCTACGTTTTCTGCCCCGACGGCCGCATCAGCACATCATTAATCTCCACCCCTTGGGGCGACTGCACGGCATGCACCACAGCCCTGGCGATATCCTCCGGCTCCAGCACCGAGTAACCGAGACTCTCTACCGTCTTTCCGACGCTACCGAGGTATTCTTCGGCGAGCGGGGTATCGACGAATCCCGGGGAGATGCAGGTGACACGCGTGGCGTTGCCACGACCGCGGAGTTCAGAGCGTAGGGCTTCGGCGTGGGCGCGGACGGCGTGCTTGGTCGGGGCGTAGAAGCCGCCGCTGGGTGGGACGCGGTGGCCGGACAGACTGCTCAGGTGGACGATGTGACCGCCGCTAGCTGGAAAGTGCCCGATCACGGCGCTGCTCATCCGGGCAAGTCCAAGCACGTTGATCTTCCACATCTCCTCCCAGTCCTCGGGCTTGCCGTCGATCACGGAAGACAGCTTGGCGACGCCGGCGGAATTCACTAGCACATCAATGCGTCCGAGGTTCTCGGAAACCATGGTAGCGACCTGCTTAGGAGTCGTCGGCTTGCTCAAGTCCGCACCGATAGCGAGTGCCTTCTGCCCAGCTCCGGCGATGTCGTTGGCCACCCGCTCCAGTTCGTCCCGACGGCGGGCGACAAGAACAACGGTATAGTCGGCAGCAGCCAGCATACGAGCGGTGGCCTCGCCGATGCCAGAGGAAGCACCGGTGACAATAGCGACGGGGGATGAGTCAGGATCAGCAGTCATGAAAAGGTAGCTGACGATACTGACAGGACGAGGACGCCGCCACTATTAAAGCTGAAACGGGCGAGACAAAATGGCGAAAATGGACAGCGGAATGAACGGAATATTCTCATTGGCCGCTCGCTAGCCCGGCTAATAGTCTAGGATTTCTCTTCCGAGTCCTTGGCGAGCTCGTCGAGGCTCATATCCTTCTCGGATAAGACCTTGCCCTTGCTGACCTTCTTCTTCACCGTCTTGGTATTATCCTCAGTGGTGAGTTCGTCGGTGTCGAGCCCGGTGACCCGCTTGAGGCCTTTAAGGAGGAAGTAGAAAATCCCCCCCATGGCGATCATCATCGGAATACCGATCATGAGATAACCCATCCAGGTGATCTTGCCGATTCCCGCCATGTATTCCTCAGAGCCGCCTTCGGTGCCTCGAAGAATCTTCATTGCGAGGAAGTAGTTGGCGATCGAGGAACCGCAGAGCGTTGCTGCTAGGAACAGCGAGCACTGAAACATCAGCTTGTGGAACGCCCCGTGGGAGTTACGCACATCGAGGGCGGCATTCAGCTTCTTCAGGTTGAGCAGCTGCGGATTGAGCAGCATCGACTCGATGAACGGCTTCTTCTTGAGGTGGGAGAGAAGAATGGCCGAGGCAAACAGAAGTGGGATGACCGCCTCCTTGATCGCGAACTGCTGCGGTGATGCCTTCATCAAGCCGAGCCCACCGGTGAGTAGGACGCTGATAAAGCCGAGCAGTGAGAAGAAATTGAAATTTCTCCGCTTGGCGAAGTCGTAGATGCCGTAGCCAATCGGGAGACTGATGGCGACGATGAGAGCCAGCAACGGCCCGAGGTATTCTTCCTTACTAAGCTTCCCGAGAATGATGGAAGGCAGAACAATGTTAAGGACCAGATTGAGAAAGATGTTCTCTTCCTTCGGGGGAGCTGCTTCCTCTAGGGTTTTGTCGGCTGAATCGGACACGGTGCAGAATAGCGAACGGGGCCTGAAGCGCAATGCCTCAGACCCCGTTCAGAAGTGTTTTTCTCGCGCTAGAAACTAGGCTTTGTAGATGGTCTTGCCGGCTGACTGCAGATCGTCGCAGGCAGTCAGGAGACGGTCGCAGACTCCCTGCTCGCCCTTCTTGAGGTAGCCGCGTGGATCGTAGGTCTTCTTGTTGCCGACTTCACCGTCGATTTTGAGCACCCCTTCGATGTTCTCGCAGATGTGGGTGACCACCGGACGGGTGAAGGCATATTGGGTGTCGGTGTCGATGTTCATCTTGACGACGCCGTAGCCGAGGGTCTCGCGGATGTCGTCGAGCTCTGATCCAGAACCGCCGTGGAAGACGAGGTCCATGCGGGCTTCCTCGCCGTATTTGTCGATGACGACTTTCTGACCGTCGCGGAGGATGGTCGGCTTGAGCTGAACGGAACCGGGCTTGTAGGCACCGTGGACGTTGCCGAAGGTAGCGGCGAACATGAAGCGACCGAGCGGATTGAGGGTCTCGTAGACCTGCATCATGTCATCGGGAGTGGTGTAGAGCTTCTCCTGCGGGAGGCCTGAGGTGTCGTGACCATCCTCTTCACCACCGACGCAACCGGCCTCGACTTCGAGGATGATTCCGAGCTCGGAGCACTCTTTAAGGAGTCCTTCAGAGATTTTCATGTTCTCGTCCAACTCGACGACGGAACCATCGAACATGTGGGACTGGAACAGTGGGCCTTTACCTTCAGCAATGCGCTCGCGCGATGCTTCAAGCAATGGGCGGAGGAAGGAATCGACCTTCTCCGGGTGGCAGTGATCGGTGTGGAGACCGATGAGCACGTCGTATTCCTCGGCGAGCCTGTGGCAAGCCTCGGCAAGGACGATGGCTCCCTTAACCGCATCATTGACCGCGAGGCCAGATGCGAATTGTCCACCACCGGTCGAAACCTGGATGATGCCGTCAGACTTCGCTTCAGCGAAGGCCTTGAGGGCACCATTGATGGTGGGGAGAGAGGTGACGTTGATAGCCGGATACGCATAGTTGCCCGCTTGGGCTGCGTCGAGCATGGCTGCGTACTGTTCTGGTGTTGCTACTGGCATAACGCCGCTAATGGACCACCAAATGGTCTGGATTCAAGCGAGCGTTCCCCCAGCATATTCGTGGCCGAATTGTCCAGAGTTTGAGCTAAGATAATTGAGTGGAAACCTTTCCTAATAGCCGGGGTTTTTTCCCTGAACCGACCGCAGACTCATGATCCTACCGACTCCACTGGCAACACTCCTGCTCACTCTGGCGACTTCCTCCGGACTCCTGCTGTCCGAGGGGCTAGCACAACCACCAAGAGCGAAGGAGGACAAGGCCAAGCCGAAAGCCAATTCCGCCGAGCGTGGTCCCGGGGGCTCTGGAATGAAAGGCGGTGGCCGCAAGCGCTCGCCTGAGGGGTTTTCTGATCTCGACGGAGAGACTAGGCAAAGGATCCGGACTGCCCTCCAAGAAGTGATGACGAATCCCGAGGTGATCACGGCGCGGGAGGAGTTGCATCGTTGTTCAGAGGCCTACCGCACCATTCTAAGAAAGGCGATCGCCAACCAAGATCCCGAGGTCGGCCCACTTCTTACCAAGATCATGGAATCCAGACCGAAGGGCCCTAGGGCCGGGGGGGCCGGGGGGGCCGGTCCTGGCAACCGCGGCGGCTGGATGATGAGCGTCCCACCCGAAGACTTCGCCAAACGGGGGGTCGATCAGCTACATGGTGATATTCTTAAACGTCTCCCGGCGGAATCGAAGCAGGCCTTGATCGATGCCCACCAAGAGGCCAAGGCATCGCCCGAAGTGCAGGCGGCCCTACACAAAATTCTGGCCATCGACGACCCGGTGAAGCGGTTGCCCCTCGGTCGGGAACTGCGAAATGCCTACCAAGCGGCAATCGAGGTAGCCGCTCCCGGCTTGGCCAAAGAGATTCGCAAGCTGGACCTCGGTGGTGGCGGTGGCGGCGGATTTCGTAAGGGCGGTGGCTCACCTCCTGCCCCGCTCAAGGGTGCAAAGTCTCAATAAGGCGGAATTTCTTTTGTTCCTGCCCGGTCTGTTGCTAGTCTGTCACTATGTCGGATATCCTCAGAATCATTCTCCCTCTCACTGCTGCCGCCGGTCTTCTCCTCTCGCTCGTCAGTTGTGAGACCGCCCCGGACACTGTTCCTGTTCGGGCTCCCTACATCCCGCCGATCAGCTCTGCGGCTGGTGGGCAGTAGTCGCAGCGACGCCTTGCGGGGGTGGACCTATACCGGTGGTCGCGATCCGGGGGGGCGCTTTTATAGGGAAAGACGCCAACCTGCCGGACAGCGCCCCAGGACGGCGCGGAGCGTCCGTCCTTTATGATGCCACCTCTCCTGCAAACGCGGTAGGGATCGTCGCTCCGTCGCGATCCAGGGCGCTCTTGTCAGAACGGATACTCCACCCGAACCAGCGATAGCCCATCCGCCGGTGCGTTGTGACGGCAGCGCTCGCCGGTTGCGGGCTCGCGGAGCATTCCCTCGATCTCACTGATCTCTAGCCGACCCTGCGCGCATTTGGCGATCGAGCCGGTAAGCATGCGGACCATTTTGTAAAGGAAGCCGCTGCCGCAGAATTCGAGGTCGATGACCGGGCAGTCGATAGCGTCGGCGAGCAGGTGCCTGCGGATGGTGATGGAGAAGACCTGACGGCGGGTGTCGTCGGGATCCTGGGGCTTGCCATCGCGTGCCTTGCCTCGGGTGGCGGAGAAGCGCCGAAAGTCGTGGGTGCCGGTCAATACCGCAGCCGCCTGCTCCATCAAGTCCTTGTCGAGAGCGCCGTAGAGATGCCAGGCCCGACCAGCGAGTTGTGGAGGAAGCACCGGGCAGTTGGCGATGCGGTAGCGGTAGAGCTTTTGCTTCGCCGAGTACTGGGCGTGGAAATCCGCGGGTGCTTCGCAGGCATCGATGATGCGAATCTCTGCTGGCAGGTGGGCATTCAGAGCCGACCGCCAGTCGGCCGGGCTCATCGAGTTATCAGTCGGCAGATCGAGGTGGGCGACCTGGCCCAATGCATGAACACCGGCGTCGGTTCGCCCGGAGCCGTGGAATAGCAGAGACTCCCCGCAGATCTGTTTCGATGCTACTGATAGCAGATCTTGGATCGTCGGAACGCCGGGCTGGCTCTGCCAACCGGAGAACGGTTGCCCGTCGTAGGCGATGACGAGCAGGAGTCTCATGACGCCGACTTAGAGGCTAGTAGTCGTCGCCTTGACCATCGACGTCCCAGCTACCGCCATCTCCGCCGAAGCCGAGGTCGCTCATATCGTCGTCGTCATCGTCGTCATCGACACGGAAGGCTGCCATGTCTGGATCGCCGCCGCCCTTGCCAATGTCGTCGAGGGCCGCCTGTTGCTGGGCCTCGAGGTAGCTTTGGAGGATTTCGACGGCTGCTACCTGATCGATGATGTCCTTGGAATTCTTAGTCTTTTTGCCGGCCTCGCGGAGCTTCGTCTGAGCAACCACTGTGGTAAGACGCTCGTCCATCATCTCGATGGCGATATCGGGAAGTGCTTCGGTGAGTTGCTCGACCCATGCCTCCACATTGTCGGCTGCCTGCCCCTTCTTCCCATTCATCTGGAATGGAAGTCCAACGACAACGACTTCCGCGCCGCTCTTCTCGACAATCGTCACGATTTCGGGGATGGCCGCAGTCGGCTCCTCGTCCTCGGGGACTTTGATTGTCTTTTCTGGGTGCGCCATCATCCCGGCGTCGTCGCTAGCTGCGAGGCCAATGCGGGACTCGCCATAATCAATTCCTATAACCTTCATGTAATATGGGGAGGGTAAACCTTAGAGAACATCCCGAATTTTTCAGCCGGATGCAAGTTGCTCTGAAGACTTCTTAGCGCAACTCTTCTGGCAGGTTTTCGACGATTTTTTTGATATCGTCGGCCTTTTCCTTGCTCGCCACTAGGATGGCATCGCCTGTCTGGACGACAATCAGGTTATCCACCCCAAGGAGCGTGATCTTCTTGCCCTCGCGGCTGAAGACAATATTGCCCTTAGAATCGATCTGGTCTAGATCGCAGTTGCTCCGGTTTCCGTCCTCGTCGCCGTCGAGGTACTTGGCGACCGAGATCCACGAGCCTACGTCGTCCCAGTCGAAGGTGGCCTCGATGTTGCCGACCGAGGAGGCGCGTTCCATCAAGGCGTAGTCGATGGAGAGTTTGGGAAGGGTTCCGAAGTCGGACGCCACGGTAGTCATAGGATCGCCAGACTCGACGCACTTGTCGATGAACCCCGCAAGTTCCGGAGCGTGCTGGGCGAGCTCGGCTCGGACCGTAGCGACGGACCAGATAAACATACCGGCGTTCCAGACGAAGTTTCCTGAGTCGAGGAACTTCTGGGCGGTGTCCGGGTCGGGCTTTTCGGTGAAGCGGACGACGTTGCAGGCGTTGACTGTGTCGCTTCCGGGAACATCGGTGATCGGCTCGCCTCGTTCGACGTAACCGAAGGATGGGCAGGCCCAGGTCGGCTTGATACCGATGGTTAGTAGGCTGGAGGAGTTGGCCGCCATGGTCAGTGCTCCGGCCATGACCTGATGGAAGGCCGCCTCGTCTTGGATTAGCTGGTCGGAGGGCAGGACAAACATGGTCGCCTCGGGATCGCGAGCGGCGACGAGGCCGATGCCGAGAGCGATGGCCGGAGCGGTGTCTCGCTTTTCGGGCTCGGAGATGATGTTCTCCTTCGGAAAGTCGGGGACCAGCTTTTCAATTTCCGGTGCCTGCAGGGCGTTGGTTAGGATGAGAATGTTCTTCTTCGGGACTACTCCAGCGACCCGATTGATCGCGGCTTCGAGCAACGTGCTGTCGCCGAACAGGTTGAGTAGTTGCTTGGGAAGGTGGTTTCTGGACACTGGCCAGAATCGAGTGCCACTTCCCCCGGCTAGGATCAGGGCGTAAGAGTTGCTAGGGACATCTGCCATGCCGCGAATTTGACCCGTCCTTGGTTCCAGTCCACACGTTTTTATAGAGTAGTCCTTGTTTTTCCCATTCAGAATGACCTATCTCGGCTTTCATCTCCTATTCAATCTTCCCATCCTTCTCCTGCTTCTCTGGCTGGTCCGGAAACGTCTTCGTCGTGCTCATGTCGGCTGGATCGCAGCCGTCGCCGCTGTGGCCTTCATCGCCACGGCCCCTTGGGACAATATCGCTGTGGCCCGTGGGATCTGGAGCTTCGACTGGGACCGGGTGACGCCTATCGAGGTAGCGTTCCGTGGCAAGGAATACCGGCTTCCGCTTGAGGAATACGCATTCTTCGTCATCGAAGTCGTTCTCGTCGGTCTTCTCACCGTGCTGTTTCTTCCCCGCCCGACGAAGCAATAGTCCGTCATGTATGTCATCACCCACGCCCTCGCCCCGGTGCTACTAGCCGCGATTGCCGACACGATCGGCTTAGAGCGCACTGGGTTGCGAAGTCTTCGCGGCGCTCACTTCCTCGCCATTGGTCTCGCCGGAGCTGCTCCCGACCTGCTCAGTCCCCACCTCAGCCTCGAAGCCCGCTTTTCCAGCTGGAGCCATACCCTCTGGTTTCTGGTCCTAGCCGTTCCTGTTGCGGTCTTAGTCGCGCGTCGCTTTTTCCGTTCGGATGCCAAGGCGATGGCTCTTTGGATGATCACCGGAGTTTTGCTCCACCTTACTTGCGATGCCATAGCCGGTGGCATCGCCTGGTCCTACCCGCTGTCGCCCGACGTGCTCGGCGACTACTTCGTCCACTGGAACTGGTGGCTCGAGATCGATATTTTCCATGTCGTCATCGTCAGCCTTCTCGTCCTCTGGCTACGCCGCCGGGAAAGATTGCTTCTCGACAGGCCCTATGTAGAGCTTTGAGTAGCACCCGGTACGTTCTGTTGCACTACTTTCGCTAGTCCAAAAATATGGCTCTTTTTGATCTATGGCTCAGGCTCATGAAGTGGGGCTTCGTCGCTTCGTCATCACCCTCCTTTGCTGCTTCTGGGTCTTCGTCTCCCTTTTTAATTGATCGGTTGAGTCCTTGGCTAGAGGCTGAGTCGGCGATAGAAGAGCGCTTGGCGCTTGGGGGCGGCGTATGCCTGTGTGTTGGGATGGGCACATCGATGACGGCGCAATCATCCGAGAGGCAGAGGCGCTTCTTGCTCTTGCGCCTTGCGAAGATGATCACTGTCATCGGCCAATCAAAACAGGAGGTGGCGATGGAGAGTTCACGATTCGCATTCTGGTTTGTGGTACTGTTCGAGGCTGGCTGTACTTGACTGTCGATACGCTTCTCCTATCCTCAGATCCGTGCCAAAATTAGAAGTAGCGAAGTAGCGGACAAAGCGTGGTTTGATCATTAGGAATCATCCAATCGTTGACAAGAAACGACTTCCGCTCAAAGAACGATCAAAGCCCTTCCGGAACCGATAGGTTTTCAGATCAGAAGCCGCCTAGCCTATTGGTCTGAAGGCAATGTAGGTTCGTAGTCTGTATTTAGCCGGTATCCGGCCTTCTTTTCCTTCTGCCTAACCAACATATTCATCTTTTCTAGCTTATTGAAGCGAGAACGAATTTTTCTGTAGAATGTATCGAATTCTCGAATGTCCTGTCGATTACCCATTTGGTGGAACCAACTCATAAGGGCTGCCGATTTGGCAGACAAAGACCCAGATCGACAGAATCGATCATAGCGGTATGAGAAATTGAGAATTGAGAGAGATTCTTGATCAAGGCCCCAGAGACCGCTGCCGAAAATTTCAATCAACTCCGCTCGATATTCGCGTCGAACTAATACGGGATCTGGATAGTAAATCGCTATGTTCGACACCGAGTAGTGATGCTTGAGAATTAACCCCGTTTTTACCAGTCCTTTTATCGCATCGAAATGATTGTTGTCAGGGCCTAGGAGAATCGTATATTCCTCCTGCTCGCTAGCCCACTCTCCCTTAATCAGATAGGCCAGAACAAGACGTTGAGCCTCTGATAGCGGGAAGCCATCGTTCTTGTCGGCTACATATCCCTCGAAAGAATCCAAGTGGATTTTCATGTGGTCACCAAGAAGGCGTCCAGCAGGAATCGTAAGTTTTACGTCTTCTGTCCGGAGCCGATAGGTAGGAAGATCAATTTCGTTGTCGAGGCATCTGTTGACCAAAGTTGCCATTCCAATGCCCTTTCCTTCCCATTTTCGAAAGACTCTTAGAACATCCGCTAACCGAGGATTACGAGCCTTGGCCTCAGGGACAATTCTCCGTATGGGAGGCTCTAAATCTGGTTGATCAATTAGGAGGTGTGGTCGGAAACGTCCTGGGTTCTGAACCGTTACGGACCTATCTGGACGGATTGAGAGGATCGTCTGTGAATTGATTGAGTAGTCCCTGTGAACCAAGGCATTGTTTACTGTTTCCCGGATGACGTCCTCGGGATACTGAAGTGTTCGGGCCCCTCCATCGACAGGTGACACTCCTACGTGGGTGTTACGAAGAACATAGCCAACAGACCGCTCCATCAGTGGTAGGATATTGTCGACTAGATCTTGCTTATCTCGTGCGATCTCTTGGGGGACATCTACGTAACAGTGAGCTTGGCATCGAAATCCGAGCGAGTCTTCGGGATGTTTGGCGCAGACTAGTGCTCCAAGTGTGGTAACTGATTCACCACCTCTCTGGACGAACCCCTTGCGTTCAAGAAACGATCTTGCATCCACCAATGTCGGAAGGATTGATTGTATCTTCACCGGTTGATTGAGCTGAACGATATATTCGTTCAGTCTATCCAAATCTAAAGATTCGGTTGTTAGACCTTCGATTGGTTGAAGCTCTCGGATGTGCCAAGTCTCTTCTTTATATTCATTCTGGCGGTCTAGGTCAGCTTCTTTGATACGGTGATCTCCAGTGAGTTCGCGTCGATACGCTACTCCCTCGAAGAAAGCGTATTTGAGGTCAGCGGGAAGCTCTTCAATATAGATGATTGCGATTCTGCCACCTAAAGCTTCCCGGATCTCCATTCTAGGAATCGTGGGATAGATAGATAGCGGCTGTCCGTTCTGATCGCGAAAGTCAGTGTAGAGTTGCTTTAGGCGAGGTTCGGCGTTTTCGTCATAGCCGGAATGTTCATAACGGCGGTCCTCACCCTTTCCTGATTCTTTGACACCAAGGAGTATTATCCCACCGCGAGTATTTAGGAAGGCACATGCCGACTTCAAAATTTCTTTCCATTTTGCGCCTGTTGGCGGGACGGGCTTTATCTCTAGAGCTTCAGTCTCGAGTTCCAAAAATCGTCGTTCTTGGATGAGAACCGATATTTGGTCGAGGATCTTGTCGATGAAGTCTGCCATATCTGGTTTCTAGGATCTCATGTGATCTCGGTAGCCGCAAGGTGCGGAAGTCTTGCTCCTTGGCACGAAAAAGGGCGATGCAGAAGCATCGCCCTTTAAAGAGTAGTAGTAGATCGTTCGTGATCCGCTAGTCGCTTAGACTGCTTCGCCCAGGGCGTAGCGGACGAAGCGGCGAATCTCGAGAGTGTCGTCGAGCTCCTTGCCCTTGGCGGCGAGGAGATCTTTGATGCTCTGGTCGGGATCTTTGACGAAGCCTTGCTCAAGCAAGCAGCTGGTCGCGAAGAACTTGTCTAGCTTACCTTCGACGATCTTCTCGATGACGTTGGCGGGCTTGTCCTTCATCTGCTCGGCGAAGATATCTTTCTCCTTAGCGACGATATCGGCAGGGATCTCGTCACGTGAGATCGATGCCGGGGCAGCCGCTGCGATGTGCAGCGTAACGTCCTTGACCACTTCGCGGAATGAATCGCTGGTAGTGGTCTCTTCCTTGCCGCATCCGACCTCGAGGAGGACGCCGACGCGACCTGCCAAGTGGATATAGCTAGCAATAATGCCTGTTCCTTGAACTTCGAAGCGTTCGAAGCGACGCACGACGATATTCTCGCCGAGCTCGGTGATCTTTGACTTTAGGAAGACGTCGAGAGAGGCATCTTCGTAGGTGGAGGCAAGAAGCGCATCCACATCGCTCGCCTCGGTGTTGCTGGCCTGTTCACACAGGTTGGCAACGAAGCCTTGGAAGTTGTCGTTCTTGGCGACAAAGTCGGTCTCGCAGTTGACCTCGAGAAGAGACCCGGTCTTGCTGTCGCCGTTAATGTTGGCGGCAATAGTGCCTTCGTTGGCATCGCGGGAAGCCTTCTTCGAGGAGTCGGTGATTCCCTTTTTGCGGAGGTAGTCTTCAGCGGCTTGCAGATCTCCGTCCGTCTCGGACAGGGCCTTTTTGCAATCCATCATGCCCGCGTTGGTCTTCTCGCGGAGCTCTTTGACAAGGGCAGCGGTAATGTCAGCCATCGTTCTTTTTGCGTTTCGGTAAACTAGTTTTGGTTCTTCGATCCAGTGCTACTTTTTGCCAGCAGCGATGACGGGATCGATGAGATTCTGAAGGACGATGCGGATCGCGCGGATGGCGTCGTCGTTGGCAGCAATCGGGTAGTTGATGATCTTCGGATCTGCGTTGGTATCAACGAGAGCTACGATCGGGATCTTGAGCTTTCTGGCTTCGGCCACGGCGATCACTTCACGGGCGGAGTCGACCACGACGAGAGCGTCGGGGTGCTTGTCCATTCCACGGATTCCATCGAGGTTGCGGCAAAGCTTAGACTGCTCTCGAGCGAGAGCCGAGAGCTCCTTTTTCGACATCGCCTTGAACTCGGTGGTCTTTTCGATGCCTTCGAGGTAGGTGAGACGGTTGACGCTCTTACGAATGGTCTCTAGATTGGTCAGAGTGCCACCGAGCCAGCGGTGATTGACGTAGAATTGGCCACAAGCTTGAGCGGCTTCCTTGACTGCTTCTTGTGCCTGGCGCTTGCACCCCACAAAAAGGATACGCTTGCCGTTCGAAGCGAGCTTGCCGAGGTAGCCAGCGGCTTCGTCGATTTGCCGAGCAGTTTCTTCGACGTTAATGATGTGAATCCCGCTCCGCTTTTGGAGAATGTAAGGGCGCATCCGGGGATGCCACTTCTTGCTCTGGTGTCCGTAGTGAACGCCGGATTCGACGAGTTCGCTGACGATTTCTGATATAGCCATGTTCTTGTTTCTTGCGTCCTGGGTGACGGTTTAGGACCGCTCGACCATAAAGGTCGATCCACCTGAGTCAGGACGGGTTGTTCTTGCCTCCCTTCGGTCACTGTGAGGAAGGGAGCGCGAATGTAGGCAGTTCGCTCCTTTAGGCAAGGGAAAATAAGACGACAATCCCAGTGGCAAACGGGGCTCCTCCAAATCTGGCAGATGCGAAATCGGTCAACATGGAGTAAACTACCCACATGGAAGAGAAGGCTATTCTAGCACTCGTCATCGCGCTCTGTGTTTATGCGGGGTTCCGTGGGGACAAGAACCCGTCTACGACGTGACGCCCTTCCGCTGTGCCCGGGGGGTCCCCGGTCTGTGTAGATCCTTGAACTAGCGGGGCTTAAATCGAACGGCTTAGTTATCCGCCAATCTCCAAAGCGGTGATACTTGTGCACGCGCACACGCGCCAGCACTTCTAAAGACTCGGATGGCGAGGCGGTGGCTGAATATTGGACGATCTACTAGGAGGCCTCTGCCGCTCCGGCCTTGTCTTCCGAGCGAAGTATCGAATCTGCGTTGCCGCGTGAAGGCCGAGTGCCCAGCCATCCGGTGACCTTGTTCTTGGTCCGACGGATCATGCGGATCGTTCTGGGCAGGAAGTAGATCGCGATGCCGATGAAGATGGCGACCATAACAAGGGCGAGAATCGGATTGAACGCGATTAAGCCGACCCCGGCTAGCACTAGAGTGTCCTCAGCCACGCTGGCTACCGTATTCGATACCGGTTCTGGCGAGGTATTGATGACGAGGCGAGTGGATGCCTTGGTTGCGTGGGTGGTGGCCGCGACTCCGCCTGCTAAGAGGGCACCGACGATCTGTAGCGACGGTTCGACTTGGCCGAGAGCGGGGAGGCCGATGAGAATTCCACCGACCGGGCGGATGACGGTGTGTAGCGAATCCCAGAGGCTATCAACCCATGGGATCTTGTCGGCGAAGAATTCCACCAAAAACAAAGCCCCGGCCACAGCTAGCACCGCCGGGTGGCCGATGGCTTCTAGTCCAACGAATCGTTCTCCGAGTTGAAGAAGGTTGAAATGCACCGCTGCACCAGTCGCTAGCACAGTCAGGTAGAGATTTAGCCCTGCCAAACTTGCCAGCCCAAGAGCGACTCCGAGTTGTTCTAGAAGTTCCATCAATGATTCAGACGGGGATAATGCTCAAATTGTTCACAACTTTTTGAACCATAGGGCCTTGTCATAGGGATTAGAAGCCGACAATTATCACGTTTGTGACTTCGAGGCAACCTCAGGGCTCTAGTTATACGACAACCACACACGAACACCATGTCATTGAATCTACTTGAAATCGCCAAAGGGCATCTAAACTCAGCCGTCGTCGGCAAGATTGGAGGCCTCCTCGGGGAGAGCGAAAGCGCTACCCAGTCCGCTGTTAACGGAGCCGTTCCTTCCTTGCTCGCCGGACTTATGAACAAAACTTCTTCCGCCGATGGCGCCAAAGAAGTCTTCGGCATGCTCGATGACCACGATGGTAGTATCCTCGGCAATCTCGACGGCTACCTCGGTGGTGGTCAAGACGCAGCTGGCCTCGCTTCTGGCTCCCAGGGCATGCTTGGTTCCATTCTTGGCGGCGGTGGACTCGGTAAAGTGACCGACATCATCGCCAAGACGGCAGGAATCAGCGGTGGATCTGCTGGATCGCTTCTCGGGATTCTCGCTCCTATCGTCATGGGCATCCTCAGCAAGCAGAAGGCCGCTTCCGGTCTCGACGCCGGTGGTCTTGCTTCACTTCTTTCGAGCCAGAAGAGCCACCTTAGTGCTGCTCTTCCTGCTGGAATGGGCGATTCCCTCGGACTCGGAAACATCCTCGGCGGCGCAGCTGGTTCAGTTGGTTCAGTTGGTGATGCAGTCGGTGATGCAGCAGGTGCAGTCGGCGGTGCAGTTAGCGGAGCGGCAGGCACAATCGGCAACGCTGCTGGAAACGCAGCTGATGCAGTCGGTAACGTAGCCGGTGCAGTTGGAGATGGCGTCGGCAATGTCGCCGGTGCAGCTGGCGACGCAGCCAAAGCTGGCGGCGGACTTCTCGGCAAGCTGCTCCCGTTGATCATCATCGGTGCACTTCTCTTGTTCCTCCTTCCTAAGCTTCTCAAGAAGGGCGGCGAAATGGAGCTCCCATCAACTCCTGACATCTCCATGCCCGGCATCGAAATGCCTAAGCTAGAGCTTCCAGGAATGCCTGAAATCCCAGGAGTCGGTAACTTCGGCGACAAGCTCACCGGTGCCCTCGGCGGTGCTAGCGAGACCCTCAGCGGCATCACCGACGTCGAGTCAGCTAAGGCTGCTGTCCCCCAGATCGAAGGCCTCACCGGTGACATCGGTGGACTCGCTGGTCACCTTGACAAGATCCCTGGACCGGCTCGTGGCAAGGTTATCGAGATCGTCGGAGGACTTCTTCCTCAGCTTACTGGACAGGTCGATCGCATCAAGGCGATCCCCGGAGTCGGTGGTGTGGTTGGACCGGCAATCGACGGCCTCATGAGTAAGCTCAGCCTTTTCGGAGGTTAGTCTTTACGGCTACATCCCGATCTTGATCCCCTTTCTTAGGGGGTTCATCGGGCCTGATGACCGGCTTAGCGTTTGTTCGCCAAGCCGGTCTTTTTTTGTGGCACGTTTGGCTACGATCTACCTCTTCAGGTCTGCGGAGCGAAGGAGGCGTTCTAGCTCTCGTATCATTCCAGATATCCCATATTTCGAGATTGAGAAGATGGAGGAGGCTAAAGGATCGAACTTGAGTGTTGTGCGCCGTGCAAAGCGTGGCGTCTCTTATCGGGCGAAAGTCCCGTTATTAGAAACCCTAACCAAGACCAATTGGCACCTCTCTGAGCCTGTCGGATGGTGAAACAAGACGAGTGAAGCGTAAACGGAACTTTTGGTGAGCACGCTTCCGTGCCTAGCAGTGACTTGAAGTATCATCAGTAGGCACGGGTAAGTAAGCTGCTCAAACGCTCAAAAAATAGCTAGCGAATCATTGCGTTAATCGCGTCGGCGAGCTGGGCGACGAGTCGGCTCTCTGCGGCTACGACGCCGTCGTAGCCCTCTTGGCACAACGCTTCTGTAAAGGTCTGAGACCCACGGTACACAGCCTCTTTCGATACCCCGTCGAGTACTTCCCAGCTCACCTCTAGAATGGCATCGCCGCCACTCAAGGCGTGGAATTGGTGGACACGAACGGGGACCGTGTAGCGCGGACGGAGACTTGGTTCCCATGGAAACGAGTAAACAGAGGCGGTGTTCGCTCGGTGACCGATGTTGGTTGCTAGCACACTAGAGAAGGACTGTTCCAAGTCACCAGCCCAGCGGTGCTCCGGTGGTACTTCGAAGCGGTTCGGCGCACTCTGGAACACAAGTTCGGCGCGGTCGATGTAGTCTGGAAGACGGACAGGACCGACCCCAAGAACGAGATCACTACTCGATCGAGACGATGGGAGTTTGCTGTCGGCGGTGAGCATGTAAAAGCGGTCACCAGTGCTCGAGCAAGCCGCCAAGATGAGCGCCAGAATAGCCACGACTGGGCTCGATTTTAAATTAGATGGGGTCATGGTTGCTTCGCTTTCGGTGGGGCAATTTTTCCAGACTTGCGCCCGAAAATCACGGAGTTGGGTTTACGATCTAGGCTGTCTGCTAGAACCTTGAACGAGCGCATGGAATCGCGTAGTTCCTCGGTCGCTGCCGCGACATCACGGTAAAGAACCGACTCCGGGTCAAAACCGGCCATCGTCTGGTTAAGGCCCACAAGGGCGCTGTCGATACGTGTTGGCAAATTCTGCATCCCCTCATTCGCCATTAGCGTCTCTATCTCAGCGGCGGCTCCTTTCAGGATTTCCGCAGCCGCTTGGATTTCGGCGAGGGCTGCGGTCGCACCATTGAGGGTATTTTCCACTGGTAGCCCCTCTAGCTTATCTAAGATCGACACCAATTTGTCTTCGATCCGGGAGAGACCTGCCGATACGGTCGGGATGGTGCGATACTGTCCGAGCATGCCGACTTCCGCGGGATCTGCGTCTGGGTCTAGCTTGAGATTCACGAACAATTGACCAGTCAGCACACTACCAGTCTTCAGCGTAGCACGAAGACCGCTCTTCACGTTCTCTTCGATCATCGCTATGGCAGCCTCCCGCGTAAGTTCTTTCAAATTCCCTATGGTTGCCGGGTCGAGCCGGATCAGCACTGGCACACGCCGTTCGGCATCGTTCGGAGCATATTCGAACGAGATTCCGGTGACCTTGCCAACACGTATACCTCGAAACTCGACCGGAGCGTCTTCACTGAGGCCTCGCACACTATCTTTGAACAAGAGGAGGTAGGTCAGTCGTGGTTTCAGTAACTCTGCCTCGACACTCCTGCGGCTTTCGTAAAGTGTGAACACTTTACCTTCTTCTATCGCTACGCGTACTTGATCTGTATTTGGTGTATCAAACTCGACACCTCCGGCGATCAGAGACTCGAGGTTTCCAGTGTGTATTCGGAAGCCGTCTGCGCTTAGTTCGAAATCAATACCAGTCGTATTCCAGAAGCGGGTATTGCCAGCGACCAGCTGCGCATAGCGTTGGTCGATAAATACATCGAAGAACACTTGGTCGTGATTGATGTCGAACGAGCGGTCTTCGACGCGCCCTACCTTGATCCCTTTGTAGATGACCGGGGCGCCTACGCCCAGTGAGCCCGCTTCGTTAGCGACTAATTTCAAGCGCAGGCCAGGCACGCCTTGCGGCGTTACCGGCGGTTGTTCAAGCCCAAGGAAGTGTCGGCCAGACTTCGAAGACTCTCCTGGTTCGAGCTCGATGTAGACTCCGGAGACAATCGTGCCAAGCCCGCTGATGCCTGCACCTCCAACGCGTGGACGAACCACCCAAAATCGAGTATCCTCTACTAGCAAATCTTTGATATCCGCATCGATCCGCAAGTTCATCGAAACTTGTTCATGGTCATCGGAAAGCCGTACGGTTTCGACCACCCCGACTTCCACGCTACGGCGCAAAATCTTTGTCTTTCCAGCGACGACTCCCTCTCCCGTCTCGAAGGTCACGGTTACTAGTGGCCCGAGCGAGGAGTAATGCTGGTAGACTAGCCAAATACCGAGTAGGGCCGCGACAATCGGGATGATCCAGACGGCTGAAAAGCGGCGTGAATGAACGATGCTTGCCTCTGGAATTTCGTTGTCGTCGATTTTACTCATGCTCGTGTCGGTTAGAACGGTCCCAGATTAGCCGTTGATCGAAACTATGCGCGGCCAGCATCGTCAGGATTACCATTCCTGCAAATGCAAGCGCCGCTGGGCCGGGCTTGATCGAGATCAACGAGTCTAACTGCACCACAGATACGAGGATCGCTACCACAAAAACATCGACCATCGACCAACGTCCGACGAGTTCTGTCATTCGGTAGACGCGCGTGGCGCTGATCGGGCTCCGGTTGGAGCGCGCGGCGAAACAAAGTCCGAAGATTGCGAGGACCTTGAGAACCGGAATGACGACGCTAGCGACGAAGATGATCGCTGCTACTGGGTAGGCACCGCTCTGCCAGAAGGTGATGACGCCACCGATGATGGTGCTGGATTCGCTACCCGTGGTGAGCGACTCCGTCGTCATGATCGGCAAAATGTTCGCAGGAAGGTAAAGAAATATGGCGGCGATGGTGAGTGCCACCGTGCGTTGGATGCTACGCGGCTTACGCAGGTGCAGGGTCGCACCGCACCGGTTGCAGGTGGTTTCGCTCATGAGTTCGACTTTGGCACAGACATGGCACGATGCCAGGCCGTGGGAAGCCGCAGTATGTTCACGGTAGGCGGGCCTGTTCATGGGCGTCTTTTCGCCACTTCCAAGCGCCCCCAGAGGTCGCTGCGATCAATGGCTCCGAGCGAAGCCGTTACACAGATAATTAACAAAGCGAGTGCCCAGAAGGCGATTCCGAGATGCACGGTCGCTATCTTTGTTAGCTTCAGCATGCTGACGAGGATACCGAGCATAAAAATCTCGATCATGTTCCACGGTCCAGCATCGTAGACCCAACGACACGCAACGATCGCGCCGGGTAAGGCGCGCCCTCTGGCCAGGGGCAACTGCACGTAGAGAATACCAAGGACCAGCATAGCGGGGGCACCAACAACAAACACAGCGACTGTCAGCGCGAGCCAAGGACTGCCGAAGTCGTAGAGCGCGCCGGCGCTATTGATCAAGACGATTTCGTTCATACGCCCGCCTACCTCGAGCGAGAGGAAGGGAAAAAAGTGGGCGACGAACAGAAGAACCAATGCCGATAGCGCAAACGCTGTAGCGCGGGACAAGGCGTTCCGTTTGTGCTCGTAGAGAATGGCTGAACAGGAGGAGCAGACCACCCGGTCGGCGTCTGATAGGCTACGGAGAACGAACAGAGAATCACAGTCCGGGCACGCGATTAGCTCGGGAGTATGGGGGCTACTTTCAAGACTCATATTGGCTCACATCTGGTGTCAAAGCGTCGCCCATCCACAATAGAAGTCGAGAAATTCCGCATTTTGGGAAAATCTGGATCTGTTTCTCTCAGACAGCCCGTTGGCTGAAGCGATCCAGCGTCATTGCGCTGGTAATATTGGAACCGCAGGGGGATTCGTCGCCTCAATCACCCTTTTCTTATCGGTTTGATCTGGCATTCGCATTTCTCGGAAAGGCAGGCTAGCTTCGCCGACAATGGCGGGAACTGATAGTGACACGGGGGGCGTAGAGGGAGAGCGACGCAATGGGCGCTTCCTGATCTTGACTCAAATCATCAGCAAGATGGGTGATCTTCTGTGCAATCCGAAGACCGTGTTGACGTGGTTAATGGGTGTGGTGGCAGCGCCGCTTGAGTTGACCTCATTGTTGGTGCCTATTCGGGAGGCGGGTTCAATGTTGCCGCAATTGTTTATCTCGGGGCTTGTCAAGCGAGTGCCGAGACGCAAGTGGGTATTTGCGGCAGGAGGTGTAGGTCAGGCGATCAGTGTGATGGCTATGGGGGCGTCGGCGTTGCTGTTTGAAGGTGTGGTGGCGGGATGGGCGATTGTGCTGAGTTTGGTTGTTTTTTCGTTCTCGCGATGCTTGAACTCAATTTCTTCCAAAGAGGTGTTGGGAAAGGCGATCTCGAAGGGCCGGCGCGGTCGTATCTCAGGGGTGGCCGGATCGGTTTCGGGATTGCTAGGATTAAGCGGCGCACTAATTGTTCTCTTGGGATTCGACCGAGATGTTGGGAAGGCAACGTATGGATGGTTTCTTGTCGGGGCTGCCGGTTTCTATTTGATCGCTGCTTTCGTGATGGCTCTTGTTGAGGAGGAGCGGTCTAAAGAGGATGGTGCTGATTTGTCGGGAGACCTGCGAGAGCGCTTGGGGCTGGTGTGGCGTGATCGGGTATTGCGCCAGTTTGTGGTGGTGCGGACTCTATTGTTAGGTTCTGCTTTGGCGTCGCCCTATTTGGTTGTGCTCTCGCAACAGGGGGGCTTTAACCTCCGTTGTTTGGCCGGATTTGTCTTGGCGGAGGGGTTGGCATCAGGGTTGAGTTCGATTCTGTGGGGGCGGTTGAGTGACCGCTCCAGTCGAACGGCGATGATGATGGGTGCCGTGGTTGCCGCAGGAGTCGGTTTAGCGGGGGTGCTGATTGCATTGGAGGGCGGGCAACTGGCTAATAGGCTATGGATTTGGCCGTTACTGTTCTTTGTGTTGAGCGTCGGTTACTCGGGAGTGAGAATCGGGCGAAAAACTTATATCGTGGATATCAGCGGGGACGAAAATCGCATCGATTATGTTTCGGCAAGTAACACTCTGATTGCTTTGATGCTGATCGTCCTTGGCGGGCTGGGCTCGGTTATTCAGTCAGTGGGGACAGTGTGGGCCCTGGGCTTCTTCTCAATTTTGTCTTTACTGGGGGGAGGGTTTACTTTTCTCCTCAAGAAGGTGGATCCGGGCCAATAGGACGGAAGCCCTATCCGGCGCAAGGATTGAAGAATTGAATTCCTTAGAATCTTTTTCACTTCGAACCTGTTCCTATTTGCTTCTTCCTCATCTGCAGATCATCTTCTACCGGCGCAAATACTGCTCTGCGCGAGAATGCAACGGGACGGTCGGCCAGATCTACCTGCCCCTCTTTCCCAAACGAAGTAAGCCAGTTAATAACCGCAAAGCATGAAAGACGCATTGAAACGCTTCGCCGAGACCCGGCCCGAACAGGCCTGCTGGGCGCAATGTCACGCTCCCTATGAGAGCATGTATTTTGGGACACGCGGGGAGGTCATCGCCTGTTGCTACAATCGGGCCAATCCGCTTGGACACTACCCGAAACAGAGCCTTCGTCAGATTTGGGACGGCAAGGCTGCTCGGGCGATGCGGGAGGGCATGATGTCTGACAATTCCCTGCCTGAGGGCTGCCATCTCTGTGCCAGTCAGATCATGGCTGACAACTTCGGGGGACTTCACGCCGCCCAATACGACCGCTATGCAGGGGAGCCGCCGGCCCCTCCTGAAGGATTCCTCAAGCGTGTTCTCACTCGCCGCGAAAAGACCTACCCAAAACTCATGGAGTTCGAGCTCTCGAATTCTTGCAATCTTGAATGTGTCATGTGCCACGGAGGATTCTCCTCCTCGATCCGCAAAAATCGCGAGGGGCTTCCCCCTATCGAGAATCCCTACGACGAGCGCTTTGCCAAGCAACTCGAGGAATTCATTCCCCACCTCGAGGACGCGAAATTTCTTGGCGGCGAACCCTTCCTCGTCGGCGTCTACTACGACATCTGGGACCGGATCATCAAGCTCAACCCTGAATGCGTGAACCACATCACGACCAACGGGAGTATCATGAATCCTCGAATCCGAAAGACCATGGAAGCACTCGGTCGGGTCGAGATCACCATGTCGATCGACTCCCTTGTCAGGGAGACCTACGACAAGATTCGGATCAACTCCGACTACGATAAGGTCCGCAAGAGCATCGAATACTACGCGAAGGTCTGCCGAGCCAAAGGACGCTGGCTCGGTTTTGCGACCTGCCCCATGACGTTGAATTGGAAGGAGATGCCAGACCTTGTTCGCTACTGCAACGAACACGAGCACACGATCTACTTCAATACGGTTGTCTTCCCGCGCTTCGTATCCTTGCGCCACCAGCCCTCCGATCAACTCGCCAAGATCGTCGATGTCTACCGTGCCGTCGATCTCCCTACTGGTCACTGGCTTCTCGACTGCAACCGGAAGGTCTTCGAGGATCTCACGAACCAGATCGAATCTTGGCGCCAGGAAGCACTCCGTCGTGAGGAGACGCCCTCCACCTGCGAGGCCTTTCTATGGCGAACACGCACCCGTGACAAAATCAGGGCGGTTCCCATCGTGGGTGAAATGGAAACGGCAATCGCTAGGGAACTTGTCCGCCCCGATGCCACGCCTGAGACCGGAAAAGAACTCGCTCACTCCCTTTACAAGCGTCACCTCAAAGCGCCTGAAAAGTTGAAGGAGGTCAATCGTACTGGACCCCGCCCCTCCGGCGTGACTCCCGAGGATCTCGCCTTCGTCCGCGATTATACCTACGCGGTTTGGCTGGCGTGGTCGGATTATGAAAGGCTCAACGCCGAAGATGAGGCCGAACTGCGCATCAAACTCGAACTCTTCTACCAGCACTACCAGAATTTCTCCGACAAGACCGGTTGCCTCGAGATGATGCTCGACTCGGATTTGCGGTCCTTCGTTGAAGCCCTGCAGGAGAAGGACTACGACGAGCTTCTCTACGCGCCTGCTTCCGTGTTTGAGGCCCGCGCTACTAGTTCTGCGGGGATAGGTTAATATAGGAAAATATTCGTTCGACGGGCTCCTAAGGCCGCCATCCGGCGCGAGGATCTGATTGATGAACTAGGGGCGGTTAAGAATGGCGCTCGGTTACGCACCTGCTCGATTGGTTGATCGGTGAGGGATTTTATGCTTCTCTCGGTAGTGGTAGAACCTCGGATCGTCAAAGCCTAGTGCATGACAAGACCCTAGGGTTTCCCCGCTCTTTGATAGGGCATCCAGCGGAGCTTTAGCACTATCGATCTGGCATCGATTGCCTTTCGGCTCAGGTTTTGCGATTCTTGACCCGTGAAGCAGCTTTTCCTCTTCCACTGGCCGTCTTGTCCCCACTTCTGTCTCTGGCTAAGGAGCCGATTACTGAAGGCGAGAGGGATCCCGTGATGCAGGCAGTCGATCCGTATATGATCGACGCCTTGTATGGCACGGACAAGAAGGGCACGAAGGGGCGGTTTGGTTAGGAAGGTGGTCTTGAGGAACTTCTAACGGAATCGAAGTTCAGTGCGCTTGTGGAGAAGCACGACCTCTGGCTGTTCAATGGCCCGATGGTCGGCGACATCACGCCGGGGTCGGCCAAGTTTTGGGTGCGCACTGCTGGGACGTCCGAAGTGCAGATCGAGATTACTGGCTCAGAACTCTCGTCGGACATAATTACGACTTCTGCGGTCGATTATTTTACTGCGGTCTTGCCGGTCGAGGGGCTCGAGCCGTTCACCGAGTATCGCTATACGGTCACTGTCGATGGCGCGGTCATCGACAAGCCGGCCTTCCAATTCCGCACCGCTCCCGAGCCCAGCCAGAAGGTTGTCTTCGACGTCAACTCTGGTCCTGGCTCGCGGTATGTTCCGAGCAACGAGCACGCGTGGAGCACGATGGCAAAGCAACGTCCGCTCGCGTATCTGGGACTAGGAGACAATGTCTACATCAATGTCACCGAGCACCGGGGTGGGCAGCGGTTGTTCTACTATCGCCATTACCTCAGCCCGGCCTATGCGGAGTTGGTTGCGGGAACTGCGATCTACGCCGTTTGGGAGCAGAGCGGGAGGACGGCGATGGGCAATCCTGCGCGGGGACTCCGTAGAAGGACCTCTGAGGTCGAAACGACAGCGGGCGGCACTTGATCCCGCCCTCCGTTCCAAAATTATCTCAATGCTTCATGCGTAAGCTCTGAGCGACCAGTTACCAGCCAGATGGAGCTGTGGACGGTGGGCGAATCGTGTCGCACAGTGACCGGTGCTCGTCTTGAACGAAGAAACCTACGCCAAGGTCATCCAGGAGGAGGTTCCGTACGCAAAGAAGTTTCTTTGGGTCCTAACCGCCGACATCAAAGACCTGCACGTTCAGTCGACTAAGAAGATGTTCATTCCCTTCCTCGACGTTCTTGCCGAACTCGTGGCTAAGGGAGTCTACGTCAGGTTGGTCCATGCCAAGGAACCCGGTCCTCGCTTCCGTAAAGACTTCGACCGGCATCCGGAGCTGGTTGGCGGAGACCTGTTCGAGCGGGTACTGTGCCCGCGCATGCACATGAAGGTCGTCATTGTCGACGGCAGGTTTGCTTACGTAGGTTCGGCTAATCTCACAGGTGCTGGCATGGGCGCGAAGTCTCCGAAGCGACGCAACTTCGAGGCCGGCTACACGACTACCGACAAAGAGGAGATTGCCCGCCTGATGGAGTTCGCCGACGATCTCTACCTGGGTAACCATTGCCGCACCTGCGGTCGCCGGGACACGTGTCCCGAACCGTTGGACGGGTAGGGGAGGGGCCTAAGGTAGGGAACGGTCGCTCCGTCGCCGTCCGTTGCGCTAATCTCGCCGCGAGCGCCCCCGGATCGCTGAGGACATCAATCCGGACAGCAATCCCAACCTGATGCGCAAAGTCTGAAGCTTACGAAAAGACTCGCTAGTCCACTGTGGTGTTCCGCTTCTACTCGGGGGACAAGCAACGGCTCGTCTTGACGCTGGCGCGGTGCCCGCCGACGCAATCTTCTCGCTTCCTCTCCGGCCACTCCCTAAACTCGGGGCATGAGTGAGTTCCTTTACCTCGGCGTCGGTGGTCACGCGGTCTGTCTGCACAAGGAGACTGGGGACGACAGGTGGCGGCGTAAGCTTCGCGGCGGGGCGACCACTAATATTCTCTGTGATGGAGCTCACCTGAGCGTCGTCTGGGAGAACTCCCTCACCGGTCTGGGCTACAGCTACTGCATCATGGCCGATGGCAATCAGTCGCCCCAAGGCGGAGTCTTGTCCGCTGCAGCCGCCGAGGCACAAGCCGCTGCTGCGTCTTCTTCGGCAGGATAGGGATGCCAGCCATGGAGTTTTCTGCCGTTTTCAATCTCGTGGAAGCGGGGCTCTGGTGTGTCATCGGGCTGATCGTCCTCGGTATCGCGGCGAAGAACCGCGCGGGCTCGCTGCTCTGGCTCGGACTCGCCTTTCTCGCTTTCGGCGCCAGTGATTTGGTCGAGGTTCGCACCGGCGCCTGGTGGCGGCCGTGGTGGTTGTTCGTCTGGAAGGCTGCCTGCGTCGGTGCCTTTGGGGTATTCGCGTGGAAGCACTACCGGAAGGGCGAATCCGCGGACGGCTTTCCCTTGTCATCGAGCCAATCCCGGCCAACTTCCGGCACTATCATGCCTCAAAATTTGATCAAGAAAGCTGTCGTTCTCGCCGCAGGAAAGGGCACCCGTATGGGCGACCTGACTGAGGATCTGCCCAAGCCCATGGTCGAGGTCCGCGGAACGCCGATCTTGGAGTCCATCGTCCAGGGACTGCAGTCGAATGGTATCGAGGAGATCTTGCTCATCGTTGGTTACAAGAAGGAAGTCATTGAGAACCACTTCGGCGACGGCTCGGGGCACGGCGTGAAAATTTGTTACGAAACGCAACTCACTCAAGATGGCACCGGCCGTGTGGTCGAGTTGGCCAAGGACTTCTCGGGTGGTGATCCGTTCGTTCTCAGCTATGGCGATATTCTTGTCCCGGCCGAAACCTACGCTCCTCTGGTCGATCTAGCCGACGACGATGCCATCCTCACCGTCCGTCGTGCTCCAGAAGAGGAAGTGGCCAAGGGCGGTGCAGTGTTCGTCAAAGACGGTTACGTCACCGATCTCATCGAAAAGCCGCAGCCACCGCAGCCGATGAGTGAATTTTACAATGCTGGCATCTACAGCTTCAGCGCACAGGTCTTCGACTTCACTGCGAACCTCGAGCTGTCCCCTAGGGGCGAGTATGAGCTCACCGATGCGATCAAAGCCATGGCCCAGGGCGACCTAAAGTTCCGCGCGGAGGAACTGACTGGTGATTGGGCTGACGTCCGTGATCCGAGCGTGCTTGATGAATTGAACGGCTAGTCGCAAGGCCTTTTGGCCCTTAGGAATAAGTCCTCGCTTGGCTCCGAGTGCGAGCGAGACGCTCGCGGTCCGGCAGGGGGGCGATCGGCCCGGCCGTCTTGACCTTGACCTACTCGTCGGCGCGCAGATTCTACGGAGCTTTTGCAAGGCGTGGCGCTTTGAGCTGGCCACAGCCGGCGGCGACGTCGATTCCCCGTCGCTGACGAATGGTGGTCGGGATACCTGCGTCACGCAGGATCTTGTGAAAGGTATTCACGGTGAAGTCCTGGCTGGTCTTGCCTTCAAAGCCGGTGGTGGGATTGAGTGGAATTAGATTCACGTGCGCGTCGATGCCCTCTAACAGCGCGGCTAAACGTTGAGCATGGTCGGGACTATCATTGCTTTCGGAGATCAAGGTCCAAGCAAAGAAGATCTTCTTACCTGTCTCGTCTCCATACTGGCGACAGGCGGCGATAAGTTCCGATAGTGGCCAACGTTGACTGACGGGAATCAGCTCTGCGCGTTCCTCATTGGTCGAGCCATGAAGGCTGACTGCAAGCGAGTAGGGGCGTTGCTCCTTGGCCATGCGTAAAATTCCAGGAACTACGCCCACGGTGCTCACCGAGACCCGGGAAGGCGTGATGTTCAGGCCTCGCGGATCTGTCAGGGTTTCCAGCGCCGCCATGACCGAATCATAATTGTGCAGAGGCTCGCCCATGCCCATCATTACCAAGTTGCGCAGTCCGGCTTCGCTACCAGCTTCTTTTAACTCGCGTTGCACATGAAGCGCTTGGGCGATGATCTCGCCGGGCCGTAGATGGCGAATAAAGCCCATTTGTCCCGTCGCACAGAAGACACAGCCCATGGCGCACCCAACTTGGGAACTCAGGCACGCGGTGTTGCGCCCTTTGTATGCCATGCGCACGGTCTCGATCGTCTGACCATCTTCGAGACTAAGTAGCCATTTCCGAGTGAGACCGTCGGTGCTCTTTATGTCCTCGCGAATGCCCAACTGATCCAAGGAGTAGCCCTGTAGGCCCGCGATCCATCGCTGAAGTGGTGGCGATAGGTTGAGCGAGGTCTCGGCTAAGTCTTGAACTCCTTTCCGGTGCAAGGCCTGCCAGATAGCACGTGTGTGCACAGCGCGGACACCATCGTCCGTCAGTAGCTGATCGAGAGCAGCATAGCTAAGATCGTGCAAGGAGATGGACTTGGCTTCGACTGGCATGTTAGTCTCAACCCAACAGGGCGCCGTTTGAGCTGTCAAACGCCCATCGAATGATAATCATTGGAACTGGGCGCTTGATCAGGAACCCCTAACTATAAATCGTCTTACGGTATAGAGTCAGTCTTTTCAGCAATCAGCCGCTTTCCATCGCAACTAACGTAGCCGCGTTCCAGCAAACCGCGCAATCCCATCCAGCGCTTCCGCAAGCTTGTCTGGAGCGGTAGCGTAACAACACCGAACAAACCCCTCGCCGCACTCACCAAAGGCCGTCCCAGGAACGACCGCGACATTCTCCTCCTCCAATAGACCGAAGGCGAACTCGCTACTGGTCATACCCGTCTTACGGATATCCGGGAACGCATAGAACGCGCCGCCAGGACGGAAGCAAGGCAGGCCAATTTCCTCCATGCGGGCAAGAAGGAGGTTGCGGCGACCTTCATACGACTGGCGCATTCGCTCGACTTCGGTAGCTCCATTTTCCAAGGCTTCGATGGCGGCGACCTGACTGGTGATCGGAGCACACAGCATCGAGTACTGGTGAATCTTCATCATCGCGTCAATGATCGGCGCGGGCGCACAGGCATAGCCGAGGCGCAGGCCGGTCATGGCGTAGGCCTTGGAAAATCCGTGGAGTAGAATCGTCCGCTCGCGCATTCCTGGGAAGGTGGCGATCGACACGTGCGGCTCGGCTTCATCCAAGTCGTAGCGGAGCTCGCTGTAGATCTCGTCGGTGATGCACAGCAGGTCGCGATCGACGATCAGTTTTGCGATCTTTTCCAACTCCGCCACCGGCTGGATAGCGCCGGTCGGGTTCGTAGGGAAGTTCAACATGACCACCTTCGTCTTGTCGGTTAGGGCGGCCTCGATATCGGAGGCACGGAGCGAAAAGTCGTCTTCCGGGCGGGTCGAGACACACACCGGCGTGCCGTGCGCCATGACCACGCTCGGGCTATAGCTGACATAGCAAGGCTCGTGGTAGACGACCTCATCGCCGGGATCAAGGAGGGCACGGAAGGCCAGATCTAGAGCCTCGGAGACTCCGACGGTGATGATGATTTCGTCGGTGGACCGGTAGTCGACCTTGAAGAAATCGCGCACGTATTCGGAGATCAGATCCCGTAGCTTTGGCATGCCGAGGTTCGACGTGTAGGTCGTCTGGCCCTTCTCCAGCGAGAAGATCATCGCCTCGCGAATATGCCAAGGCGTAGCGAAGTCGGGCTCGCCGACTCCCAGCGAGATCACATCGTCCTTAGCCTGGACCAGTTCGAAGAAGTCGCGAATGCCCGAGCGCGGGATATCGGCGATTAACTTGGCGACCCGCTCGGCGGGAACTTTTGACGGAAGATTTTCGTTCATCGCTCGGGAAGGCTAGGGCGTGACAGGAAGGCGCTCGTCGGCAGCTTCCTGCTCGGTGAGGAAGCCGTTTTGCTTGTAGCCTTTCAGCTGGAACGACGTCGTTGTGCTATTTACCCCGTCGATGGTCGAGACCTTCTCGGCGACGAACTGGGCGACTTCGCGGAGGCTGGCGTCCTCGATGACCACCAGCAGGTCGTAGCCGCCGCTCATCAGAAAGCAGTCCTTCACTTCCTCGAAGCGGGCGATGCGCGAGGCCAGTTGGTCGAAGCCACCTCCTCGCTCAGGGACTAGGTCGATAGCAATGTGGGCCCGGACCGCAGTCGAGCCAGCCTTGTCCAAGTCGAGCACGGCATGGTAGCCGAGAATCGTCCCGTCCTTCTCCCACCTGGCGATCTGCTCGTTGATCGCCGCCTCGGATCCATCGAACATGGCAGCCAGCGTTTCCGGAGTGGAGCGGGCGTCTTTCTGGAGGTGGCGCAGGAGCGGGTTGATTTGATCGTTTGGATTCATCGTGGACGAGTGGCTAGACGATACATCTCGGCCCCTTTTCATCAATCGTGGTTTCGCCCTGATTACGTGAATACGCTTTGCTTAGGGAATGATTGCCAAGGTCGCGTCGTTTTCCTAAAACCAACTCATGACTATTCCTTACCTGCTTGCCCAAGCGACGGCTCCGGCGTTGCCGATAGCGCCGCTCATCGCGCTTCTGATCTTCGGCATCGCCCTGCTCTTGGTCCTGATTCTGCGCTTCAAGCTCCAAGCGTTCCTCGCCCTTATCGTGGTCTCTGTGGTCGTCTCGATCGGAGCTACCTTCGTCAATCCGGGTGCGGCTCCGTTGCACAAGATCGGCGCTACGCTAGTCAACAGCATGGGCGGCTCGCTCGGCTTCATCGCCACGATCATCGGCATCGGCGCGATCTTCGGCGCGCTGCTCGAGCACTCCGGCGGCACTCAGGCCCTAGCCAATACCCTGCTGAAGAAATTCGGCACCGAGAAGGCTCCGTGGGCCATGCTCGTCACTGGATTCATCATCTCCATCCCGGTATTCCTCGATGTCGCCTTGGTCATTTTAGCCCCGCTCCTCTATGCCCTCGCCCGTGACACGAAGAAGCCGCTCCTCGTCTTCGGCCTGCCGCTGGTCGCGGGAATGGCAATCACCCACGCCTTCGTTCCGCCCACACCCGGCCCGGTCGCCGTCGCCTACTTCCTCAACGTCAATCTCGGTTACGTTATCTTCTTCGGCATCCTAGTCGGTCTGCCCACCGCGCTGATCTGTGGACCGTTCCTGTGCTCGAAACTAGCAAGACTAGTCGATGTAAAGATCCCGGACATCTCGGTGGAATCCGATGTTCCGGACGCCAAGCTTCCGCCGTTCGGTCTGATCGTCGGCCTGATCGTCTTGCCGATAGCTCTGATCCTCCTCGGCACGTTAGTCGAGCAATCGGTCACTTCGGACATCGCCGCCGGCTTGGCCAACGCCGAGAGAAAGGCCGCCGTCTCCGAAGCCCTCGGCGACATGGCCAATTGGCAACAGGTGTTCTACTTCCTCGGCCACCCGGTGATCAGCCTACTGCTCTCGACTCTCCTCGCCGTCTGGTTCCTCGGCAGCCGACGCGGAGCGACAAGGGAACAGTTGCTCGAGTTATCGACTCGTTCGCTCGGTCCCGCCGGAATCATCATCCTGATCACCGGAGCCGGTGGGGTCTTTAAAGGTGTTCTCAAGTCGACCGGCATCGATATTGCGCTGACCCAGGCCTTCTCCAATGTCGCCATCCCGCTTCTAGTCCTCGCTTGGATCTTCGCCACCTTGATTCGCATCGCCCAAGGCTCCGCTACCGTCGCCATGCTCACCGCTGCCGGCCTTATGGTCGGCTTTGTCGAAGCCGCCGCTCCCAGCCTTAGCCAAGCCCAGCTAGCCCTCATGTGCTGCGCCATCGCCGCCGGCGCCACCGGCTTCTCGCACGTCAACGACTCCGGCTTCTGGATGATCTCCCGCTACATGGGCATGAACGAAAAGCAGACACTGATGACCTGGTCGGTGGTGTCGATTGCGATCTCGGTGGTGGCGTTCGTCATCATCTTACTGCTCGGAATGGCGGTGACGTAGAGAGACCGGAACCGCGAAGGACACGAATAGGACGAATACTCCCGTAAAACGGGAACTCGGCTCGGTGTCGGCAGAAAGCCCAAGGCACAAAGTGGAAGCGTGATTGTCTGGGTAAAAATGACTCTCTCTGCTGAAGTAAACTTCGTCAGCTCGGCTTCCGTGAATTTCGGCGCCTTCCGCGGTCAAGAAATTTGCTCCGCTCCCAATGTGGTCAATCCTCAGCGCCAGAAATTCGTAAGATTCGCGTCATTCGCGGTTCAAAAACAGCCGCTAAGTTTCCCCGTCCCTCAGTAGCCCTCTTTTGCCAAGATATTGCAGGTCCTCAAATCCTCGTCGAAATGCAATTCCGCGCGTCCGGCGTCCAGATGTTTCAAGACGCGTTCGACGCGGGTGTCGATGTCGGAGTCGTCGGTGCCGTCGCGGGTGACGAATTCGAGGATGACTTTTCGCAGGACCGCCGGGTCCAGCTCGATGTGCGGAATCTGCATCGTTGCGGTTACGCCTTCTGGTCTTGGAGACGGTTGTACATCTCCAAGCAGATCCAGGCGTCGGTGGCGGCGTAGGCCATTTGCGCGGACTTGAGTGTTGGGGCTTCCCAGTTGCTGGTCTGCTGACTCTTCGAGATCCGCTTGCCAAGAATTAGGGCGCAGAGCTTGCGCGCCCCGATGCTCTTGTAGCCGAGTTTTCGACACAGAACATTCAGGTCGATGGTGTTCTGGATTTGGCAGTCGAAGTCCCGTTTCAACTCCCGTGAGTCGTCGCGCTGGGCGATACCGATCTTCGGAATGTCCGGGTTCTCAAGAAGCTTACGGAACCCGTCGGGCATACCGTGTTTGTTCAGGCGCACGAGGTAGACAATGTCCTCCAGAGCAACCTGCAGAAGCGCGACCGGAAACGACTGGCCCTTGCGAAAGGCGGGGCGGGTTTCGGTATCGATTCCGACTCGCTCGGCTTGCAGAAGCCGCTCGGCGGCCGCTTCGAACTGCTCCTCGGTTTCGAGAAGCCGAATCGGCCCTTCAAAGTGCCACAGAGGAAGCTTATTCACCTCCTGCTTGCTGATCTCGAATTTCCCTTCGCCGTTCACGAAGTCTAAGTTGTCGCCAAATGGGCGGACAAGCAATACAAAGCGCGGCAGTCAGTCGCTCCGTTGGACGAGAATTTGCGACTGGGTAAGGATTCTCATGCTTCCTCATCCTCTCGCCTCCTTATTGCTCGATGTCTGCCTAGTCCTCTCAGGCTGCAGCTCCTCGCCGCAAGACGAGTCGGATGTTCCTCCGCTGAATGTCCGACAGCGCGACGCCGACGTAAGCAACCCGGCTCAGTGGTCCTTCGCCGAAGCAGTGGAAGGACCCGTCACCATCTTATACTAATACTACTGATCCAGACGTCGATGTCCTCGCGCATTTTGCCGAGGAGCAACATACCGACTCGACCGCCACGGTCCGCATGGGCAGTTGGATGCGCCAAGGCCAGTCGCGGATCACGGTTCACTACCGTGTAGGGCGGGACCGCTTTCGAGGAGCGGCGGTATTTTACAGATGGCGCGTTGGGGATCGGGTCGAAGTGACGGGGCGGAACTAGCCAGCCCGTCACTCCCACACCACCGGACATGCGGTTTTCAGCATCCGGCGGTGAGAACCAGTTCAGGTCGTGGTCGCCCACGCCTTCACGATCTCTGAGGGCATCGTGAACCCATGGCTTGAGAACCATCGGTTTGTCAGAACGGTCGAGAGCGCTAGCGACATTCGCCAAACACCCCGACCACTGTGCGCCATCCGGATTCGACTGGCTGGCACTCGTAGCCTGAGCAACGCATTGCGCCGCCCCTTCCAGCAAGTCCCGTAGCTCGGCCTCGGCCTCGGCTTTGGACCGGCGGGAATCGAGAATCGTCGACACCTGCCAGCGGTGGTCCGGGCCGGGGCAATCAATTGCCGGTCCATCGCCCAGTGGTGGTTCTGGCACAGCGCGATGCCGTTGGTCGGATGGTCGTAGTGGCTTTCCGGAAATGGAATCAGATGCGCCGCCTCGTGGACGGAAACTTGGACAGGGGGAAGCAGTAAATCGGGAGGGGGGAAGATTGTCAGCCACCTTGCTATACCGCCCATGCAGGTGGCATGAGAAGGATCAATTCTTGCGATCCGGGGGAGATGCTTTTTCGGATGTTCGGCTGATCGGCCCAGCGGAGGAAGGATTCACGGAAGGCGGGCGGGGCCTCGGAGAGCGGGGAGACGGGCGGCGGGTGAGGAAGGAAATTGAAGATTGAATGGTGAAGATTGAAATGGCTTGGGTGCGGGATGGGAGATGCGGGTGACGGCGGGATAGGGGTTGGAGAGGTGACTGATGACTCACAGCTCACAGCTTACGGCAGAAAAAGGTTCCTCGGGGAACGATGTTCCATTTCCACCATCTGATGAAAATGAAATACCTAGAATTTGCTGCCGCATTGCGGTTCCCGCGATCCTCTTCTTGGCTGAACGACAGCCATGCATCCCAGCAACAATGAAATAACCCGTGAGCGCCCTACTGGTCGCACGGCCCAAATTATCGACCCGAGGTGGCTATTGCGGCCACCAAGAACTTAACGGCTACTGCAGCCCAGCGACACCAGAACCTTCTGTGGCGTCGGTGGTGAAGGGCCAAGTGCTCTCCATATTGAGCGCCTCTGGGGCCTTCATCGCGACTTTCAATGCTTCCTCACCCTCGGCAGGAGTATTGGAAAACTCAGGATAGAGAATCGGAATGGCGCTGAAGCAGATGTTCTCCTCTGCGAAACGGTCGATATGAACGATGCTGGCGTAATGGCCTGAACCGGTGACCTTGAAGGTATCCCCTACTCCGTAAGGAATCGACTCGACCGACAGCGACGGGACGATGTACTCGATGTCGACATTGGGAAAGTCGGTGCAGCGTCCACGAATGACACAGCCAGAGGTGACCGGGTCCTTCTCACTAAGCACCCTTGTCGACAGTACTTCGAAGTTCCCGGTAATGTAAAGCGGCGCTTCGTCGGAGTAGTTGCCGATGAAGTTTCTCTTCAGGATGTCGTTCTTCACCTTCAGGTGAGCCGGAGAGAACCGGTAGAACTTTCCGTAGAGATCCTTGGAAGGCTCGATCTTGCCACCCGGCACATTGGTCGGGCTGAAGTCCTTCACCTTTTCGATTTTGTCGAGCTTGGTCAGAAGCCGATAGTTCAGCGGCTTCTCCGGGTGAGCGAAAACGTAGATGCTGAAGAACCAACAGAAGGTCGCAAGACCTACCAGAATGGTGATCAAAATGGTCCACCAGAACAGACCGGAGTCAGTTCTTGGCTGGGCGACGCCACCGCTTCCGCGGTGCGTATCATGTTTGTCTAAAAATTCGATGCGCATGGTCTGAGGCTCCCTCCTTGCACCGTGACCTTAAAGTTATTCACAGCCACTTTGGGGCGGCAGAGTCTACTGTCAACGCCCGTTTTAGGCGACTTCCACAGCCTATTTCTCATTTTTGACCTCCTGAGAAGGTGCGGTCGTGCAGTCTTCGCCCGCATCGAAAGCCTCCTGATCTTCTGGCGTTGCCGAACCATCCGCTGGCTCGAACGACGTACCACATCCGCAAGAACGTGCGGCATTCGGATTCTCGATTTTAAAGCCGCTGTCATTGAGCGAATCGACAAAGTCGACTTCGCATCCCCGAAGATAGTCGATGCTATCCCCAGCGACGATGACCCGAACCCCATCTTCCTCTTGGATATGATCGCCATCTTCCGCAGGTGCGAAGCGCATGGCATACTGGAGACCAGCACAGCCACCACGGTCAATGGCGAGCCGAAGGCCAACAGCCTCGCCCTTGGTCAGCGCCTCCTCAGCGATCAGTTTTCTCAGCTCCTCGCGGGCGTTCTTGGTTACAGCTATCATTGCAGTCTGGGGTATGTAGACTAGTCCTACCCGAGTCTTAGAGAAAGACAACCCCGACCACCGACATGCCGACCATCCGCGTGCTCCCCGATGATCTGGCCAGCCAAGTCGCTGCTGGCGAAGTCGTCGAGCGCCCGGCTGCCGCGGTCAAAGAACTGATCGAAAACTCCATCGACGCCGGCGCCTCGCAAATCGATGTGCAAATTGACAAGGGCGGGTCTTCTCTCATCCGGGTAGCCGACGACGGCTGTGGCATGGCCAAGGAGGACGCTCTTCTCTCGATCAAGCGCCATGCGACTTCGAAGATCCGCACGCGAGATGACCTGGATCGCATCAGGACACTCGGCTTTCGGGGCGAGGCCGTGCCGAGTATTGCCTCGGTATCGAGGTTTCGGCTAATGACACGCGAGGCCGACGCGGTCGCTGGGGTAGAACTGCGCATCGACGGCGGTAATCTCGTCGAAGTCCGAGACTACGGCGGTCCACCTGGAACCGTCATCGAAGCCCGCAACCTCTTCTATTGCGTTCCCGGGCGACGGAAATTTCTGCGAGCGGAAGCAACCGAGGCCAGCCACGTCGAACACCAGATTCGGCTCCATGCCGTTGGCTCACCCAAGGTCGGGTTCACCTTCCAGAAGAATGGTCGCGAAGTATTCCGTCTGCCTCCCGCAGTCGGACTGCGAGAACGGATTCACGGTTTAGCTGGTGGCGACCTCGCGACCCGTCTCCTTGAAGTCCCCCGGCACGAAGGAAAGGACGTCTCCCTGCATGGCTTGATCGCGCCTCCTGACTTGGCCCGACGCGACCGCCAGTTCTGCCTCTGTTTTCTCAACGGCCGCCCAATCGATGCCAAGCAAGTCGGGTATGCACTGCGCGAAGCCTTCGGCGGACAAGTCGCCCGTGGCCTTAGCCCAGTTGCCTTTCTTTTCCTCGAAATAGATCCGGCTCTGGTCGACGTCAATGTCCACCCGGCCAAACGCGAAGTCCGGTTTCGCGACGGTCGTTCCGTACAAGAAGCCATCATCACTGCCGTCCAGAGCGCTCTGTCTGGAGGAGCGCGAACGACCTTCCATGGCAACGAACCGGTCGCCCCTCATCCTCCGACCTACGAGCCGACACCCACGGCCCCCTCTTCTCCTGGCCCAATTCTGCCAGCAGCGTTCCAACGCCCACAGGGCACATTCCAAGCGGACCTGCCTAGCAGCGCCCCCGCTCCAGCCAGATCCAGTCCAGCGCCAACTTCGCCTCCATCGACCGGAACAAGGCTCGGCCCTGCGTCCCAAACGACTGCCGTCCCGATCACCGACAGCTTCGAGATCCACGGCATCCTGCAGAACGGCGTAGCACTTCTCGAGAGTGGCGAAGGGCTCGTGCTGATGGACCTCCGGGCAGCTCACGAACGGGTTCTCTACGAGGAAATGCTCAGCCTTGATCAAGACTCCGGCGAAGCCTCGGCCCAACAACTTCTCGTGCCAGAGATCCTCGAACTCGGAGCCCAAGACTTCGAAGCCCTGCTCGAACACCAGACACGCCTTCAGGAATTAGGCTTCGGCATCGAGGAGTTCGGCAGCAATACCGTCCGGCTTCACTCACTTCCAGGATTCCTCGGCGACAAGGATCCAGCCCAGCTCCTTCGCGATGTCCTCGGCGATCTCCGTCAGGGATCACGGGGCACCTCCGACTGGGAAGCCGCGCTCGCCACCCGAGCCAGCCGCAGAGCAGTTCCCAGTAGCCGCAAGTTCAGCGACGATGAAGTCTCCGACCTCATCGAATCCCTGCTCGCCTGCGAACTGCCCTACTGTGCCCCCGGAGGACGTCCAACTCTCGTTCAATTCTCCTTCCAAGAGCTGGACCGGCGCCTCGGGCGAACCTAAAAAAATACTTGATTTTTCGTAACTCTCTCAAAACCAGTGGATAAAGCCATCTTTTGGCGCCACCTTTCACGCTAAGAAAATCAGCAAGATCGTATCACTAAACGATGGCAGATTTTACCCCAGGGCCAGACCTTCTTCCGCGAGACAGCAAAGAGCATCTCGAGGCAGTTCAAGGGCTGTTCGTGAAGCACAGCCGCGAACTACGCTTGTTCATTCGCAGTCTCGTGCCAAGGGGCATCGATGCGGACGATATTTTGCAGGAAGTCTTTCTCATTGTCACCCGAAAGGCTTCCTCATTCGAACTTGGAACCAACTTCCTCGGCTGGAGTATGCGGATCGCCCGATTCACCGTGCTCAAGGAGATCCGGGATGCGAAAAAACTCCCCGATTGCTTAGAAGAGGAGATTCTTGAAATTCTCGCCCCGAAACTCGAAGCTGCTGTGGAAAGGGATCCCGGCTTGGAGGCTCTGGCAACGTGCATGGGCCGGATGGACGGGCGGATGAAAGAATTCATCAAGATGCGCTACGAAGAGGGAATGAAGTCCCGCCAAATTGCCGAAGCCAGTGGCTGGACTCCGAACGCTGTCTACGTAGCCCTTTCCCGAGCCCGCAGAACCCTGCGGGAATGCGTCGAGCGCCAGCTGGCAAAACCTTAGTTTTTTGCTAAAATATTACTTAAATGTGTTATTGTATAGAGTCTTTAACCGCACCAACTCGGCAATCTTGAAACCTTCCAAGCAACAGATCGAGCAGCTGATCGGGAAATATCTCGACGGCGACCTCGCGCCCGGAGAGAAGGCAGAGCTCGAAGTCGCCATCCGCTCCTCGGAATCGGTTCAGGACCTCGTCGTCGCCGAGACCCTCCTCCACGCCACCCTCCGAGATCGGGGCGTTTGGGATTGGGATGACTCCCAAGTTGCCGGACGACGCAGTTCCAGGCCGAGTCTATGGACTGTGGCGGCCCTTGCCCTGACAGCCGTCTTGGCTGTAGTGATCCTTCTTCCTTCCCTACTGGATTCCGACCCGACTACAGGTGGAACGCCGGTAGCCCGCGTCATCCAGCCGTCGGGAACCAGTAGCTCGCTCCTCGTGCGGGACGCGTTCTTCACCAGCGAAGGCTTCAGCGAACTTGAAATGGAAGGCGGAGCCCTGCTCGCCCTAGCGGACAAAGCAAAAATCCAATTGATCAACCCAGATCGGATCCGGCTAATCTCTGGGGATCTCGGCGTCAACGTTCCCGACCAAGCAACCGGATTCACGGTCGAGACCACCTCCGGCGAAATCGTGGATTTTGGAACCCGATTCGGTGTTTCGGTCAATCCCCAGGGTGAGACCCAAGCCCACCTGTTCAAGGGTAAGATCGAAGTCAACACCGGCGACAACTCCCAGACAATACTCGGCACCGCAGCAGTGTCGTTTTCTAAAAACTCTGACATCCAGCATCTCGAAAGTCCCGCCAACCAGAACGCTTTCCCTATGCCCCGCTACGAGGAGCACGTTCGCGTCGTGCGTGGAGACTTCGAGCCAGGGAGCGAATTCCGAGTTTCCACCATCATCCAACCCAAAGGCTCGAACATTTGGGCAGGTGACGCCTGCGAGATCGTAGGCCCCACAATGGGGGTGTCCCCCTACCGTGGAGATGGAATGCTCCGCCTCATCTCGGCTTCCTCCAACCGACTTCCGTCGGAACAAATTTCCTGCAACGTCGTGCAGTGGATCGACCTTGGGGAGTATGTTGGGCCGACGGGAGGACTGGAAGGAGTTCGCTACGAAGCCCAGATTTTCGTCAACCGTGTGGCCGACACTAGAACCCGTGGGTTTGGCTTACGCGTTTGCAGTTGCCCGCGCTATCCAGAAAACACCGCCGAATTCCGCGCGATTGAGCAAGAGGCCAAGGAAGCCGTTCGCATAACCGATGATGATCCAGAGACTTGGGAAAAGATCGAACTCTCTGGCGAATTCGGGCCTACCACCCGAGTTCTCCTCCTCGACATCAGTGCTCGCGAGCAACTCGACTCGAACCTACAAGACGGCAATGTCTTCGAGTTCGGGGGTCACTTTGTCGATGCCGTTGAAATTAAGGTCATGGTGCCCGCACGCCCAGCCCAACAGACAAAAGAATAGTTCGCCGTTCGCAGAAATTGGCGGAAACTCCTCACGACATCAGGCATTCTATGCAAATGAGGATTCTCTCCGCTCCTGTCGTTGCCCTACCCATTCTCGTACTCACTCTTGTTGCCACCACAGCGTCTGCGGACTGGCTGAACTGGCGCGGTCCCACCCAATCTGGGAGTGCCGCCCCGAATGCACAGCCTCCACTGACTTGGTCCGAAGAAGAAAACGTCGCGTGGAAAATCGACCTCCCAGGCGAGGGAAGCTCCACTCCATTGGTCACCGATGACCAGATTATCGTGCTCTCGTCCGAACCCGGCGAAGACGATCAGGTTCGATTCCTCCTCGGTTCGTACTCCCGAGCCGACGGTAGCAAGAATTGGCAGTCAGTCGCTACGGAAGCGACGCCTCACGAAGGCATGCACGACACCAACACTATGGCGTCGTGGTCCCCGGTCAGCGATGGGAAGCACATCTTCGCCTACTACGGATCTTGGGGCGTCTACTGCTTCGACCTGAATGGCGAAAAAGTCTGGAGCAAGGAACTCAGCCCTATGACCATGCGGGCGGGATTCGGTGAGGGCAGCAGTCCCGGCCTACACGGGGATAATCTCATCCTCCAACGGGACCACGGGGGATCCTCGGAAATCGTGGTCTTGGACAAGTCCGACGGCGACGAGCGATGGAGAGTCGAACGGGACGAACCGACGAACTGGGGCACCCCGCTGGTCACCGAGCACGGAGGAAAGGCCCTCGTCATCACCACCGGTGAGAACTTCGTCCGGTGCTACGACCTCGCCGACGGCGCTGAACTCTGGCGTTGCGGCGGCCAAACAATGCGCCCGGTAGCCACTCCCGTCCGCCACGGCGACAGCGTCATCGTCGCTAGCGGATTCCGCGGCTCCTACCTCTGCTCCATCCCACTCGGCCAAACCGGTGACCTAACCGAAAGGGTCAACTGGTTCTACGACAGCGGCACCCCCGATATCCCATCGCCCCTGCTCTCCGACGGCAGGCTCTACTTCTTCCAAGGCAAGAACGGCATCCTGTCCTGCGTCGATGCCAGTGACGGCACACAACACTACTTCCGCGAACGCCTCGACGGAGTCGGCACGATCTACGCCTCCCCCACTGCCGCCGGCGGACACATCTACATCACCGCCCGTGACGGCTCCACAACGGTAATCAAAGACGGACCGATTCTCGAAGTGGTCGCCCAGAACCAACTCGACGCCACCACCGACGCCACTCCTGTAGTCGTCGGCAACGACCTCTACATCCGCGCCCGAACCGCCCTCTACTGCTTGCGGAAGTAACCCACGGTCTTTTGGGCAAGTCGTCCAGCGCTCGTGGCTTCCACCGCTTAATCCTCATACAACCCTAGTGGCCAAAATCTCGGTCTGGAATGACAGAGCTCATCGCCCATCTCTACCTCCATGGACGAAAATCGAGACAACGCGAACATCCGTACTCTGGTTTTTAAGTAACTTACAAAATTTTCTAATGCCTATCCAAGTTCTTTCGTTAATTTCGTGCTAAGATTATTGCGGTTTCTAGAACCGAGCCGACTAATACCAACAATCCCATCGTAAGATTATCGAGAATCGGGGTATCTTCGCGTAGATGCCCGCCATCTCCACCATTATGGACAGTCCTACTCCCGACGGTTTCGAGAAACTCGTCGAGGACCACCAGTCCGCGCTCAAGGGATTCATCCTGTCCCTTGTCGCAGAGCCACACGCCGCCGACGACGTTCTCCAGGAAACCAACCTAGTAATCTGGCGCAAGGCTGCGGAGTTTGAAATGGGCACCAACTTCCGGGCCTGGGCCTTTCGTATCGCCCATTTCCAGGTGCTGTCCCACCGCCAACGGATCAACCGCAGCCGACTCGTCCTAGACGACGATCTCGTCTCCCGTATGGCCGCCGAGGCAGAGGCAGAAGAGCCCGAAGAACTCATCGAACGCAAGCACCGACTTCGCCTCTGCCTGTCCCGACTTCCGGAGCGCCAGCGCGAGATGATTCGGCGCCGCTACCTCCAGTCAGAACAGGTCGCTTCGATCGCAGGCACATCTGGCATCGCCGCCAATGCTGTATCCCAGCTCCTCCACCGTGGCAGACAAAACCTTCTCCGGTGCATGACCCAAACCGCTTCCCCCTCCGAGACCTCATGAGCCAACCTCCACAAGATTCCGAACTCTCTCGGCTGACCAACCTCGCTCTCGAAGGAAAGCTTGACCCCGACGATACCTTGGCTCTCCGCAAGCTCTTGAAAGCTTCTGCCGATGCCCGGCGGTCCTTTCGCCAGCACTGTCGGCTCCATGCCCTTCTGCTTATCGATGCCGAGGAAGAACTAGCCTCACTCGACGAGGACAAGGTCGTGTCGATGGGCGCTCCGCTCGGCAGCCCAATTGGCAAACGCCAAAAAAACACCGGTAAGCTGATCGGCGCCCTCGCCGCACTGGCCGCTGTCATTACAGCGGCCGCTGTTCTGCTCCCCCCGCGTCTGTCCTCCACCACCGACATCCCGCTTACCTCCGCAGCAGAGCCTGCCACCGCACCTCAGGTCAAACTAGATGCTGCTCCCACTCCACCAACAGCATCGCCCGAAGAGCGCTACCAAGAGCTCCTCGCAATCAACCACGTCGGCGGCTCCCAAAATCGCCCGCCCCAAAAGACCATCCGTGTCGATGTCAGCACTCCAGCCCATGCCGATGCCCCCAGCGAAGTCAGCTTCAATCGCCACGTACGCCCCATCCTCTCCGAGCACTGCTTCTCCTGTCACGGCCCCGACGCCGAAAGCCGCGAAGCCGACCTGCGGCTCGATACCGAGGACGGAGCCAAGGCTGATCTTGGAGGCTATGCCGCCATCGTGCCCGGAGATCCCCAGTCTTCTCTGCTCCTCGATCGTATTACCACCAAGGACCCGGACGACATCATGCCCCCTGCGGAAATCCATACCCGCATGACACCGGAGCAGATCCTCACCGTTCGACTCTGGATCGCACAGGGGGCGAAATGGGAAGCTCACTGGGCCTTTCTTAAGCCCGCGCGGCCCGCAGATCCCGATGCCACGATCGACTCCCTCGTCCAGAACCAGCTACGAAGCACCGGCCTCCAATCCTCGCCCGAAGCCCATCCTGAGACTCTCATCCGCCGTGCCAGCCTCGACCTTACCGGCCTACCGCCGGAATTGGAGGAAGTCCGTGAATTCGAACGCGCCTACCAGAACGATCCCGAGGCGGCCTACACCCGCCTCATCGACAACCTGCTCGCCTCTGAACGCTTCGGCGAGCACCGCGCCCGCTACTGGCTGGACGCCGCCCGCTACGCTGACACCCACGGCTTCCACCTAGACAACTACCGCTCCATCTGGCCATACCGCGACTGGGTCATTAATTCCTTTAATGACAACAAGCCGTTCGATGAATTCACCATCGAGCAACTTGCCGGTGACCTGCTCCCCGAAGCCACCTTAGAGCAGCGCATTGCCACCGGCTTCAACCGTTGCAACCCGACCACCAGCGAAGGCGGCATCATCGACGAGGAATACGAAGCCATCTACGCTACCGACCGCGTCGAGACCACCATGACGGTGTGGGCTGGACTCACCGCCGGCTGTGCCGCCTGTCACGACCACAAGTTCGACCCGATCACCCAGGAAGACTTCTACCAACTGACCGCCTTCTTCCGCAATACCACCATGCCAACGCGGGACGGCAACAAGCCGAACCATCCGCCGAATATGGTCGTCCCGAGTGAAGAAGACCGCCCACGCTGGAACGAACTCGACCAGCACATTCCCAGAACCAAAAGAGAACTGGCCACGCTCCGCAAGCTCCACGAACCAGACTTCCAATCCTGGCGCGAAGCCTCGGCGGCCGACACAAACTCCTTCGCTAACCTCCCCGAACCGTCCACCGAGAAACTCCTTCTCCACGCTCCTCTGATCCACGACGACGGCTCCGACTCGTTCTCCAAGATCGAGGCAAACGGCGAACGCACCGGCCCACTCGGCCAAGCCTCGATCATCGCTTCGGCCAATCCGTGTGACAAAGACCGTCGCGACGACGCCTCCTTCGACTTCCAAGATCCTGCCTCCTACGGCGCTTGGGTCTACGTGCCTAAGGCATCACCAAACGGTGCCCTGTTCTCGAAGATGAATGCCCAAAGTTCCTATATCGGCTGGGATCTGTGGGTCGATCCAGACCGGATCGGAGTCCACCTCATCCACCAGTGGCCCAGCAATGCCATCCGCGTCTTCACCCCCAACGGCTCACTGAAGCGCGACCACTGGCACCACGTCTTCGTCACCTATGACGGTTCGGCAAAAGCCAAAGGAATCCGCGTCTACATCGACGGCACTGCCCAGAAACTCTCCGCCTCACACGACACCCTCAACGCATCGATCCGGCACGACTCTCCGCTCCAGCTAGCGACCAGAGTAGGCGGCAATCCCACCATCGACATCTCGCTCCAGGATCTCCGCATCTACGGCCGAAACCTCGGCCCAGCGGAAGTCTCCGCACTCGCCGACTCCGATCAAATCCAACGCCTACTCAGCAAGCCAACCACAGAACACACCCCGGCCCAAACCGACACACTGCGCGATCACTTCTTCTCCAGCACCTTCCAACCGACCCTCACCCTGCTAAAGCAACTCGCCGGTCTCACCGGAGAACGCAATCAGATCACTGGCCGCTCACCCATCACGCTGATCATGCAAGAGAAGGCCGACTCAAAACCGATCGCCCATATCCTCGACCGTGGTGAATACGACCAGAAAAAAGAGCAGGTCTCCGCCGACGTCCCCGGATTTCTTCCGCCCCTCGACGACGACTCCGAAGCCAACCGACTCGGGCTTGCCCAATGGCTCGTCTCGCCTGACAACCCGCTCACCGCACGGGTCACCGTCAACCGCTTCTGGCAGGAACTGTTCGGCACCGCATTAGTCAAGACCAGCGAAGACTTTGGCATCATGGGCGAACCACCCAGCCACCCAACCCTACTCGACTGGCTAGCCATCGAGTTCGTCGAATCTGGCTGGGACGTGAAGCACATCTTCCGCACCATGCTTCTCTCTAAGACCTACCGACAGTCTTCCCGAATCCGCCCCGGAGATCTCGAAACCGACGCCGAAAACCGCCTACTAGCACGCGGCCCCCGCTTCCGTCTCGATGCCGAAACCATCCGCGACCAAGCCTTATTCCTGTCCGGATTACTTCGCCCCGACATCGGTGGCGCCTCGGTCAAACCGCCCCAACCCGGCGGCCTATGGAAGACCGTCGCCTACCCGTCTAGTGACACCGCCAACTTCAAGCAGGACACCGGCGACGCCATTTACCGACGCAGTCTCTACACCTTCTGGAAGCGCACCTCGGCCCCGCCGCCAATGTCGATCTTCGATGCTCCCGATCGCGAATCCTGTGTCGTGCGCCGCGAGCGCACCAACACCCCGCTCCAAGCACTCGTGCTCATGAATGAGCCCCAATTCGTCGAGTCCGCCCGACTCCTAGCCACCCGACTTCTGCACAAGACCGAACTCAACAGCGACCGGGACCGCCTTGCCTACCTCTTCGCCCAAGTCACCAGCCGCGACGCCGACGACCGAATTCTCGACATCCTCGACCGTTCCCGCGCCAGCTTCGCCGACGCCTACAGCGACGACCTCGACGCCGCCACCGCCCTCCTCCAAACCGGCGACTCGCCAACCGACGAATCCCTCCCCGCTCAGAAACTCGCCACCTGGACCATGGTCGCCAGCCAGTTGCTCAACTTAGATGAGGTGATCAACAAGAACTGAAGCCACTCCAATCCGCGATGCCCATGCGGGAACATGACTATTACATCTACATCCTCAGCAATAGGAAGCGCACGGTTCTCTACACCGGCCTCACGAACAGTCTCGAAAGAAGGATTCATCAGCACCGCATGGGGGCCCAAAACGGCTTCACCAAACGCTACAACTGCAACCGACTCCTCTACTACGAACACTTCACCGAAATCGAAAGCGCCATCGCCCGAGAGAAAGAGATAAAGAAATGGTTTCGCAGACGCAAGGACGCACTCATCCGAAGCATCAATCCCGAATTCCGGGACCTCGCTCCGGAACTCCTCGGCTTCGATCCCCTCTAGCGTAGCCCCCCATGTCATCCCGGGCCGAGCCCTAGCGAGTTAAGCCCTGGGATCTTTCGCAAACCGGTGATCCCCGACGTCCCCTAGCCCGCATCTGCCAACACCGTCCTTTCTCCACAACCCATTCCCATCCCACATCACAGGTCGCCCACCGATTCCAGACTTAGCTCGCCAAAAGCTCGGTCTGGAATGACACAACACACTGCATCCTCTCCCTTGTCATCCCGGGCCGAGCCCTAGCGAGCTAAGCCCTGGGATCTTCCGCAAACTGGTGATCCCCGACGTCCCTTAGCCCGCATCTGCCAACACCGTCCTTTCTCCACAACCCATGCCCATCCCACATCACAGGTCGCCCAAAGATTCCAGACTTAGCTCGCCAAAAGCTCGGTCTGGAATGACACAACACACTGCATCCTCTCCCATGTCATCCCGGGCCGAGCCCTAGCGAGCTAAGCCCTGAGATCTTCCGCAAACCAGTGATCCCCGACGTCCCCTAGCCCCAATCTGCCAACACCGTCCTTTCTCCACAACCCATTCCCATCCCACATCACAGATCGCCCACAGATTCCAGACTTAGCTCGCCAAAAGCTCGGTCTGGAATGACAAATCACACCCCATCCTCTCCCATGTCATCCCGGGCCGAGCCCTAGCGAGCTAAGCCCTGGGATCTTCCGCAAACCAGTGATCCCCGACGTCCCCTAGCCCCAATCTGCCAACACCGTCCTTTCTCCACAACCCATTCCCATCCCACATCACAGATCGCCCACAGATTCCAGACTTAGCTCGCCAAAAGCTCGGTCTGGAATGACAAATCACACTGCATCCTCTCCCATGTCATCCCGGGCCGAGCCCTAGCGAGCTAAGCCCTGGGATCTTCCGCAAACCAGTGATCCCCGACGTCCCCGAAAATCCATCCACACACACCTTCCCACTTCCCACTTCCCGCCATCCCGCATGTCTCATCCCTCCCACAACCACCTCTCCAGCCCAGAATGCGACTGGCTCCACGCAGAAACCCGTCGCCAGCTCTTCGGACGCGCCGCCAAAGGCCTCGGTACAGCCGCTCTCGGATCGCTCCTAGGTAACGGCCCGCGCTCCCTCGCCTCCAGCATGGAACACGCAGGCCTCCCAAGTCGCTACCTCACCCACGCCCCCAAAGCGAAGCGCGCCATCTACCTGTTCATGTCCGGTGCCCCGGCCCAGATCGACATGTGGGATCCCAAGCCGGAGATGAAGGACCTGTTCGACACCGACTTACCCGCAGAAATCCGCAACGGCCAGAGGCTAACCACCATGACCTCGGGGCAAACACGCTTCCCAATTGCCCCGTCGATCTACCAATTCGCCAAGCACGGCAAGTCCGGCACCGAAGTCTCCGAACTCCTCCCCTACACCTCCCGCATCGTCGATGATATAGCCGTCGTCCGTTCCACCTGGACCGAGGCCATCAACCACGACCCGGCCATCACCTACATCCAGACCGGCGAGCAGATCCCCGGTCGCCCGTCCCTCGGCGCTTGGCTCAGCTACGGCCTCGGCTCCGAAAACGAAGACCTCCCAGCTTTCGTCGTGCTCAATTCCAGCTGGTCCGCGAAACGAGATGCACAGGCTCTGTTCTCCCGTCTCTGGGGAGCCGGCTTCCTCCCATCCAAGCACCAAGGCGTCGCCCTCCGCTCCCAGGGTGACCCGGTCCTCTACCTCTCCGACCCCAAGGGCGTCGATCGCTCGGTCCGCCGCACCATGCTCGACGGCCTCGCCGAACTGAACCAGCAACACTTCGACGAAGTCGGCGATCCCGAAACCCACGCGCGCATCGCCCAGTACGAGATGGCCTTCCGCATGCAGGCCTCAGTCCCCGAGCTCACTGACCTGTCGTCGGAACCCCAATCCACCTTCGACTTATACGGCGAAGCCGCCCGCACGCCAGGCACCTTCGCCTACAATTGCCTACTCGCCCGCCGCATGGCAGAACGCGGCGTCCGCTTCACCCAGATCTTCCACCGCGGCTGGGATCAACACGGATTCCTACCCCGCGACCTTCCTCTTCAGTGCGGCGACATCGACCAAGCCTGCTACGCCCTGATCACCGACCTCAAGCAACGCGGACTGCTCGACGACACCCTCGTCGTTTGGGGCGGCGAATTCGGCCGTACCATCTACTGTCAGGGCAAACTCACCCCCGACAATTACGGCCGCGACCACCACCCACGTTGCTTCACCACCTGGCTCGCCGGCGGCGGAGTCAAGGGCGGCACCGTCTATGGAAAGACCGACGAGTTCAGCTACAACATCGTCGAAAACCCGGTCCACGTCCGCGACCTCAACGCCACCATTCTTGACCAACTCGGCATCGACCACCACCGCCTCAGCGTCAAATACCGCGGCCTCGACATGAAGCTCACCGGCGTCGAAGAAGCGCATGTCGTGAAGGGAATCCTCAGCTAAGGCCCGCTTCCCAAAAGCAGATCTACGAGCACCATTGCCAGTAGAATCGATTTCTGATAGCCTAGGTTATGGGAAATGGTCGAAACCTTCCAAGGGCACCACTTCGCCCATTGATGGGATTGCTCATTTTGCTCGCCGTAGGCATCACGTCTTCGGACGTTGCCGCAAACGTGGGAATTTCGATAGCTTAAGAAAAAGACCACTCCACCCACACTCCGCCCTACGTCGGCATCGGCTACCTGCACGACAAGAAGCAAGGCAAAGGCAAAGGCAAAAAGACCGCCACCCTCTGCCCCGACCTACCAGCTACGGGTCGCTACGAAGTCCGGCTCTCCTGCTGCGCCAACCCCAGAAGGCCCACCAACGTCCAAGTCAGCATTCACCACTCCGACGGCGAGACGACGAAAGTCATCAACATGTAGCCCCCCGAGAACCACAAACAACTGTCCACGTCGCTCGGCACTTACCGATTCGAGGCTGGATCAGGTCAATCCTCGGTAGTCATCTCGAACCAAGACCAAGGAACGTCCCATGCCAAAGTCGTCATCGTCGATGCCGTGCAGTTTCTTCCCGAGTAAGACTGCTCCGAGCACGCATAGAGATTACGGAACCACTGGCGGCTTCCCGCGTCTTCCAGGAAGGTAGAACCGCCTTATTCAAATTGTCACCTAACAGCGTATCGTATTGACTCAGCGACCGAATCCCCCCTAGGTTCGAACCACCGCAAGCAATGACCCCCTACCATGCCCGCTACCTTGCCCACGAACTTACGAAACGCTGTCCTTCCGATAGCGTCGAGAAACTCGCGGGAACGCTATTCGACGCAAAGGTCGATCTGAACCCTCATCAGATCGAAGCCGCACTTTTCGCTTTTAAATCCCCGCTCTCGAAAGGGGCCCTGCTGGCAGACGAAGTGGGTTTGGGCAAGACAATCGAAGCCGGTATCCTCCTTTCTCAATTCTGGGCCGAGGGCCGCCGAAAAATCCTCCTAGTCATGCCAGCTAGCCTGCGCAAGCAGTGGAGCGACGAACTGAAGGACAAATTCTACCTTCCCAGCACGATCCTCGAAGGCCCGTCCTTTAACAAGGCAATCAAATCTGGTGAATCCAATCCCTTCGACCGCTCCGGAACCGATCCGTCCATAGTCATCTGCTCTTATCAGTTCGCCGCTGGAAAGGACGAATTCTTGCTACGCACCCCTTGGGATCTCGTCGTCATGGATGAGGCGCACCGTATGCGAAATGTGTGGAAGCCACAAAATAAGACCGCCCGTATCCTCCGAGCTGCCCTAGCCAATCGTCCCAAGGTCCTTCTCACCGCGACTCCGCTACAGAATTCTCTCATGGAGCTCTACGGCCTCGTTTCGTTCATCGACGAACTCGCCTTCGGCGACCAGAAGGCCTTTAGCTCCCAGTATTCCCGGCTGACCGACGAGTCGTTTGCTCACCTCAAGGTTCGCTTGGCTCCCCTATGCCACCGCACCTTGCGGCGGCAAGTCGGTGAATACGTCAAATATACCAACCGCCGCGCCATCACCCAAGAGTTTACGCCCGGCCCCGACGAGCAAGCTCTCTATGAAATGGTCTCCGAGTACCTCCAGCGAGACGCACTTCAAGCCCTTCCCGCCAGCCAACGAGCCCTCATGACGCTCGTGTTGCGAAAGCTACTCGCTTCGTCCACCTACGCCATCGCAGGAGCTCTCAATACAATGGTCGGGAAGCTACAGAAGCGACTTCGCGACAATGAAAAATTCCTCGAGAATTCCAATCCGCCTCCCGAGCCATCCGCAGAGTCAGAGGCCGAAATCGAAGCCGCCTTCCAAACCGCTGACTTGGCCCCAAATGACGATTCCCTCGAAGTCGATGACCTCCTCATCGCAGAGCGCATAGCAACCGAGTGGAATGAACTCCCTCCGACTCCTGACACAAAAATTACCCCCGAAATCAATCCAACCCAGCCTTCCAACAATCAAGAGGAAGACGATTGGACGCCGCTGTCTCCCGAGGAGATGATCAGTATCCAAGGCGAGATCACCGAACTATCCGAGTTTCGTGACCTCGCCACCTCCATCTCCGAAAATGCCAAGGGCGAAGCTCTACTCGCTGGGTTGAAAAACGGATTCGATGCAATGCAGGAACTCGGCGGTGCCCGCAAGGCCATCATCTTTACCGAATCCCGCCGCACTCAAGACTATCTACTAGGACTCCTGAGCGAAAGCTCACATGCGGACAAAATCGTGCTCTTCAACGGATCGAATGCTGATCCCGAGTCCCGCAAAATCTACGCAGAATGGAAGACCCAACACCAAGGTAGTGATCGCATCACCGGCTCACGCACCGCCGATATGCGCTCGGCCCTCGTCGATCAGTTCAGAGAACATGCCGAAATCATGATCGCAACCGAGGCGGCGGCGGAGGGAATTAACCTCCAGTTTTGCTCCCTGGTCGTGAACTACGATCTCCCTTGGAATCCCCAGCGCATTGAGCAACGAATCGGTCGTTGCCACCGCTACGGGCAACAACACGACGTAGTTGTGGTCAATTTCCTAAACAAGAACAACGCAGCTGATGAACGGGTCTACGAACTTCTCAATGAGAAATTCAAGCTCTTCGACCGCACCTTCGATACCAGCGACGAAATCCTCGGATCCATTGAGAACGGCGTCGATTTTGAGCGCCGCATCGTCGATCTCTACCAGCGTTGCCGACAGCCCGAGCAGATTCAGATGGAGTTCGACCTACTCCGCGAAGAGCTCAAGCCCGACATCAACGCGGCTATGGAGAACACGCGTCAGCAACTTCTTGAGAACTTCGATGCAGAGGTCCACGACCGACTTCGGGTCAACCTGCGAGAGGGACAAGCTCACCTCGACCGCTACAGCGACATGCTTTGGAGGCTAACGGAATACGCTCTCCGCGACCGCGCCGCTTTCTACCCCGGAGAACACGCCTTCTCGATTGGGAACAATCCCTTCCCTAACACGAAAGACATCCATCTAGGTCGCTATGAGATGGCCAGAGAGTCAGAACATGGCCACCGCTATCGCCTCGGCCACCCACTCGCACATGCCATAATCGAAGAGGCAAAGACCTCCGCCGTTCCCTTCGCACAGCTCACCTTTGACTATTCCTCCCACGATCAATCCATCGCGGCTCTCGCCCCCTTTGTCGGCTCCAGCGGATTCCTTTCCGCCAGCAGTCTCAGCGTTACCGCCGGGACAACCGAAGATCACCTCCTCCTCGTCGCCCAGACCACCGATGGCACACCACTGCCCGACGACCTTGGACACCGCCTATTCACCCTGCCAGTGACGGTGGAGGAGGCCTCGCCCCCTTCTTCCCTTCCGACCAGTTGCGCTCTCGCTGCCAAAGCTACCGAAGTCATTGATGAGATCGGGAAACGCACTTCCGAATTCTTCGATCAAGAAATGGACAAACTTGATGGCTGGGCCAACGACCAACGAAAGTCCCATAAGACCACCCTCACCGATTTCGATAAGCAGATCAAAGAACTAAAAAAAGACATTCGCCAAGCCGCCAACGTCAGCGATAAGCTCAACCTCCAACGGCAAACCCAACGACTCGAACGGGAACGGGAGGATGCTTGGCGGGCCTACGAAGCCGAAGCCCGAACAGTCGAGGAGAAAAAAGACCAGTTTCTCGACGAGATCGAACAGCGAATCACCCTCACCCATGCAGAATCACCCCTGTTTCAATTCCAATGGACGATCCGCTAAAGGAGTCGAATTCCTTCAGAAATGAGCCTACCTTTCCACGAATGAACGATCCGCAAGAACGGCTCCAGTGCTCACCATTCGCCGAGGTAGAACGAGAAGCCTCGACGGCTGGCTGGGATGGGCAAGGCGCGTTGCCCATCCGGCAGGACTCCTTGACCGCTGCCAAGGTGTTCTATACCGCCCTGCCCGACGACCTACCCAGCCCCGATGTCCGTCCACACCCAGATGGCGATGTCGCGCTCACTTGGAATTTCGCGGCGGACCGTGTCCTGACCGTCAGCTTTACCACTCCTCAGCAATTCGCCTACGCAGGCCTGCGAGGCAAATCCACCATCTACGGAACCGAAGATTTCAGTGACGGAGCCTTCCCCCCCATTCTCGATGCCTTCCTTCGTTCCTGTGCAGAAGCTCCGCCAACGACTGTTAGCTTGGCTCAAACCTCTTAAACCAGAGGATCCCGCCTGCCGCTTCCTGACGAGGAAGAAGGACTACCTTGTCGAAACTACCGACGATAAAACGGAGTACCGTATCCAACCGGACAAGCTACTCCCTGCCCCCAACTCGGCGAACAACGGCATACTGGAACTAAGCTTGTTCGAAGTCAGAAAACTGGACGAAGAAGGCATCAAGCAGTTCCTCATCCGGGATGGTTGCCCAACTCAGAAACTCTTCGGCTGGGCAACGCTTCCCCTCATTACATTCTTCGAGCACGGCCTAGATCTCGACTTCAATAACATTCCGCCGAGACACCTCAACATCATCGGATGGAAGGAGGACGATCTGGTCGAGGCCAAGGCGAAAAATCTACTCTTCGCCTCGCTAGCAGCGAAATCCGCCGTCGTGGTCCTGAGCCCACCCGAACGAACCGCGCACAACCCGAAATACATTCCCCGACCATGAGCCAATCCGACGACCACCCCGAAAATGTTCCGCTCGAATCGATGGATGTCACCGAAGACAAACGGCACCAGCTCAAACAGCTGTTCCCAGAAGTCTTCACCGAATCCGAGAACTCCGACGGTGATCTCGTCGAGGCCATCGACTTCGAAAAGCTCCAGGAAGTGCTCGGCGAAACGTCGGAAATCCTCGATCAGAAAAAAGAACGCTACGGACTCGAGTGGCCTGGAAAACGCGACTGCCTAAGAGCCATACAATCGCCCACCCACGCCACACTCAAACCTAACCGCGAACAAAGCGTCAACTTCGACGACACCCAAAACGTCTTCATCGAAGGCGACAACTTGGAGGTCCTCAAGCTGCTCCAGAAGAGCTACTACGGGAAGGTCAAGATGATCTACATCGACCCGCCCTACAATACAGGCAAGGATTTCATTTATCCGGACAACTACACCGAATCTCTTGAAACCTACATGGCCTACACCGGCCAAGTCGATGGCGATGGTGTGAAGTTTAGTGCCAACTCGAAAGACTCCGGACGATTTCACTCCAATTGGCTCAGGATGATGTATCCGAGGTTATACTTGGCTAGAAACTTGTTGAGGGAGGATGGATTCTTCCTAGTCAGTTGCGATGACGCAGAGCTCCAGAATCTTACCCACCTCTTAAACCAAATTTTCGGGGAAGAGAATACACTCGGAATACTGGTTTGGGATAGAAATCGAAAAAATGACGCTAGGTATCTCTCAGTTGGCCACGAATACATGATTCTTGTAGCCAAGAATGCTGACCACTTAGCCGAACAAAAAATAATTCTACGCACAGAGAAGCCTGGAATCTTGGAAGCCGAATCGAAATTTTCCCGTCTTGCAAAGAAGCACAAGCAGGACTGGGAAAAAGTACGAGAAGAGTGGTTAAAATTTTATAATAACCTGCCCGCATCGGACCCTCGAAAGCCCCTTGCTCGATTCAAAAAAATGGATGAGAAAGGCCCCTATCGGGATGACGGCGATATAAGCTGGCCTGGTGGCGGCGGACCACGGTACGACCTGTTGCACCCAGAAAACAATAAGCCTTGCCGCGTTCCCACACCTGGATGGAGATATCCATCCAAGGAAAAAATGCTGGAACTTGTTAAGAAAGGAATAGTCGTATTTGGCGACGACGAGACTACTACACCAATGTTGAGAACGAACCTGTTCGACCAACGTGATCAAGTATTGCGAACGGTTCACTTCAGTTATGCTCAGAAGGCGTCAAAAGAATTCGATAACCTATTCGGACTAAAGGTCTTCGATAACCCCAAAAATTTCCGTGATCTCACCCTGATGTTAAAGTACCTCACGGCCCCCGGTGACCTTGCTTTGGATTTTTTTGCTGGTTCAGCATCGACTGGGCACGGTGCCTTTCAGGCGGCTCTTGAGGGGCATCCGCTGAATTGGATTCTTGTTCAACTACCAGAACCAATTCCCGAGAAAGGAAACACGGCAAAAAATGCTAGATCTCTAGGCGCACAAACGATCGCAGACATTGCTAGAGAGCGACTGCGGCGCGCAGGAGCGGTAGCATCGCAGACAGCCAATGCCGACGATACAAACCCCGAACTAGCGCTAAGAGAAATCGAACCGCCCGACCTTGGGTTCCGCTCGTTTTCCCTAAAGGATTCGAATTTCATTCACTGGAACAACACTGTCCCCGAAGACGCCAACGATCTCCCAGAACAACTCGAAGCCCACGTCGATCACATTGATCCGTCGGCCACGGAAGAAGACCTTCTCTACGAGATCCTGCTGAAGTCGGGCTTTCTGCTGACAGAGCCAATGGAAGTGTTACAGCTCGCAGGAAAGACCGTCCACTCCGTGCAGGAAGGCGGGCTTCTGATCTGTTTGGAAAAGCAAGTCACCGCCGACCTGATCCGTGCAGTTGCCGATGCGGGGCCATTTCAGTTCGTCTGCTTAGACTCTGCCTTCGACGGCGACGACCAGCTCAAGACCAACGCGGTTCAGACCTTCCGTTCACGCAAGACGGTAGGCGAGGACGGCATCCAGTTCCGCACCGTCTAGTTTCGCTCAGCTCCCACTCTCCTACTTGGTCATGAAAAATTTCAAATTCGATCCCGGCCTTCCCCATCAGGCCACTGCCATCGATGCCGTCGTCGACCTGTTTGATGGCCAGGGAGAGGCATCCACCACAGACTATGAGACCAATTTTCAAGTCTTCGACACAGAGCTGTTTGGTGGTGTCACCCAAACTGAAACGGGGATCGGCAATCACCTCACTCTCGACTCCGCCCGCTGGCTGAAGAACACTCGGAAAATTCAGCAGAAGAACGACCTTGAGCCATCAACCGCCGTCAAGCCCATCTCCTACGGGGAAAAGGACAACATTCAATGTCCACATTTCTCCATCGAGATGGAGACCGGCACCGGCAAGACCTATGTCTACCTGCGCACCATCTTCGAACTACACAAGCGCTACGGATTCGCCAAGTTCATCATCATCGTCCCCAGTATTGCCATCCGTGAAGGCACGCTAAAGACCATCGAGATGACCCGCGACCACCTGCGCGGCCTTTACGACAACGTTCCCTTCGACCACTTCGTCTACGACTCCAAGCACCTCGGGAAGGTTCGTCAATTCGCCAGCAACAACACCTTGCAGTTGATGATCATCAATATCCAGGCCTTCAACCGGAGGAACGAAGGTGTCATCTTCCAGCAAGAGCACGAAAAGCTCAATGGCCGCCGTCCCGTTGATTTCGTATCAAGCACCAACCCTATCGTCTTGATCGACGAACCGCAGTCCGTCGACAACACCCCAGCGGCCCAGAAGGCAATCCAAACTCTCAACCCTCTTTGCACGCTTCGCTATTCCGCAACCCACCGAAATCCCTACAATCTTCTCTACAAACTCGACCCAGTTCGCGCCTACGACCTGCGGCTGGTCAAACAGATCGAAGTTTCGTCGGTCGTCGCTCAAGACAACTTCAATGACGACTACCTTCGCTTAGAGAAGGTCGAGTTACGGGCCGGTGGAAGCACCATCCGCGCCAAGGTTAAACTCCACGTCGATGACAACGGCAAGACCAAGGTCAAAACCACTCTAATCAAACGTGGAGACGATCTCGCCCAGCGTAGCGATCGCCCCGGCTACGCCGATGGTTGGATTGTTACTCAGATTAATGCAGAGCCTGGGTTTGAATACGTGGAATTTGGCAATGGCCGCGTCTTGCGGCCTGGCGACGAATTCGGCGGCCAGTCCGACGATGTCCTCCGTCTCCAAATCCGCGAGACTGTGGAACGCCACCTGATGAAGGAGGTGCGGCTGAAGGGACAGGGGATCAAGGTGCTGTCGCTATTCTTCATCGACCGCGTCGCCAACTACCGCTTCTATGACGAACAGGGCCATCGTCAAGAAGGCAAGTTCGCCCAGTGGTTCGAGGAAGCTTACAACGAGCTGCTCGCCAACCCGATTTACAAAGACGCCATCCCGTTCAACGCTGATCAGGTTCACGACGGCTATTTTTCCAAGGACAAAAAGCAGTTTACCGATACCTCCGGCACCACCCAAAAGGATGCGGACACCTACGCACTAATCATGCAGGACAAGGAGCGCCTGCTGTCAGAATCGGAGCCGCTTCGCTTCATCTTCAGCCACTCCGCGCTGAAGGAGGGCTGGGACAACCCGAACGTGTTCCAGATTTGCACCCTACGTGAAATGGGCACCGAATCCGAGCGTCGGCAGACCCTTGGCCGTGGACTACGTCTTGCCAGAGACAGCGAAGGCGAGGTCGTCCACGATGAAGTCGTCAACCGCCTTACCGTCATCGCCGGCGAGAGCTTTGAAGACTACGCAACCGGCTTGCAAACGGACATCGAGCGCGACACCGGAATCAAATTCGGCATTATCCAACGCGATTCCTTCCGCGCTATTCTTAAACCCGCAGAACCCGGCCAACCCGCCGAGGACCGCGAGCCCGTCGGCCGTGATGTGTCCGACGCCATCTGGAACGAGCTGCACGGCAATGGCTATCTCGATGAGAAAGGCAATATCACCAATAAATTCGCCCCCGACGAGCCGTCCTTCGAACTCGACGTCTGCGATGAGCACAAGCCCATCCGTGCGTCTATCATCGATGTCATCCGTAGCCACATCTTTAAAGGCACACGCCTCGTAGATGTCCGTGAGAAGAAGAAGCTCACTCTCAATAAGACACTTCTCCTGACTCCCGAGTTCAAGGAACTGTGGGAGTGCATTAACAAGAAGACCACCTACGCGGTCAAATTCGATAGCAAGGACCTGATCAAAGTAGCGGCCAAAGAGATAGCCGAAATGCCCACCATCCGCCCCGTGGTATTCACGGTCGAGCGCACGCAGGCAGGAATCACCCAAGCCGGAGTGGAAGGGCTCAAAGTCTTTGAGTCCGAGGAAGCTGCCGCCGCGCCCACCAAACTCCCCGATATCCTCGCCTACCTTCAAAAAGAGACCGAGCTGACTCGACAGACACTCGTAGCCATACTCAAGGAATCCGGCCGCCTCGACGATTTCTTGGTCAATCCACAAGCCTTCATGAATGAGGTGGCCAAGGTGATCACTCGCGAACTTCAAGCCATCGTCATCGACGGAATTACCTACGAGCGCATTGCCGGGGAAGAATACGAAGTCCGCTTGTTCGAAGAAAAGGAGATCGAAAGCTACATTCAGCGACTCTACGAAGTGCAAAAGAGCGACCGCACGCTCTGGGACTATGTGCCTTGGGAATCAACGGTTGAGAAGGAATTCGCCGAAGAACTCGACAGCCGTGAAGAGGTGAAGTTTTTCCTCAAGCTACCAAGTTGGTTCCGTGTCAAAACACCTCTCGGAGACTATCTCCCCGACTGGGCAATTGTGGCCGAGAAGGATCAACGAGTCTACCTTGTTGCGGAAACCAAAGGCACCATGGACAAGGCCAAACGCCGCCTCAGCGAGAACAATAAGATCCGGTGTGGTAGCGCCCACTTCCAAGCTCTGGATGTCCACTACAAAGACTGCACCACGGTCTCCGAGGCTCTCGGCTCACTATGACGGTAGTCCACCGTGGATGCCTGATGCCGCTGAATAGACAGTTCTCTGTAAAGCACCATCGACGAATAGCCTGCCCTTCTGTCTTCGAACGTGATTCGAAGCGAGATACACCCCAACCCCACGGATACCGCCGAAAATGCGGGGTAGTTCCCTACCACTTCGCACCGGCTTTGCAAATCCGCTGGAAATGCCTTCCGACCGAGGCTAGTGCCTCCACGACGGGATGTCGGAATCCCATTAGCTCCATGTACCGGGTCAAGATCACCATCGAATCGCTCCTTCGTCCTCTCCTTGTCTGCACGTTCGCAGCACTCGTCCTCGTGCCGGGCGGCGCGGAGGCTAAGGACTATGCACTGCCTGCCGCCGAGAAGGCGCGGTTCAAGAAATACCTTCCGGACACCTACGCCAAGCTGGCTGCCCGCCAGCCGGTTCACGTAGTCGCCCTCGGTGACTCGATCACCAATTTGTTGACCCTTGATGGTGATAGCCACGACTGGGTCCAGTCCTATCCAGCGATCTTCCTAGAGAAGTTCACCGAGCAGTTTCTCTACACCGGCGGCGTCCGCCAAGTTAAAGTTCACAACAAGGCGCTTAAGGACAAGCGGCTACCGATCACAGGGACCGAGATCACCATGCACAACCTCGCCCAGAACGGCGCGACGTCCTACCTCGGTGCCCTCCGCGCCACCACGGTGGCCTTCCAAAACAATCCCGATCTGGTGATCATCAATTACGGCATTAACGATGCGAACTTCTCGATCCCGCTAGCGCAGTATGTCAAAACGCTCAACAGCATCATCGACGTCGTCGAATCTAGGGAGTCCGAGTGCATCCTGCTTGGTCCTACCCTCTGCATCACCGACCCCGACATCGAGCACTTCGCCGTCAGCCGCCCCTACGCCAGCGCCGCCAAAGACGTAGCCGCCAAACGCGGAGTGTTCTTCTCCGATCTCGGCGATGTATCGCTGTTCGTCGCCTCACTTGGCGACAGAGACAAGCCTGAGGAGTTGTTGCCCCAAGTCCTACGCCAGATGACTTCCAGCTTTTTCCAATTCACCAATGGCGAGATCGACTACCTGCACGCCAATGCCAAAGCTCACCGTCGCCTTGGTTCAGCAATCTACCGTGATCTGACCGACCCAATTCCGCCCCAGCTTCAAATCTCCGATGCCACCGTCACCATCGACGCTGCCGGCAAGCTGACGCTCCAAGCCGAGTTGCAGAACCTCACTGGCGAGCCAGTTACCTGCCACGTCGCACCACTACCAATCGGTCGCCACTACGTCGCCGACAATACCGCCTTCGCCTGTGAAGTCGGTGCCGAAGAGACCCTGCCTCTCGCACTTACCTACTCGCAGAAGCCCGCGACCACTCCGTTCCTACTCCCGTCCAACGAGCCAATCCTGAGGATCCCACTGCTGGTCAGCACTAGCGACCGCACCACGACCCTTATTGCCAAGGCCGAAATCTCACCGATCGGCATGAAGTGGAAGTCCGGTCTGCAAGCCAACCTCGCCGACGAAATCACTATCTCCGCCTCGGTCATTAATACATCCGAGCAGGCGTTCAGCGGCAACTACACCGCCACTTGGAAGGACCAGCAGAGCAAAGGAAGCGTATCCATCGCCGAAGGCGAAAGCGAAGAAATCGAGATCTCGATCGTCCCGCCCGAGGCGACCGACATCCACCGCTCCCGCGGCATCCTCGAGGTAGTCTTCGACAACGGTTCGCGCTTCCGCCGCGAACTCGAAATCTCCCGCAACTTGGGCCTTCAAGAATGGATACCTCTCGCACAGGCTTCCAGCTACTTGGCAGACAACTCCGAGCATCAGGCCAGCGATACCACCCTGCCTGGAATTCAGTTCCGGGTCGATGCCGATGCCAAAGCCCTGTTCCTCAGCTACGATATCGCTGGCCTCACCCTCGGCGAATCTGAAGGCTTCGAAAGCCTCATGCTCGAAGTCTTCATCGATGCTCGCCCCTACAGCTCGACCATAGCAGGTCGTGCGCGGCTTCAACCCGGAGCAGTCCGCGAACTTCGCGTCCGCTTCAAAACCCCCGCAGATGGACCTGGAGTCGTCGATAAGCTTCCCAGCGGCATCTTCGGCAATGGCTACGCCTACGAGTTCTCTAACACCGGAGTAGGCGCAGACCTCGCCACCCGACCGAGCGGCAATCGCCGGGTCACCATTACCATCCCGCAGAAGTACTTCTACCTCCACGAGTATGGCAAGGCCCCGACCAAAGCCATCGGTAACGGCAATAGCCAGTTCGGTATTACCACCTCCGTCGTCGTGCACTCCTCCGATCCTGGGAGCCAGAATCTCTATCCCGATGAGCGCCGTTTTGGCCTCGTATTCAACCGCACCGGAAAGAACGATGCCGAAGGCCTGTCGATCCTTGAGCTGGACAGTCCGGCCACCGGTCGCTGGTCGGCCCGCCTCTTTTAGCCCTACGAGGCCCACCAGCCACAGCCAATCATGAAGATCCTCGTTGTAGGAAAAGGCGGCCGCGAGCACGCCATCCACCGCGCCCTTGCCGACTCCCCGGGCGACCACCAACTCTACGCCTACCCAGGAAGCGACGCCATTTCGGAGCTCGCCACCATCGTCCCCGGTGACGGCATCCCCACCCTCATCGCCTTCATGAAGGCCGAGGCCATCGACCTTTGCATCGCCGGAGAAGAAGCCTACCTCGTCCGTGACGAAGGCTTGGCCAACGCCTGTGAATCCGCCGGCATCCCGTGCTGGGGACCACACCTTCAGAGCGCCCAGCTCGAGGCCAGCAAGCAGTTCGCCAAGGAGTTCATGATCCGCCACTCGATCCCGACCGGTGGCTACCTGTCCACCGACTCGGCCGACGAAGCGATGGCCGCGATCAAGAGCTACCCCGCCGTCCTCAAATTCGACGGACTCGCCGCTGGCAAAGGCGTCGCCCTACCCCAGAACGAATCCGAGGCGCGCGAGTTCATCGACGAAGTGCTGGTCGAGCGCAAGTTCGGCGAAGGCAACCTGCTGGTCGAAGAATTCCTAACCGGCCCGGAAATTTCCATCTTCGCCGCCGTCGCCGACGGCGCCTATCAGATCCTCGCTCCGGCACGGGACTACAAGCGAATCGGCGAGAACGACGAAGGCTTGAATACCGGTGGCATGGGAGCCGTAGCAAGCCGCACCCTTGTCGATCCCTCGGTCATCGAAGAGATCGAGCGCACCATCGTCCGGCCTACCGTCGATGGACTCGTTGCCGACGATCTACCGTATCGTGGATTCCTCTATTTCGGCATTATGCTGACACCCGACGGCCCGCAGATTCTCGAGTACAACTGCCGCTTCGGCGACCCCGAGTGCCAGGCCGTCCTGCCACTCATCGAAGGTGATTTCGCCGCTTACTGCGCTGCCGGAGCCAACGGCGACATCGATATCAGCCGCATCTCCTTTCGCGATGGCTGGAGCGTCTGCGTTATTCTTGCCAGTGCCGGCTACCCGGTCACTTCCAGAAGTGGCGACGACATTTCCGGCCTCGAACAAGCAGCCGAAAAAGCCCGTATTTACCATGCCGGAACCAGTCGCGATGACTCCGGCACCTACCAGACCGCAGGGGGCCGCGTTCTCGCCGTCGTCTGTCAGGGAGAAACGCGAGAAGACGCAGTCATCGATGCCCACCTAGCCGCAGACAAGATCCAGTTCGACGGCCTACAACGCCGCCGCGATATCGGCATCCTCCACTTCGGCTAACGACTCATGGCCAACTCCGACTTCGACCAAGAGACACTCCTCACCGCTGGAGATATCGAGCACAAGCTCCGGCGCATCGCTCACGAGATTCTTGAGCGGTCTCCAGACGACCGTCCTCTTGCCATCGTCGGAATCCAGACCCGTGGAGTCCCGCTTGCCGATCGGATCCGAGCCATCATCGCAAGCCAACGCCAAGTCCTCACCGGCACACTCGACATTTCCCTCTACCGCGACGACCTCGACAACCTCGGAACCATCCCATCGATCAAGGGGTCAGACATCCCCTTCGAAGCCGACGGTTGCCACATTGTTCTCGTCGATGACGTGCTCTTCACCGGCCGCACCATTCGCGCAGCCTTGGACGCCTTGCTCGATTATGGACGCCCAGCCTGCGTCGAACTCGCCGCTCTGGTGGATCGCGGTAATCGCGAACTGCCCATCGCCGCCAGCTACCTCGGCCACGAGGTCCACACCACGCGGGAGGACTACGTCAAAGTCCGCCTCGCCGAAACCGATCCCGACGAGCCCGAAGCCGCCCTGCTCCTCCGCCGTCGGGGCGGAAAAGATTGAGCAACACCAGCGTGGACTTGTCCAATGTCCCGATGACAAACCTCATGCACCGGTGTTGATTGGAACGATGCTTGAGAGTCGACAACTGCTTGGCCGAGCCAAGAGGTGCAGCGCTCGCGACCCCCAGGTAGCCGTTGCTATGCCCGGCACTCGGAACCGCGGCTTCACGCTACTGGAAGTCCTAGTTTCCATCGTTCTCTCAACCATCCTCGTGAGCATCTTACTCGCCGCCTTGAACGGTATGTCCAAGTCACACGACGAGGGCCAATCACGGGTTCAGGGACTAGGCGATACCCGCGCTGTGATCGAACTACTCCGCCGCGACCTCGGCTCCGCCTACGGAGGCCGTCCGAACAACCAAGGACTCGGCGAAATCACCTCGGCAACGCTACCCGGCAGAAACACCCAAGCTTCCGAAGAAGTCGTTCCACAGCGCCGATCCGCCTTGAGCCAGCGCATCCTAATCCCGTTCGAAGCAAACCGCACCAAAGGGGCAATCTTTGATCCCGGTACACGGAACCCTACCTCGATCCAGCGGAGCATCGCCAACGCCCATCCTGGCAACGGCGGCGGATACCACAAAAACTACGACGCCCTAGCCTTCGTTAGTCGCGCTCCCCTCGTGCGGCAGGCACATACCCCAATCGATCGTTCAATCACGTTCCAAGGTCAGTCTCTGGCCAATGACGCACTTCTCAGGAGCAACGGTGACGCCTGTCTCGTCGGCTACTACGTCGCCTTCACTAAGAACGCTCCACTGCCCAGCGCACCAGCCTCGATGAAGCTGTTCCGCCACTTCCGTGACAGTGGTAGCGAAGGCAACCGCGACACAGATGGCAACCGCTCCCAGGGCCGTTCTTATCACCCAATAGCGGAGCTTCTGACCTATTCCCAGCGCCCCCGATTGGAAGGACGGATCGACAACCGCGACCTCCCAGTTCTTCTCACCCCAGTGAAGAGTTACGACGGAACTTCTGTCATCCACCCATGGCCGGCCAATCCCGTCGACCGCTCAGGCAAGATCAACTACACCGCCCTAGACAAGTCCCCGCCAAGCAGTGTCCGCGGCGGACGCAAACCTCGTGACCGCACCAACGCAGATACCGAAGCACTGCTGTTCTCCGATGAACCCGTCGCCTTCAATGTCATCCGATTTAAATGCACTCCCCTGCGCCGCATGCGCGACCCAAACACCGTCTCGACCGAAATCATGGGCGGCGCTCGGGAAGTCAATAGGGCCTTCGGCTTGAACCAAGGCGCTCCAAATGAGTGGCCCGTTGCCCTTCTCCCCCACGTCGTTCGCATCGAACTCGTCGTGCTCGATGACGCCACCGCCAGTGTGTTCACCACCAGAAAAGACTGGGAAAACTGGGAGTCGATCCCCTATCTTCGGGCGCTGGTCGAACGTGAGAGCTACACCATCGAAACCCTCATCCGAGTCGGACAAGAGCACTAGCTCACGGAACCCATCACCATGAAGCTTCCTTCTCAAACCCCTGCGACTACCCCTTCCGGGCGTCCCTCTGGCGTTCCCCCGCGAGGAGGCTTCATCCTAATCACCACCCTTCTGTTACTCGCCTCTCTAACTCTCCTCGCCCTCGCTCTCTACTCTACTGCGACCAACGATACCATCCAAGCTCGCAACTTCGCGGACACCCAACGTGCCGAGCTCTCCGTTCTCGCCGGCTTCGAAGCAGCCAAGGCGCTCCTGCTCGAAGTCGTAGCTACCGACGACTATTTCGTTGTCGCCGGAAAAGACAACGATCCGCAAACCCAACGCTCCACACCATACCACTTCGTCTCCCGGCTCACCGCCGAAGGGCGCGTGCGCCACGTTCCGCTTTGGGCAGGCGGTATGGTGCAGGAGACCGGGATTGGAGAGCAACCGACCTGGAACCGCGACACCCGACTCAACCCCACCCACGGCATCATCGCCGGATACCGGGAAGTTTCCGTTAACGTCCTGCCCGGCCGCGCGACCCTCCAGCCCGTCTACGGCGGCTGGCTCGACGGTATCATTCTCCCCGGAGACCCACAAATGCGCTACACCTACTGGATCGAGGACATGGAAGGCCTTCCCCAACTCGACGTCATCGGCGTCGGTGGCAACGGCCCACCAGATGCCGGACCAAAGGACCAAAACGATGCCCCCCAGCTAGCCGCGATCCGACTCGGCTACTCCCGCTACGACAGCCGCGTCGGAGCCTTCACTTCGACTGGAAGATTTCGCGCAGGTCCAGAGTTCGGCAACGGCTTCCCCCTCACGCTCGGCCCTTCAGGAGCAGGTGGCGGTGGACCAGGCGGCCCCGGCCAACGCCTCGTCGATTGTATCGCTCCGGGATTGTCGCCCAAGGAATACCACATCCCCGCAGGCACCTTCCCCGGACCCTTGGCAGCACGTGGCAAGGCGGCCGCCAACCTCGGCACCCTGCTCACCAGCGGCGGCGCGGGCTCGCTCAACGAATCGTTTGTCGGCACCGTCAGCCTCGGACTACGCCCCTACCTGCGTACCCCACAGATCCCCAATCTCGGCTACGGAGCCACCGGACCCAAACTCAACCTTAACGCGCTACTCGAAGAAGGCCCGGAAGCCATCGCCGAAGTCCTCCGTCAACGCCTACCCGAGTGGGCCGATCGCGGCGGAGCCTTCCCCGACGACTACCTCCTCGCCCTCGCGGCCAATATCATCGACTACGCCGACGAGGATAATCTGCCTACCAGCGGCGGCGCGGTTGTCGAGGCCAATGACGACGAGGAACCTGTCGAAAACTACCCCGTCCGGGGATTCGAATCCTACCCCGTGGTCAACGAATGCTACCTCCGCTTCGAATGGACCAAGGCCGAAATGAATGGCGATTCCACAGTCACCATCAACCTAACCGTCACCCCAATCGTCGAGTTCTGGAACCAGACCAACCAGGCCTTTCCCGAAGCCCAACTCGACTTCATCTACGCCGAAGAAGAACTGGTCATCGCCACGAAATACCAGTGTGAGCTTGGAGCCGACCTCCACCTAATCGACCTCGCCAGCACCGACGCCATTCTCTCACCCGACCTGGAAGCCGATGGCAGCATCGTGCTCAGCCAAGACGTCGCCCTCGCCGCTAACGAGTTCCGCGTCGTCGAGTTCCCCGCCGTCACCTACGAATGGGAAGACCTATCCCTCCAGTCCGGTGAAGAACGCCCCGAGGAGTTTACCCTTCAAGGCCCCGATGACGCCGAAAGCGATGTCCAGGGCACCTACAAAATCGAGTGGGACGGCGTTGTCATCGACTGGGCCCCTGGTGGCATCTATCGGGAGGAAGCCGACTTCCGCTGGGCCGGGGCAGGCAGTTCGCCACCAGCCAAAGTTCGGTTCCGTGGCGGCAATGCCGGACACACCTACCTCGCCAACTCCGGCCAAGGCGTTCCGGACATCGACTCGCCAATCTTCAACCCCGGGGATCCACGCATCAGCTACTACATTCGTGACCATAGCCAACGCGGCGACGACTACGGCCTTGCCTCAAGCCTCGGCTCAAGAAACTCCAACACCGAGGGCGACGAAACCGATGTCGACTCCATGGTCGATCCAGAGCAATGGCCTGACGGCGGCTACCAGACCGATGTCGTCGAGGCCCCAGGATCCGAACGCGTCGATCCCGAAACCGGTAACCCGCTAGCCGAAAACTACATCATTCTCGCCCCCAACGAGATCACCGACGAGATCACCGACGATACCAGCTCCGCAGGCGAAGGCTCCGTCTACAATGCCCGCGCCCCGTACCGCTTATCCAACCTCGGTCGTTACTTCTCGCTCAGCGAACTCGGTAACGTCTACGACCCGATCATGTATCCGAGTAACCAAGAGCGCGGCGATTGGGAGCAGTGGCGTTCCCTCGAATCCGGTGATGACACCCCCGAAACAGGACCGGCGAGCGACGCCTCCGCCCAAGGAGGCGGCAACACCCTGCGAATCGGTCGCCCCGAACACCCCGCACTAGCTAAGGCACCAGCTGCAGTCTTGCTCGACCTCTTCCACGTTGGAGTCAATGGCACCAACCTCGAACTCGGCGGCTCTCAGCCTTTCAATCCCAACCGCCATGTCTATCCGCCCAGTCCCCGCGATGCCGATTCCGCAGAGGACAGCGACAGTTCCCAAATCTACCGCGGCTCCCTCCACGCCGAGAGCCCGTTCGAGCTCGTACGCGGACGCCTCAACGTCAACACTGCCAGCGTCGGATCCCTGCGCATGCTCCTCGGCGGAGCCCTTGCCATGGACGAAGGCTACGGCGACGAAGTCGGCCAAGACAAACGCCACCCCATCCACTCACTCGCCACGGAGATCTACAAGAACCGGCCCTACGTATCACTCTCCCAACTCGCCTCGGTATTCCATCGGTTCCCGCCCCTATTCCGTGAGAATGCCAGCCAAAACCCCGAGGCAGAGGCCGCCATCGACGGTCCCCGCTACGCAGCCTCCGATGCCGTCCACGAAGAAGCCTTCGCCCGATGCCTCAACCTCGGCCAACTGAGCAGCCGCCACTTCCGCATCATCGTCGCCGCCGACTACCTGCCCAGAGGAGCACTAAAAAAGGGAGGAGACCGACTTCCCCGATTCTCCGCCGTCCAGCGGGTCTACGAAGTCTTCCTCCGCCCCATCCACGACCTTGAAACTGGTGAACTCCAAGAGGTCCGTTGCGAAGTCCTGTCCGTTCGCGACCGCTAGCGCCCCTGCCCCCTTCCTCACTCTCATGCCAGCCCTCATCTACGTTCTCCTGATCTCAAGTATCCTTCTCACCCCGGATCTCCGCGCCGAAGACCGCACCTACCGCACACTCATCGTCGCCTGTGATGCCCCCGGTGGACTCCGGCTAACCATCGATGACAAGACCTCACCTAGCCGCTTTTCAACCGGTAAGGTGACCAACTTGTCGTCCTTCCGAGCCAGCAGCTACCAGGTCCGCGCAGAGGTGTCCGGACTACCTCCATACATGGCTGAGGCCACCCTCGATCCCAAGACCATTCACACCTGGATCTTCTACACGAGCACCCTCTCCAACCAACCGGTCCAGGGCGAGCAAGGAGAAACGGAACAACCAACCGAGACCGACAAAAAAACTCTCCGCCTCCTAGACATCACAGCCCCCGACACGATAGGAGACCCAAAAACCGTTTTCGTCGATCTCACCGGCGACGAAGAGGGCATCGACATCTTCCTGAACGGAATTCCGCATACCCTTCTCCCCGAAACTCCCCTCGCCCTCCCACCTCTCGTAGAAGGCAGTACCGTCGTGCTTTCCAGCCTCCTCGATGCCGCGCCAGGAGTGACCCCAACACCCTTCTTTCAGGACAAACTCAAGGTCGGCACCCACGCCATTATCGCAATCTACCGGAACTCCGCCGGACAACTCGCCGCGGCCATGAAAGTACTCTAAACTAGATCCCAATCGCCTTGAGGACACCACGCGACAGCAACCAATCGCCATCGACCAGGGCCTTCACCTTGGTCGAAACGCTTGTCGTCGTCGGACTTCTCGTGCTTCTCATCGGCCTACTCGCCCCCGCGCTTCGCACGGCTAGACCCGGGAAATCCGCCATCGCCGAACTGAAAATTTCGATCGACCGTGCGCGCTCGGAGGCGATGCGCCACGGAACCGAATGCTACATCGCCTTCACCGACAGCCTGCCCTCCTATGAAGGCAATGCCACTACCGACGAACTCCGCTATCGCCAATACGCCATCTTCCTGCGCGAGACCGCGAATATGAATCCGGCTGCCCGCTACTTCCCTGACGTCCACACCTGCCCGCTCAAGATCCTCCAAGGTTGGAGAACTCTGCCCGATGGAGTCATGTTCGCGCTCGGTCGAGACATCGAAGTGGATAGCGGGGCCCGCGATTTCCGAACCATCCTCGATGCCAGCGATCCAGAAGAGGAACTCGGAATAAGAGGCTCAGGGGCGAGGGTCTTTCCTTACGAAGGCTATCCCGCTCCCATCCCCTGCATCGCCTTTAACAAGGAGGGACGAGTGCGGTTGCCGAGTTGGGAGGAAGGCGAGACCCTCTACCTAGGTGTTGTGGCAGGAAAAGTCGTTGATGGGCAGCGGCTCATTATCGAGTTCCAAAACGCCTTTCGGGGGGGCCAACGCGTTCCCGTTGTCGATCTACTCTCGATCAGCTATTCCACTGGCCGCGTCCGCGAAGTCGGTGTGGATGCAGCCACTCCGGGCCCCAGTCTCAAGACAAACTAGAATGCGCCGCAGCAGTAGACGGTCCACGGGAGTAAACCGGAGCACCGACCAGGGATTTTCCCTCGTCGAGATTTCCCTATCGATGGCCATCGTCGCCTTCATGCTCCTGCCGCTGATCATGATGGCCGTCTACGCGAAGGACGCCATCCGCGAATCTAGCCAAGAATCCATGGCAGCGGCCGTCGCCCGACAGGTATTCTCCAGCCTCTCACTGAGCACCCCCAGATCCGGCGTTCTTGTCGAAACTGACGGCGCTGATCGCGACTTGGACAGCGGCAAGACGTTCTCCACCTTCAAACTAGCACTTCTCAAAAGTGGACAGCAAATTTTCCTCGTCACCAATACAGACGGCCGAATTATCGAAGAAGTCGCTGAAGGTGTCTACAGCCAAGGCTTCCGCAAACGAACCGATGATGACGGCATCGTCGGCACGATCGTCCGCATCAGCGTCAAGGCCATCCGCGTTCCAGTCTTCGAACCAGGGACACTGGCTCTCTCCCCTGGTGTCCACTACGTCACCGTCGCAGTGGAAGCTCCTGCCACCGCCCCGGCCGCAGCCAGAAACGTCTATCTGTTCAACTCCTACCTCGGCTTAACCGACGCCCGTGGTGCCGGACCACCCGGAATCAACGCGACCAACCCAGTCCAAGCGATCGACTAGCGACACCACCAGTCCAATTTTTCCTTGTTTCCCCCCCCCACCGTGCTAGGAAAGACGCCCACCTATGTTTGCCCTCCTCAGGACAAGCGGTGGAACCTACGATACCAACATGAGAGCCGACCTCGTCGAAGAAGCAAAGATGATCGTCACCGATCCCCCGCTCCTGATCAACATGGTCTCCAAGCGAGTCGCCCAGTTGAACCGTGGACGCCGTCCTCTCCTCGAAGACACCATCGGACTCAGCACCGCCGACATCGCTCTGAAGGAGATTATCAAAGGCCTTGTCATCATCGAGGGCACCAAGCCACCGAAGAAGAAAAAGAAGGCCGCCAAAAAGGTGGCGAAGACGGACTAGCCCCCTTTTCGGCGTTCTGGAGCACTGGAGCACTTCCTAACCGCTCCACCCAAGTTTGGAGGTGCGGCACTTGTGTCCGCTTTTGTGTCGCGCATGCTCGACAGCAAGTTCTTCTCGCCGCTCACGGGTTTCCTCCAATTCCTCTCGCCTTGGCCAAGGCACGAGTCTACCTTCCCGCACCCATATGTCCGCTCCTACTGTAGACATCGCGACCAACCGAAAGGCTCGTCACGACTACGAAATCACCGATACTTACGAGGCCGGAATCGCCCTCGTCGGCACCGAGGTGAAGTCGATTCGTGCCCGAAAGGTCAATATCCGTGATGGTTTCGCTCGGGTCGAGAAGGGTCAGGTCTTTCTCTACGGTTGCGACATCCAACCCTATGAATGCGCCAGCTTCGTCCAACACGAAGCTAAGCGAACCCGGCGTCTGCTGCTCCACAAACGAGAGATCCAGGCCCTAGCGGTCGATATGGACCAGAAAGGCTGCACTCTAGTTGCCCTGCGACTCTACTGGAAGGGGCAGCACGTGAAGATTGAGATCGGCGTCGCTAAGGGCAAGGAGCACGCCGACCGCCGCCAGAGCATCCGAGAGCGCACCGAGAAGCGCGAGGCCGACCGCGAGATGTCGAACTTCAATCGCCGCAAGAGCTAGACCATAGTTTGCTTCTAGACGTAAGCAGGATTGCCCCCTCCCTCTTGCTGCCCCTTTTTTTGTCATCCCCGCACCGAGTTCCGACGAGTAGGAGGGGGGCGGAGAGCCGTGCGCGCCTGGAATGACAGAAGCATTTTTCTCCGTGTCATCCCGGGCCGAGCCCTAGTGAGCTAAACACCCTCTCCTTGCCCCTCTTCACTCTTCACTCCACCGAAGCCGGGGAGACACTTCCCTTACCGAAGATCAGGTCGTCCTTGTAGAGATCCTTGTTACTCGCTTGAAACTCCGCCTTGAGCCGAACCTTAAAGCCAGAGAGATCCACCGCATGCCACGAAGTGAACTGCCACTTCTGGGCGTTACCATCATGGGCAATGCCAACGAGAATGTGGTGGGCATCTTCGAGCACCTTGTTCGTCTTGGTCTTCGGCTCGAAATAGAATGTCCGCAGGCTGCTTTTGATCGACTTGTCCTCGAACAGCTTCGGATCGATATAGGCAACCCGGCCCGACGCCTCGTGCACCAACTTCAGATCCGGATAACCCGAGCGTTGCTCTTTTCCGTCCGCCAGTCGAGGAATCCCACACGAAAACCCTTCCATCGCATTTAATCGAGCCTGCATCTCGTCCTCGAAAAATCGGCTCGCCTCGTTAATCCGACGCTGCTTACGCACCGGAGAGTCCTCCTTATTCAGCTCGATCACCGTCGCATCCATCGCCTGCCGAAGCGCCCCGGCAATCTCAGCCGAAACCGGGTCGCCCTCGAAGTCGATAGGCAGAATCTGCTTCCCAGTCGTCGCCTTGATCACCGTCGGAAAAGGCACACTGTCCAGCTGGCGAGAATCATCCAGAAGCCAACCGATCAGAGCTTCGATGTCTCCTCCTTGCGATCCGTCGTCCGAGGGTTCGGTCGATTCCGAAGTCGAGACCGCTGGCGCGACTACAGACGTTGCCACCACATCTTCCGTAATAACCACGGAGTTCTCCTCTAGAGCGGCGTCCTCGACCACCGGGGCAACCGTAGGTTCCTTGCAAGCCGCCAGAAGAACCAGAAACGGAAGAAATCGCACGAAAAAACGCATCTTGCTCGCTAGCTCAAGACTTCGTAGCAGGCAAGCCACCAATGACTTTCTCGCCAGGAAGGAATTTTCTTCTATCAAAGTCACCTCCTCCCGACATAACCTTGAGTAAGGAGAGCCCCTAAGGCCTACCACACAATTTTTTCTACTACCAAAACCATGAAATTCGGAATCATCGGCGCCGGCATGATCGGCCACTTCCACGCTAAGGCTATCGGAGCAATGAACGGCGGAGAACTCCAGTCCGTGTTCGACCTACGACAGGAGTCCGCTGACAAGCTCGTCGCCGAATACGGCGGCACTGGCTACTCGGACATCAACGAATTCCTCGCCGATCCTGAACTCGATATCGTCACAGTCGGCACGCCATCCGGAGCCCACCTAGACCCATCCCTCGCCGCCCTGAATGCCGGCAAGCACGTCATCTGCGAGAAGCCTCTCGAGATCACCACCGAGCGAATCGATCAGCTCACCGCCACAGCAGCAGCCAACGGCAAGACCATCGCCGCCGTGCTCAACCGCCGCTTCCACCCAGGCATGGATGCCTTCAAGAAAGCCGCCGACGATGGCCGCTTCGGTCGCCTCACCAACGCCTCGGCCTACGTGAAGTGGTATCGCGACCAGGCCTACTACGACTCCGCCGGCTGGCGCGGCACCTGGGCCCTCGATGGCGGAGGCGCCCTGATGAACCAGTCCATCCACACCATCGACAGCCTTCTCTATCTCGCTGGTCCCGTGAAATCAGTGGTCGCCAACACCGCCTGCCTTGCCCACACCGACATCGAAGTCGAAGACATCGCCATCGCCATTCTCGAGTTCGAAAGCGGAGCCCGCGGAGTCATCGAAGGCTCGACTTGCACATGGTCCAAAGACGGTCACCCAGCCCGTGTCCAACTCTGCGGTACCGAAGGCTCGGTCTTCCTCGCCGACGAAGCCTTCGAAATGTGGGACTTCATGCACGAAAAGCCCGAGGACGCCGAGATCAAGGCCACCCTCATGCAAGGATCAGGCGAAGCCGCCATCGGCGCCAACGACCCGTCCGCCATCAGCTTCTACCAGCACCAGCGCAACTTCGAAGAGGTCGTCCAAGCCATCGAAGAAGGCCGCGAGCCCACCACCTCCGCCTCCGAAGCTCGCAAAGCCGTCGAACTCATCTGCGCCATCTACGAAAGCGCCCAGAACGACAGCAAGAAGGTGTTTCTGTAGTAGCAGGTTCGCCATCGACGCGACCCGACGAAAAATTGTGAGGTCAGGAGCGGTAGGGAATAGGTAACCGTGCCTCCCTTCCGCGTTCTTTCCGCGTTTGCTCTAGCTCTTGCCCGGTTTAGTCCAGGCAACCGAACCCACCCGTGAAGCCTTCGCCACCGAGGAGCGCCCGGTCGAAGGCCGGAAAAACTCCAGTCGATGCGTCGCCAGATCTGCCACAAGGTCTTCGGATAAGGCATCGCCTTCGGCCCCGACCTGACCCACTGGGGACAAAAATAAACCATCGAGCAAGTCGTCCACGAAATCATCCTGCCCGATGTCCACCTCCCCAAAGGCTACGACAAGCCGGACTTTCAGGCCGGAAAACTTTCAGTTCCGACTGCAGGCAACCCGTGTCTTAGCAAGGTTCTATTCCCCGGCAACTCAGTATTCCCGGATCAAAGGCGAGCTCGAACGCCTGCATTCCACCGTGATTTCAGATGCTGTGCAAAACGATCAAGCCTCGCATTTCGCGGAAGTGACGGCCTGGGAAATTCCCCTCCCCCCATCAGATCCCACATCCATCTCAATTCCGGGTTGAATCGCCCCAGTGCAGCAATTAAAGAGCGCGATGCGAATTGGCATTTTAGGGGGTGGAGTAGCCGGTCTTAGCGCTGCTTACTTCCTGCGTAACACCGACCACGAAGTCGAACTTTTCGAGGCGAGTGATTTCACTGGCGGACTGGCTCGTAGTTTCGAGTGGCACGATTTCTGGTGCGACCTCGCTCCTCACCGCCTGCACACCGACGATCCGGCCCTACTCGAAGAGATGAAGGAGCTGACGCCTATGAACCAGGTGCGCCGCTATTCAAAGATCTTCATCCGCAAAAAGTGGATTGGTGACCCGGTCAACGCGGTAGAGATCATGGTCAAGTTCTTCCCAGTTCAGGCGATGCGTATCGCTTTGACCTACCTGCGCACCAAGTTCCAGCGCAACCTGCCAGAGAACAACTTCGAAGAGCTAGTCATCTCGCAGTTCGGCACCGGCTTGAACGACTTCTTCTTCAAACCCTACTCAGAGAAGCTTTTCGGCATTCCAGCCAACCAGATTTCCGCCGCTTGGGGACGTCGCAAGATCCGCGTCGCTGGCGTGAAGGACATGATCCAGCGCCAGTCCCGGCTCTACTTCAAGACCTTCCACTACCCAAAGCAACGCGGTTACGGAGCCATCTGCGAAGCCGTCCATGAAACGGTCAAAGACAGCCTCAACTTGGAGACCAAGTTGGTCGCCATCGAGCATCCGAAGAACGACTCCGACACCTACAAGTGCACGTTCGAAGGCCCTGACGGAAAGACCTTCGTCAAGGAGTTCGATACCCTGATCACCACGCTTCCCGTCTCGTCCTTCGCCGACATGATGGGGCTTGACCTCGACCTTGGCTTCCGCCCCGCGCGCCTCGTCTACCTACTCATAGACAAGCCGCAGCTGTCCGAAAATCACTGGTTCTACTTCGCCGACAACAAGCGCATCGTAAACCGCGTCGCCGAGTTCAAGAACTTCCAGTGCGAAGGCGGCCAGCCCGACAAGACCGTCATCTGCTGCGAGGTCACCAAGATCGAAGACTACTCGCTTGAAGCAGTCTACGAGTGCCTAGAGGAAGCCAACCTCGCCGACCGCTCCCAAGTCCTCGACACCAAGATCATCGATATCGAACACGCCTATCCAGTCTACGATACCACCTACGAAGTCCAGATGGAGAAGGTGAAGACCTTTTTCGACAAGCACCCACGTGTCCACCACGTCGGACGCCACGCCGAGTTCGCCCACCGCGACATCGACGAGATCTTCGAAGAAGCCAAGCGCATCGGCGAGAAGATCAAGGGAGCCACCAAGTCGTAGTATCTTGTCGCAACAGGAACACGTATTGATCGGCCAAAAACGCGTACTCCCGAGCATTCGCGATGCAAAGCGGTCGCAACCGCGCAACCGCCAGTGCTCCATACTCGGGTGGCGCAGCAGTTCCCCCTCAGCCTCCGGTTGAAATTCCCCCGGCCCATGGCGAAACTAGCTCTCCTCTATGCAGATCGAGCCAATCGCCATTTACTTCGAAATCCCCGCCACTGACCCCATGGGCTACGAGCACGTGGAGGGCAAGATCCGTGGCCTCGACGACAACGTAGTCATCAACTGGAAGATCCGGGACCGCACCTTCAACAAGGACTCGAACCCGATGCACGAGACCGAGCTCGACTACCACGAGATCGAAGACGTCTCCTTCAGCAAAAAATTCTTCAGCCGGAAGTGCCTCCTCGAATTTCGCATCGGCGACCCAACCCTGCTCGAAGGCATGCCCGGAATGCAGGTCGGTAAGTGCTCACTCCACGTGACCAAAGAGTCGCGCGAAGACGCCGAACGCCTTGCCAAGTTTCTCGACTACAAGGTCAGCGAACACCTCCGCGAAGAATCCGAGAAGCGCCTCAACGACTTGCTCGACGGCGACACCGGAACCGAAATCTAATCGCGTATGTCGACACTCGTCATCGGAGCCGGGCTCAGTGGGCTCTGTTGCGCCAAGGCCCTTGTCGCCGGTGGTAGCAACGACATTACCGTCGTCGACGGTGCGGACCATGTCGGTGGCCGGGTCAGCACGATCGAAGAAAAGGGATTCCTGCTCGACCGGGGATTTCAAGTCTTGCTCGATAGCTATCCCGCCGTGGTCCGGCATATCGATATCGATGCACTAGAACCCTGCGCCTTCGACTCCGGTGCTCTGTTGGCGACTCCGGGGGAACCACCAAAGAAGGTCAGTAACCCGCTCCTTGGCGGCTCGATCCGCGACCTATTCGCCCTCCCGCTGGGCTGGAAAGAACGGATCCGTCTGGCAATGATGGCCGCCGGTATCCTCGGCTCTCCAGAAGAACGTCTGTCGCTCGCACGAGCCGGAATTTCGACCTACGACTACCTGCGCTCGCGCGGCGCTAGCGAGAAGACTATCGACCTGCTGTTCCGGCCGTTTTTCGCCGGAGTCCTGCTCGACGATGACCTCGGTGCGGATGCAGCCTTGTTCCGCTACTACCTCCGCCGCTTCGCCACCGGCCAAGCCCTGCTCCCTCGCCGGGGAATGCAGGCAGTCCCTGAACAGCTCGCTAGCCACCTACCCGCCGACGCCCTCCGGCTCGGCGAAAAAGTGGAGCGACTTCTGATCGAAGGCGACGGCGGACAAGCTCGATGCCACGGGGCCATTCTCACCAGCGGCGAGGAACTCCGCGCCGACGCCGTCGTTCTCGCCACCGATGCCCACGCAGCCTGCACCCTGCTCGGCGAGAAGCCGCCAGCCTTCCGCGAGACCACCGCGCTCTACTTCCGCAGCAAGACCTCGCTCTACTCCGAACCAATGCTGGTCTTGCCCACCGTCCGCAAACCACTAGTCCGGCACTTCGTCCAGCTGACCAACATCAATCCAGAGCTCGCTCCCGATGGCGAGCATCTGGTCAGCGCCAGTATCCTCAACCCTACCGGCAAGACCACCCAGAAGGAGTTGTTCGAAACCGCCCAGGCTGAGATCGCGTCGATCTTCCCCGCCGCTGCCAACCTAGTCTCGCTCAAGGCCATCCGAGTCCCGCAAGCCGTCCCCGACCAAAAACCCGGCTTCTGGGACCGCTGGCACGCCACCCTCCGCAGTCTCCCGCAAGGCCTCCTCCTCGCCGGTGACTACCTGCATCAAGCCAGTATCCAAGGCGCGATGGAATCCGGGACGAAGGCCGGGCAGGCGATTTTGGCGGGAGGGAAGGCGTAGTGCATTTGTTTTTAGCAAAGTGGTTTCCCCTGCTCGCACTGGCCATACACCTGCTCAACTATATCATTATCCGGAAGCGTTGTCGGGTAGCCGAAGTTGATCGGCCTGAACTTGCGGCCGGAAACCGACAGATTCTCACAGGCTATTTTATCGGCCTAGGTTTGCCGTTTGTCATCATGGCTGCTGGCATCCTCTGCGGAAGCACACCTCATGTGTTCCGCTACTTCGGCCCCCCAAATGGGAATCCCTTTGTCTTAGGATTTTTTGTCTCGATAGCACTGTTCTACGCCGTCGTCCTAAACTGGGTCTTCCTTCGAAACGGCGCTCAAATACTAGTCGATCACCAACAATCGCTGAACCAACAGTGGCGAACCACCTCTCAGGTGAAACTCTTTGCAGGTGGCCTCATCCTAGTCGGATCCATTGCCATTGGCCTGATGTGCTCAGGCGCGCTAGTGAGTCTCGACGAACTCTCGATAGGAGCTAGCGAATGAGACTCCTTCTCGCAGTCGGTCTCGGCGGCTTCCTCGGAGCCATTGCTCGCCATCTCCTCGGCGGTTGGATTCAAGACCTGGCGGGAGGGAAATTTCCGTGGGGTGTTCTCGCCGCCAACGTTCTTGGATGCCTTGCCATCGGCTACCTAACCGGCGTCGCCGCCCGCAGTGCTGGGATGCCAGAACACTGGCGGCTGTTCTTGGTCACTGGCGTGCTCGGTGCGCTAACCACCTTCTCGACCTTCGGGCTCGATACAGTCCAGCTGGCCAAAGGTGACCTGCCGATGCTCGCCTTGGCCAACGTCGCGGCCAATCTAATTCTCAGTCTCGGAGCTGTTACCGCTGGTCTGGCATTAGCGCGCTGATTTGGTTGCCTTTCTCTTCATCCGCCGGTCCGGTTAGGATCGGAGCATGTCCGCAATACCGCCTATTGGGCCACGGCCTCGGTGCTCCCGACCGGGGTGGAAGTCGAGAGTCGAGATGGCAGCCCCCGTCTCTTCCCAAAGGCTCGCTGGGAAGACTACCGCAAGGACATCGACAACTGAGTCAAAGCGAGCCTGACACGGGTGGGAGGAGTCCACGACGACTGGGTCAACTGCATCCGCAACGGAGATGTCGGCAAGACCCGCTCCGACTTCGGCTACAGTGGTCCCCTCAGCGAGGCTCTCATTCTGAGAACCCAGCGATCCGCCCAGGCAAAGCCCTCGACTGGAGTGCCGAAACCTTGCAAATCAGCGGCAACGAAGAGGCAGCCGCACTGATCGAAATCGAAGCCCGCCTTGGCTGGAGCACAGCGGATCTGGGGTAGCCCGACTCGGAAACGGCAATCGAGTCTCAGTTGCCCTCAACAGTCGGGTGGCGCTTGCGGTGGGGTCAGCGCAATGAACGACGACGGAGAGACCGTCCCTACCTAGCGCCCCGTGTAGGATGGCTGTCTCAGCGATCCGGGGGCGCTGCGGAAAGCCTTAGACTAAACGTTCTTTAAATCGTCGTGGAACTCGCTACCAGTCTTGGTCTCGGCGACATGGCCGGCGCGGATACAGAACGAGCCGAACTTTTCGCCGCGCTTCCGGTTCTTCGCGTAGTCCTTCAAGATCGGACGCAGGAGCTTAGGAATGTCTTCCGCCTTGGCCGAGTCTTTGTAGAGCTTGGACAGACGATCGCCGACGAAGCCACCGCCGAGGTAGACATTGTAAGTCCCTGGAGCACGTCCGACGAAGCCGATCTCGGCGATAAAGGGACGGGCACATCCATTCGGGCAACCAGTCATGCGGATGGTGATGGCGTCGTTCTTCAGCCCGACTTCGGCCATGACGTCCTCGATCTCACCAACGAGGTCAGGGAGGTAACGCTCGCTCTCGGCGAGGGCCAAGCCACAGGTCGGCAGGGCGACACAGGCCATCGAATTGAGCCGAAGCCCACTCGCCTTGTAGCAGTCAGACAGTCCGTATTTTTCCAACAGCGCCTCGATCTTCGGACGCGCAGTCTTGGTGATGCCGGCGATGGCAACATTCTGGTTCGCCGTCAGACGAAAGTCGCCCTTGTGGATCTTAGCGATCTCGCGGAGACCGGTCAGCGCCTGGAGCTCGCCTTCATCCTTGACTCGACCATTGGAGATGAACAGCGTACACTGGTAGCGACCACGATGGTCTTCGGTCCACCCGAAGCGGTCACCATTGTTGGTGAACTTGAATTTACGTGGCTTCTCAAGCTTGTAGCCAAGCCGTTGCTCGACGGCGTTGCGGAACCAATCGAGTCCGAAGTTTTGGATCGTGTACTTCAGGCGGGCATTCTTCCGGTCCTTGCGGTTGCCGTATTCCTTCTGCACGCGCACGACCTGCTCGGCGACATCGACGACCTGCTGCGGAGTGCAGAAGCCCATGACTTCGGCAAGGCGCGGGAACGTGTCCTCACTTCCGTGGGTCATGCCCATGCCACCACCGACGGTGACATTGTAGCCGACGACCTTTTCATCTTCGACAATGGCGATGAAGCCGAGGCAGTGGGCATAAATATCGACGTCGTTGCTCGGTGGCACGGCGACAACGATCTTGAACTTCCGCGGCAAGTAGGTCCGACCATAGATCGGCTCGTCCTCGGTGAGGACTTCGGGCTCGGAAGTAATCTTCTGTTTGTCGCCGCCCTTGCCATCGTCGAGCCAAATCTCGTGGTAGGCACCGGTGGCGGGAGTGAGGTGAGCAGAAATTTGCTCGGAAATCTTCAGCACATCCCGGTGGACCTTGGACAAGTCCGGATTGGGATTGCACATGACGTTCCGGTTTACGTCCCCGCAGGCGGCGATCGTGTCCATCAGAGACGCGTTGATCTCCTGGATAGTCGGCTTGAGGTTCGTCTTAATGACACCGTGGAACTGAAACGCCTGACGCGTTGTCAGCTTAAGAGTGTCGTTAGCGTGCGTGATCGCGAGCCGATCCATGTCGAGCCACTGCGCCGGTGTGCAGACGCCACCGGGCACGCGGACACGAATCATGAACGAGTAGGCCGGCTCGAGTTTCTGCTTCCGGCGTTCCTTACGGACATCGCGATCGTCCTGCTGGTAGATGCCGTGAAATTTAGTCAACTGCGTGTCGTCCGCGCAGAGACTACCGGTGGTCAAGTCCGACAGACCCTCGAGAATAGTGCCGCGAAGGTAGTTCGACTGAGTCTTGATCCCCTCGTTGCCTTTCGGCTTCGCGGGGGTGAAGCCTTTTGCGATGGGAGTGGTGAGCTTTTGCTGCTTTGCCATGACAGGAATCCCGACTTATCCAGTCGGGGAACGAATATGGAGGAAATTCACCGGAAATCAATGCCGTCCTGCAGGTCTTTCGCAGCGACAAAAAAGCGCCCCGGCCTTTCGGTCCGGGACGCTTGAGAAATGGTGCGCGATGCAGGATTTGAACCTGCGACCCCTTCCATGTCAAGGAAGTGCTCTACCCCTGAGCTAATCGCGCGAAAATGGTGATCTTCGCGGGGGCCAAGAGAACCCTAAGATGGCAATATCCGCAAGTGGATTTTCACCGAAGAAATCGAAGTTATGCCGTAGCCGGGGTAAAGGAGGGGGCCGGCCCTGGGGATAAACCTAAGCCAGATCGGCGTCAGGACTTCTGCCGATGGTTAAAACAGCCTAAATACGGCTCTGTTTTCCTCGTGTAATGTGAATTTTACTACAGAATTCCTAAGGACCAAGTAGAGGTAAAATTTCTCCGAAGAATCGCCATTTTACTCAAGGCAAAGAATTTCCCTCAGTCTGAGCTCAGCGATCTTGTCGACCTCTGCGAGAGCCGTGGCCATTTCGGTCTCGACGCTGTGGTCTTGCCGTTGCCGGATCGCGGCGAGGATCGAGTCGGCATCGTTCAATCGGGCACAAATGACAAAAGGAAAACCGAAGCGGTCGAGGTAAGCTGCGTTGAGCTCGACCAAGGCTGTCTTGGTTTCTATCGACATATCGTCCAAGCCAGCAGCCTTTTGCTCGGCTGTGGATTCGGCTGTGAGTTCGCCTGTATCGGCAAGGCGACCAGCAAGATCGGGGTGAGCACGCAGGAGTTCCAGCTGTGGTCCAGGACCAGCATCAACGACCGCCTTGGCCATGGCCGTCGTTAATTCGGCGACAGTTGCGAACGGGCGCGATGCCAAAACGGCCTCAGCGACCCATGCCGAATGCTCGTAAATTCCGCCGAAGGTTTCGATGAAGGCAGCTGGGGCAAGCGAGTTGGCCTCCTGAATATCCATAGGAAAACGAACCACAGATCAGCTCGGCTTGCACCTGATCTCCGGTGCAGGTAATGTTCTGTCGATGTCCTTCGCTCGACTGCTAGCATTATTCATCATCATCCCAGTGATTGAGCTCTCGCTCTTCCTCACCCTCGGGAAGTATGTAGGTATCCCGGGAACCCTGGCGCTGATCGTCGCGACTGCGCTTCTAGGTGCCAGCCTGACCAGATGGCAGGGCATGAAGACCATGCAGCGCTTTCAGGAGCGGCTCGGGCAAGGCCAAATCCCAGGTGGAGAAGTCATTAGTGGCGTGCTGATCCTAGTCGCCGGTGCTGTTCTCCTCACTCCCGGATTCCTCACCGACTTTCTCGGTTTCTCCCTACTCATTCCTCCGGTGCGAACCGTGATCGGCCAATTCGTTATGAAGACGTACGCGAAGAGCCTCGGCGTCGATCTCGATCAGGTCACCGGCAAGCCAAGATCCGCCCCAGGCACCCGACGCCGCCCCGGTCCGGACGGCATGATTGCGGCCAAGGGTCGGGTCATCGAGACCGAGGTCGTTGATACTCCGGATAAGGCCGACAATAAGAAGTCGAACTAATCTCCTGCTAAATCTGCCCGGTTTCCCCAGTTTCCTAGGGGCCGCCATGTTCGATTTTCGCTCCGACTCCCCTCCCCCGCTTCAAGGCAGTAGCTTCCGGGCGTAGGGAATTCCTGCAGGTCGGAGCATTCGGCACGATCGGTTTGTCGCTTCCCCAGATCCTTCAGGCCAAGGCCAACGGCAACGTGAACCCGGGCAGCGAGGACAAGGCCTATATCATGATGTTCAACCTCGGGGGAGCTAGCCAGCCCGACCTCTGGGACATGAAGCCGGATGCACCAGCGAGATCCGCGCAGTTTTTAATCTCGTCCTGAAGTTCTGCCTTTTTTTGGCTGTCTCCGGTTAGCGCCGTCGAAACCCTTCCGCCGTGTCAGCGACTTTTTGTCCACTAAGTTTGCCCCAACCAAAAGGACATAGGAAGCCCGGACAATCCCAAGTTCCTGCTTTATCGGATTAGCCCCACGCGGGTCCTCTTCCTGAGAGAGTGAGCTCTAGAATAAAATACCATGAGCTAAAACGGTAGCCTCAGAAAACTGGACTTTTCCCTTCAGAAATCAGCTTTCTCAATAATCGCTGGAATTACCGGAGTAGACCGCAGAAAAGAGGGTTGAAGACCAAGTAGAAACACGCTAGGGGCCACGTTCCATGTTCCCCAAAGCATTCCTCCCCATCCTTTTTTTCCTAAGCATCGCCCCAGCGATGGCTCAGGATTCTCCTGCCTCGGATAAGTCTCCAAACAAATTCCGCCTCGGCAATCCCTTCAAAGCCATCGCTAGCCGCATCTCATCAGACGAAAAATCTAAGGAAAGGCCCAAGACGAAGCCAGCCGCCCAAGAAAAGAAAGAAGTAAAAAGGCTCGGCGAATGGTTCGCTGGACGCCGGACACTCACCGACGAGCGAGAGAAAAAAATCGCCGCTCAGAAGGCAAAGGCAAAACAGGAAAGCCTAGTTCAGAAGGGCACGCCAAAAGCTACCGAAGCCAAACCAACCAAATCTATCGGCAAATGGTTCGCCAGCCGACGCGAAGCGAAGCCCCAACAGTCCAAAAAGGTGGTGGCCAAGAACTTTGCCAACGACGACGACCGTGGTGTCGGAGCTGCCGCCGATTCCTCAGGCCGCCCCAAGCTTTCGCTTCCTTCCTTCCTCAAGCGCTCCGCCGATCCGTCAAAGAAGAAGCAGCCAGGAAATTTCTTCCTCGTTCGCCACACCACGCCCCTCTACCTGGGTAACCCGGGAATGCCTCCGTTCAGCATGAGCTACAAAGGAGGAGTTGAAGAAGGCGAAATCGTTGAAGCCGACTCAGCCAATCAGCCATTCACCAGCATCCGACGCTTGCACGATGGCAAGGTTGGCTTCGTCAACAGCATCGCGCTGAAGCGAGCTACCAACTCGCAGTTTCTGACTTGGCAGGGCAAGATCGAAGACGGCTACCGTCCCTCCAGCTACTATAAAGGCGGCGAATCACTCATCGCCCGTAATTCCAGAAGCTCCAGCCCCTCCTCGACGACTTCGCGTCGTCGCCGAAGCGTCCCCGGAGCCACCGACGAAGTGTTTCGTCCCGTGACCCCTCCAAACGGATATGAGGAGCCAACTCTTCCGTCAGAAGAAACCACCCAGCGCCGCCCACTCAGCTCGATCCTCTTCGGAGGCGGAACTGCCGAGTAATTTTTCTCAGATTGCCTGCCTTCGAGGCTCGCCAAGGTTGGGAAGTGTAAAGTTTTCAGTGCACTCCACCATATATTTAATATTTTTTATAATTTACCATTGCGCATTGATTGGCTTATCCGTATAGTTCAACTCTCTTAGTATGATGGAATCGGTTCCAAACTGTTGGACCTTGCCGAGCTGTCGCCAACCTGTGGATTCGTTAGATGAGTTCAGATCCTATAAAATTTCCCTGTCCCACGTGTGACGGTCGTCTCAGCGTACCATCCCAAATGGCTGGCGTATCCGGCCCCTGTCCGTACTGCGGATCGACGATCACGGCTCCCATCCCTTCGAATCCGACCGCTCCTCAGTCTGCCAGCCCACCACAACCTGAGCGAGCCCCAGAACGTCCAAAAATTCCCGAACGACCGGCAATTTCTGACCGGCTCGCCAGCCAGCCTCCGTCCCTTCCTCCCTCTTTCACCGGTGTTCCGGGAGCTTCTGATCCGATGCCGGCTCCGCCTTCAGTCCCACCGGCACAGGCTGTCCCCACCCCACAAACTCACCCACCGGCCGCAGTCGTCACTCCAGAACTTCCCCCGCTCCCCACGACCCAAGCCCCATCCCAAAATTTAAGTAATACTGGCGCTTCTTCTGCTCAGTATCCAGAGCAGAAGCGCGCTCCGCAACACCCCCAAGCTCCTGCGGCGGCCCCCCAGGCTATACCAACATTTGACCATCAGAGTTCCGCACCACAATCGGCGGCCGCTCCCAACAACGCCGACGCCCCTCAGTCCGATCCGAACTTCCCTCAGTCCGGCCCGAGCGTTCCGCAGTCCAGTCCGAGCTTCCAGATTCCGCCCGCTCCGACACCGGAATCCTCCCCTCAAAAAGAATCCGGTACTCATGCGTCTAATGCCGGCCAGTTTAGCCCAGGTCCCATCAGTCAGGTCCCTCCAGCTACCGTCCAAGACTCCTCCTTTCAGCCCTTTCCTCCAGCAGTAGCACCAGTCCCGCAATCCTCTGCACCAGCCCCTCTCCCCAGCAATGACCCCTACATGCAGAGTGGGCATACTCAGCAATACACCCCCTCCGAGGCGGCGACGCCTTCCATAAACCAACTTCCGTCTCCAGCTACGCCGCAAGCACTTCCCACTCCGCATGCGCCCGCTAACCAACAGGCAGTTGCTCCTCAGCAAGCGCCCCCGCAGCCCGTCGCTCAACCCGGATTCCCAGCCGAACAGGCACCTCAGAATCCTCCGCTAGATTCCAACGCTCCAAATGGCTTCGTGGCTGAAACTCCACAAATGGCCGGAACAGCTCAATTCGGGGTTCCGCAGGCTCCCAACCAGAATGATAGCTTTTCTCAAGCTCATCAAAATCTGCCAAGACAAACAGCCCCTACCATGGAAGGAAACCCTCCTCCTCCAGGAATGGGAACAGGATCAGGACGTGAATTTCTTCCAGAGCCCCACGACCAACAGGCACGTCAACGATCCGAAGGACGCTCGTCATCCTCCCACGGTAAGGAAGACTCCGGCGGAAGCGGTAAGGGTATCCAACTCCTCGCCCTCGGCCTTCTAGGCCTCCTCGGCCTGCTCGTTTTGGGTCTTTTTTACTTCCTCTTCTTCGCAGACAAGAAGCCCGTCATCGACGATTCCGACGGCACGTTAATCGAGTCTACCTCCGCCAACACACCCTTCGGCGAATCCAGTGATCAGACCGTTTCCAATGTCGATGGCAACCAAAATTCCTCCTTGGCGATACCCGATGGCCCGGTTCCAGGACAGTATTCTAACCTTCCCCCAGCCGGCGGCAATCGCTCCCAGTCGCCTCGGGACCAGCCCAACTCGAACCCTCGGGAGACTCAGTATCAAAAAGCTCTCCCAGTCCAAGGGGCCCCCATGCCCCCCCCCTCCCCCATGTCTCTCCCAGCCTCGCCCCCTGCACTACCAATTTCGTCATCGACTCCAGGCTCTGCTAGCAACGGGGCAGTAGCCCCCCCAATTCTACCGACAATCGCAAGCGCAGAGGCGAAGTTCAGTCGGTCAGAGTCAATACCTGCAGAGGCGCTCCCTGACCAAATCGCCAGATCTAGCCAACCGGTGGAAACCACTCCGAAGGTCCATAGCCCTCCCAATCTCGCGCCTGTGCAAACAAATGCGAGCAGTGACAATTCTCCAGCCCAGCCCCAGACGGCTAACAAAGTAGCCGGGATCACTCCCGGCTCTTCCACTGCTCAGGGACAACCTTCCACCACCAAAGACACCAGCGGAGCCGTGGTCGATATGTCGATCCTCAAGCAACTAGACCCTGGGGAGCAAGCGAGTGCCCAACAAGCCCTCGATGTCCTGCAACGCTTTCTCGGCGCCAAGTCCTGGGAAGAACGAGTGCCGCTTTCCCGCAACGGCTCGATCGAAAAACGGACCATGGAGGCATACTATGCCTCCGGAAAAGGGGTCGATGGCCCCATCCGCCCGACCTACGTCCGCTTGATGTCTCTGAACAAGAGACCCGACTCGAACGCCAAGTTCGCGGTTTTCACAGTCCGTACGTCCGACATGCCCGCCGGCTTTCCCGTCATCGTCGATGAAGTAGACGACAACTATCAGGTCGCTTGGCGTCTGTTCGTCGAGTTCAAGGACGACCTCCTCGACCGATTCCTCGCCGGTTGGACTGATGAGCCAGAGTCCTTCCACGTCTACATGAATCGGAAGCACTACTTTAGCGATGATATCCCCGACCTCGAATCAAAGGTCTGCTATCAGATCGAAACCCCAGTTCCAGGACGCGGCGGTTACGTCTTCGTCGCCGACGGCACCGACCTCTCAGGAGAACTGGACAAGCAGATCCCTTGGGGCTTTCGCGGACACCCAGTAGTACACCTAAAGTGGGATCGTGGGTCCGATGGCCGCCCGTTCGTGCGCGTCCTCAATATCAAGCGTTACGGCTGGGGTAATAGTTGATTAATCATTGGGAATCGGGAACTCGCATCCGGCATCCGGCATCCGACCCCACCCCGCACTTGCCAGCACCGCAGGTCTAGGACGATAGTCGGACCATGTCCGCAACCACCGCCTTGCCCGATTGGGCTCAGGAGGCCATTGATCTCTACCAGAGCGATGCCGCCAGCCAGTTTATTCTCCACGGCAACGTGCAGGACCGCGTGCTGTTACCGCTCAAGTCTGGAGTCCGGCTCGGTTCCATCGACGACTTCCTCAATGACGTCCTGCTGACCTCATTCAATGTCGTCCTTTCCTACGACGTCGGCAACGGTATCCGAATCGAGCGAGGTGGCAAGACGTTCCAAGAGTGGCCCAGTGCAAAGGGTGGAACTCCCCTACCCAAGAAGCCGCGCGAGGCCTGCCAAACCCTCACCCACTACCTACGCTACGTCACCAATTTAAAACGAGCCGGCGGTAGCTCGATCTCCGTTGCCATCATCATCCGCGCCGCCCATCTGGTTGCTCCGGCAGTCCAAGGCACCGCCCAGTTCGACCTCAATGCCATCGCCCTATTGATGCGCGACTGGGCCAGCGAAACCGCCGTGCGCGAGCACAGCATCGCCTCGTTCTTCATCACCGAGAACCTCAACGACATGCACCCGCTGGTCGCAAATAACCCGCGAACCAACCACATCCGCGTGCCGCTCCCCAGCCCCACCGAACTACGCCGCGCCCTGCAACTGCTCGAACCATCTTGCGCCACCGCCTTGCAAGAATACGAAGACAACCTCAAGGAACCCGCCGAACAACTCGTCGGCGCCACCCTGTCATCGGTCGAATCCCTACTCCGCCAACGCCAGTACGAGAACGACCCGATCTCCGCCGATGATCTCGCCGACTTGAAAAAAGACCTCGTCGAACGCGACTGCAACGGCCTGATCGAATTCGTCGAATCCGACCGCTCGCTCGATGACTACTACGGCCAAGAAGCGATCAAGGACTGGATGCGCGGTGACATCGCACTCTGGCAGCAAGGCGACCTCAAGGCCATGCCCATGGGCTATCTTCTCTGTGGCCCCGTCGGCACCGGTAAGACCTACCTAGTCGAATGCCTCGCTGGCGACGCCGGTGTTCCAGTGGTCAAACTGAAGAACTTCCGCGACCGCTGGGTCGGCTCGACCGAAGGCAACCTCGAGAAGATCTTCCGCCTACTCGAGGCCCTCGGTCGCTGCATTGTCTTCATCGACGAAGCCGACCAGGCCCTCGGCAAACGCGATTCCGGCTCCGGCGACTCGGGTCTATCCGGCCGTGTCTACTCGATGATGGCCAAGCAGATGTCCGACACCCGCAACCGCGGCAAGATCCTGTGGATTCTCGCCTCGTCCCGTCCCGACCTGATCGAGATCGACTTGAAACGCCCCGGCCGAATCGACATCAAGCTCCCCATCTTCCCCTGTGCCGATGCCGACGAGGCCTTCGTCATCCTCCGCGCCCTGTGCAAAAAACAAGGCATCGACCTACCCAAGACCGAGAAGGACAACCTCATCCATCTCATGCCCGACCTGCTTACCCCCGGCGCCGCCGAGGCCATCGCCGTCAAGATCTACCGCATGATCAAGACCAAGGGCATCGGTGTTGCCGAGGCCACCAAAGAAGCCCTCTCCGAATACCAGCCACCAATCCCCGTCGAGATCCTCAGCTACCAGATCGAACTCGCCAAAGCAGAGGCCACCGACCTGAAGTTCATTCCGGAGAAGTATCGGAAGGTGATTGAGGGGTAGGTGCTCCCCAAACTCTAAACACGCCGCCACCCGCCCCCGATTAACCCTCTATTCAGCAAAGCAATGACTCACGAATCATTCAGGACCTCCTTGGACATGCGACTCCTGCGGACAACCCATGAAGAGCATCGGATGGCTGGATCGAGTGGCAGAAAGTCAGAATAGTCGAGGTCTACGTCTTGTACACCATGTCCCGGTTTCACCGATGCTGGACGTTGGCGGTGGGTGCCAGTATAGCCAAAGTAGCCTTTCGACCCCAGATGCTACCGTGGCCGATCTACCACTCAAAACATGGATTGGCCTAGACGGACTAATTCGGATGATGGTCAAAATATCCAATCGAGATTTTAAGGATAACGAGGAGGTTCTTAAAATGATCAAACGGCTCCACCTACCAGGATACGAGCATATTCGCCTGGACATCGAAAGAGCGCACGAAGCCGAAGTCTTCGACAGTACAACACCTCGATATCCGGACACCTCTCAGATTGAAGTGGCCCCACAAAACGGAGCCAAGCCACTATTGAGAAATTGAGGCTGTTCTTTGTGGGCACAACCACGGAAAACAGAAGAGGATGAAAAGAAAGCGAAGGCACCTGACTGCCGAATTCAAAGCCCGGGTAGCGCTAGAAGCACTCAAGGGCATCCGTACGGTCAACGAGATCGCCAAAGATAACGACGTGACTCCGACGCAGGTCAGCGCGTGGAAGAAGGAACTCGAGTCCCGGATCGAAGAGATCTTCGAGGGGAAGAGTAAGGTCGCTCGCGAACTGGCTCAGAAGGAACGCCGTGAGGAGAAACTAGAACGCAAAGTCGGCCAGTTGGTCATCGAGAAGGATTTTCTCGAAAAAAAGTGCAAGCAGCTGGGGATCCCTTTTTAGTAGGCACCTTGAGAGTAGGTCATCTCGTAGCTGTGTGTATAGATCTCGAAGACCAGACCAAACGGATCTTCCACATAAACCATCTTGTATGGCTTTTCGTCCGGATAATACTCCCGAATTGGCATTCTTTGCTTACCTCCGTGGGCGACCACCTTCTCTACAAGCTCTTCGATATTGGGGTCCTGCACGCAAAAATGGAATGCTCCTGTCTTCCAATATTCAAATTCTTCTGGCGTTTGGTTGTTTCGAAACTCAAACATTTCGATTCCGATTTTGTCGCCGGTCGAAACGTGAGCAATCTTGAATGATTCCCAGCCTTCTCCGAACACATCTATGCACATTTTTCCAATGGCGGTGTCGGACTCCTCCTTTACCACAGTTGGCTTCATGATCGTATACCAGCCCATGACGTCCTCATAAAACTTAACGGCTTCGTCAAGATTCGGGACTGACAATCCGATGTGGGAGAACGTTTTTGGGTATGTGCTCATGAACTTATTGGGCCAACATTTAGGGTTTGCGATACCGGCATCACGCTAGATCGAATCCAATAGCATAGTATCCATCCTCGAACGGTCAATCGAGCAGAAACGGTCGGATTGGATCGATCACTTAATGAATCTCGTATTTTCGGGGAGGCAAAGGATAAACGGCTGGCCCTTGTGTTCGCTATGTTTGCTGTAGTTGCTGGAGAAGCTTCAGTAATCCGCGCAGAACGCGCAGAACCGGCGGCTAGCTTTTGCCAGTCGATGCGATGGCAGTTAGGCTTCCGCCGCGTCGATGAACTTGGGAATTGGGACTCATCAGGCGCCTCAGCTACGGCACGAGATTTACCTTTGGCCATGTCCGCTCCGCTCTTTTCGGGCATAGCCTGCAAGGGCTCGGCCCAGCATCATTGGCGCAGCGAATGGCTGGGAGAGCATCCTTACCTAGCGCATCCGGTGGGGGTGGGAAAGTCCGCATCGATCCGGAGCAGTCACGGTATGGATTACTTCCCGACACCCGACATCATCCCGCATCCCGGAACAATCGACCCCCATGACTGATTAGTTTTTGGCTATTGCCAGTTTATTGTGAATTACTATGACGAAAAATATAATATTGACTTCAAATTAATTATTGAAATTATTATTTTAAGAACTAAATTTAAGAATGCCTCAATTTATTTATCTTAAAACGGGAGTCTGTGCTCTCATACTTGCTTGCGGTTCCAGTAGCAGTGCAGACGTCATCACGGAATGGAACAGCGAGTTGCTCCAAACGTTCGCTGATCTTGGCGGTGCTGCTGCGCCGACGATGAACTCTCGGGTTTTGGCGATGACCAGCGCCGCTGTCTATGACGCGGTGAACTCGGTCAATCGGACCCACCAACCGCATCTTTCCTACCACAATACCAGTGGTCCCGTGGACCTGAACGTGGCTGCTGCTCAGGCGGCGTATACGGTCATGGATACGATCTACGGCGCCAGCCCGGCCCTTTCGACCCGTTATACCAACCTATTGAATACGCATCTTGCCGGTGCTACTTCAACGGCCGAACGCGACAATGGTATCTCTCTTGGACTGGCAGCCGCTCAAGCGATTCTAGCCGACCGGGCTAGCGACGGCTCGAGCGCTCCGACCACCTACACACCGGAGCCCGTCGGAACTCCTGGGGCTTGGCAACCGAGTGTGACCACCGATGCCTGGGGAACCACGGTTGGGGAATTTCTCGACTCTGAGTGGGGATACGTCACGCCATTTGGGATTGAGTCGGGTGATCAGTTTCGACCTGTGGCGCCGCCAGCACTGACCTCTTCTACTTGGGCAAACTCGCTGAACAACGTTCAGGACATTGGCGACATCAATAGCACCTCGCGGACAGCGGATCAGACGAACATTGCCTATTTTTGGGTCGATGGCCCCGGCACAGTATCTCCTCCAGGTCACTGGAACCAGATCGCTCAGGGCCTTTCCTCGAGCGCAGGTCTCTCCTTGGAGGACAATGCACGCCTGTTCGCTATGCTCAACGTCAGTCAAGCCGACGCTGGTATCGCTACTTGGGACAGTCGCCGTGCTCACAACCTGTGGCGCCCGATCGATGCGATCCAGCAGGCCAGCATCGACGGCAACCCGCTGACGATCGAAGACCCCAACTGGCAGCCCCTGCTTCCGACGCCTTCGTTTCCCACTTACAACAGCGGACATAGCGCCTTTAGTGCTGCTGGTGCCGCGACGCTGGCCAACTACTTCGGCTCGGATGCCATTCCGTTCACGACCACGTCGGACTCCCCGTTTCTCACATCGAGCAACAACACCCGGAGCTACAACAGCCTTTCCGAAGCTGCTGAAGAAGCCGGTATGAGCCGAATCTACGGCGGAATTCACTACGACTTCGATAATGACGAAGGCCAAGAGCTTGGCAAAGGCGTCGCGGATTATATTTTCCAGAACCGATTCCTCCCAGTCCCCGAGCCGAGTGGTGCTTTGCTTCTCGGGCTTGCGGTAATGCTGCAGTTGAGTGTTAGGAGGCGGAAGCAGCGGTAGGACCGCTGATTCGGGATTCGGGGCTCGGGGCTCGCGGTGGGATGAGCGCCCCCGATGGCAAGGAACTGCCCATCCGTACCTGCGCATCTGGTGGGGAACGATGTTTGCGGCGATTCGGGGCGCTCGCGGCAGGGCTAACGCGACATCCGACATCATCCCGCATCCCCTCTCCTAAACCAAGCCCCACTTCTTCCTCAAGATCCACTCGATGGTGAGGAGGAGGACGATGGCGAGGAACCAGAGCCAGTTGGACCAGAGGGGGGTCTCGATGATTTCGACGTCGCGGCGGAGGGTGCCGGCGACGAGGTCGGCGAGGTCGGCGGCGCGGGGTTCGGGGAGGTAAGTGCCGCCGGAGCGTTGCGATAGGGATTGGAGTAGCGAGACTCGCTGGGCGGGGCGGGCGAGTTCGCCGGAGGATTCTTCGTGAACCCGGAGGCTGGCGGAGATGTCGGCGGTGGCGCCGCGACCGAGTAGACTGGCGGAGAGGATGTCGATCTGGTGGTCACCGGCTTCTGAAAGGGCGGGGACAAGGCCGCGGTATCCGGAGCCGCTGGGCTCGAGTGTGAACTCGCCGAGCACCTCGCCATCGGGCCTGGTCACCCGGGCGAAGACATCGGCGGCTCCTTCGGAGAAGCCACCGCCTGGCTTGCGGATACGGGTGCGGATGGAGACTGGATCGCCGGGTTGGACAAGGACGCGGGAAAGGCCGATATCGACACGCTCGCCGGAATTTTGGAATGGTTCCCCACCGATCCATTGGATGACCTGGAGCCAGAACTGGACCTGGTAGGCATTGCCTGCTCCGAGGCGCCAGCGCCAGATTTCGTCGGTGCCGACGTGGAGGACTACTCCTCCGCCGAACCTACGGGCGGTGATGGCTGGGCTTGCGGCCTGAGCCCCCTGCGAGGCGAGGAGTTCGGACTCGGCGAGGATGACGGATCCAGGGAGGGGCAAGACTTGGGCGGACCAGCGGATGTTCGGCAAGTTGATCCAGTCGATGGTGTCTGCGTCGTCCTCGGCGGTGCCACTGATTTCGAGGGCGGGCTGCTCGGCTCCTTCGGGGCTGAGGCGCAGGCGTTGCTCGCCAGTGAGACCTTCACGGCTGTTCCAGCGGACCGGCGAGAGGCTGCCGAGCGTGGCGTTCGGTAGAGCGGCTGCGGCTCCAGGGGAGAAGCCGGATGTGCTCATAAGGTTGCCGCGTTTGCCATCGAGCAGGAGGAGACCGCCAGCTCCTTCGCCGACGAATTTCTCCAGTTCTTCGCGCGCGTGGGCCGGGAACCAGTCGGGCTCGATGTCGCCGATCAAGACGACGTCGGCGGTCTCGATGACCCCGGGTTTGTCGGGATAGACGCCGCCGCCATCGGCGAAGATGAGGGTCACGTCCCAACCTGGCTGGCGGCGGAACAGGCGTTCGAGATAGCGGATTTCCCAACGGGCCCGACCGGCAAGGACGACGAGTTGGCGCTTGCGGGTCTCGGCTTGAAGACCGAATTTCCAAGTGTTGTTCTGGCGGATGCGGTCGGGGCTGAGGACATCACCGAGGGCGAGATCTTCTAACGGCTCGAGCTTGGCGACCAGCTGGATGGCGGTCGATGCGGGCTTGTCCGCCGGACGCGCTTCCGCAGCTTGTTCGACGAGGCCTTTGAGCGGAAATTGGAAGGGAATTTCGCGGGCTCCAGCGGTTGCTCCACCGAGATCGACTTCCTCGGTCCAAACCGGCTCACCGGTGGCTTCGTCGATGACCGAAGCGCGGTAACGGATCTGGCGATTGAGGGTATCGATGATGCTGATACGGCCGCTGACAGAGTCTTCGATAAAGACCGATTGTGGGGCCTCGAGCGCGACGATGGCGACATCTCCGGACATGGAGGTGGCACCGAGCCCGAGGGTGTGAACTGGGACTCCGAGGTCGCCGAGCGCACTGGCAAGGCCTTGGGGAGAACCGGATCCGATGTGGCCGCCATCACCGACTAGGACGACGGCATGTGGGGGATCGCCACCATCGACGAGGTGCTGCAGGGCGCTGGAGATATCGGTGCCGCCGGAGGGGATGACTCCGGCAGAGAGGCCTTCGGGCACGGCTTGGTCGTCGTTGCCCTGATCGCCACGTTCGGCGGTGTAGACGAGCTCTGCGCGGTCGCCGTCACCGAAGGTCCAGACTTCGACATCGGCTTCCTCGGTGATCGAGGCAAGGGCTCCGTCGGCTCCGGTGAGGCTGGCAAGAGCGCGACGCCAGCGGCTGGTTTTGTCGAACTCCTTCAGGCCATCGAGGGCGCTGCTCTGCGGGTGATTGGCGGCCTGAGCGAGAAGGGCTCGGACTTGTTCGGAGACTGGTTGGTGGTGTCTGAGTAGGCTATCGAGCAGGTGTTTTTCGTCGGTGGGACTTGGCGGGGAGTGCTTGCGAAACCGGTCCGTAGTGTTGCGTAGTTCCTCGTAGACCTTGCGGTAGTATTCTTCGTGGACAGTCTTGCCTTCCTCGCTGGAAGTGGCGACTCGGACCAGCGGTGCGTTGAGTTTTTCGGCAATATCGTTGAGCGGTTCGAGTCGGGTCATTGCCAGGTCACGGTCGCGCTTGTTTTGGTCGAGCGGGACGAGTTCGGCGAGAGTTGATTTGATGCTGGTGAGGAACTGCTGGCTCAAGGCATCGGCCTCAGCGAGCGAGACGACCAGGGGATCACCGATGTCTTGGCCCATGGCCCCGAGCACCTCGATCTTCTCCGTCAGCGGCATGGCGGCGTCGGTGAGTCCCATGGAGGCGGAGCGGTCGACCAAGACGACGCAACGACGAGAACCACCATCTTTGGTCCGCCGCCAGACTGGCTGGGCGAGGGTGAGGAAGACAAGCAAGACGGTCAGGGCGCGAAGGAAGGGCAGGAAGAACTTTCCGCGGTGCTGGTTTCGGGTCTCGCGGGAGTAGAGCAGGAAGGCGAGGAGCGCGAACCCTAGGCCACCAACCCAGGGAAGCCATTCCGGCCAGGGAGCGAGGAAGGCTCCGCTGCCATTGAGTCCGAAGCGCTGGAGGAAGTCGGTCATGGCTTGGTGGTGCTCCTTGGCTCGGGGTGGGAATTAGAGACCAGGGAGCCTGTAGGAGCGGGCGACGGGTAGTGGCGACAAGTCGAACTAGGGACATTCGGAGATCCCTCGCCCTCTCTCCGGCTCGCCGGGAGCTCGGCTCGGGATGTCAGGGGCTGGGGTAGCCGAGAAGCTGTCGGGGCGGATCGAATCATGACTTCGCGCCTCCCTTCTTCGGTTTCGGGGGGGCGCCGAAACCGGATTGAGCGACGAGGAGTTCGAGAAAGAGGAGGGCGAGAACGAGCCATGCGAGGGGCCGCCAGATCTCGCGACCGATACGGGCGAGGGTATCGGATTCGAGGACGGTGCTGACCGAGTCCATGCGTGTGGCCTTGGCATCCACGGCGAGGGCCTGGAGCTGATCGGCATCGAGCGGGCGGTCGCCGATTTCGCCGGCCGGGATGCGACAGGAGAACGCCACGATGGGATCGCCACCGGCAGCGGGGCGGACGGTGTAGATGCCGGGGACCTTGCACGGTGGGGTGTGCAGGACCGGGGGAGGGCTGGTGTTGGTGCGCATCGCGGGGCCCTCGATTTTCAGGGTTGCCTGATGGCCGGTGGGATCGAGCAAGACGACGCGGTCGCCATTCTGCGCGTCTGGGAGTGGGAAGTGGAACGACTCACCGAGTTCGACTTCAAGCGAGGACGAGGCCGATTGGGACATGTAGGCGACTAGGCGCTGGACGAACGGCAGGTAGGCGGGCTGGGTCGGCCAACTGCCCCAGTCGGCGTCGGCGGGGACAGCGGCCATGAGGATCTTGCCGGCCCCGACCTGGGCTTCGACGAACAGCGGATCGCCATCTTGGAAGCGGAGAATCGCACGAGGCGAGGCGGGATCGGCAGGGTCGCCGGAGGGCTCGAGCCGCAGGTAGCGGGAGAAGCCGAAGGTCTCGAGCCCGGTGCCGCCGAGGCCATTGAAATAGGCGAGGACCGGATGGGCATACGGTGGAGCGTCGGGATGGACGATGCCACCGGTGGACGGGTCGGCCTTGATCAAGTCACCGATAGTTGCCGGGAAGATGCCGGTCTTGGGGCCGAGTAGATGAGCATTGTAAAACGACGCCTTGGTCCGATCGCCGGGGAAGACGACCAGGCCCCCACCCTCGTTCACCCACTTGCGCAGGTCGGTGATATTGGAGGCGCGAAGTTCGTCGCAATTGGCCAGCACGACGACTTCGAACTGCATCAGGTGATTGGCGTTGAGGTTGTTGGTATCGCGGCTGACGCTGCTGCGGAATAGGTCGCCTTCGCCCTTGCCATCGGAGGCGGAAGCGAACGGTTGCAGGGCGAGGTCAAGATAGCCGGTGTCGCCTTCGAGCGGGCGGTATCCGGGACGACCATCGACGAGCATAACCGGGATCGGCTTGCGCACAGGCAGGACCACCGGGACCGACGCTCCCCAGCCACCCGGATCGGGCTCGAGACGGAGGTCGACACCGAGGTAGCCGGCTTCGGGGAATTCCCCGACCATGGCGACTTCCCGGGACATCTTGGAACCGACGGAAACTGGACGCCGGACGAGCTCAGCCCCATCGACTTCAGCGACGAGGTGGCCTTCCCAAGGCTGGCCGGTGGGATTGAAGACACGGGCGCGGAACGACACGGGTTCACCAGTGACCGCGGTCAGGCCAGAGGTCGAGGCTTCGGAAATGCCGACGGTCTTCTTGGTGGCAGGGAGTTCGACTTGCAGGAAGCGGACGGTCGGAGCGAGATCGCCGTCGGCTTGGGCGAGAGTTCGGAGGGAACGGCCGGCGCCGCGGTCCCAGTCGGTGCTCTGAAAGTCGGAAATGACCAGAACGGATCGGGAAGGGTGGGCGGCGCCAGCGAGGACTTCGCCGGCGCGGCGGGCGGCGATGGCGGGATCGAAGCGACCGCCCGGTTGCAGGCGGTTGGCACGGATCGCACGGGTGATGCGATTGAGGTCGCCTGAAAGGGTGCCGACGCCGAGCGGGTCGCCGCCGTCGCCACCAATGACGGTGACTTGGGAACCCTTGGGCAAGCCGTCGATGACCTCGCTAATCGCCTTCAGCGCCGGGTGGTCGGAGCCGGTGGAATTGATGCCGGTCGGACTGGCGAGCGAGGGCAGCATGCTCGGGCTGGTATCGAGGACGATGACGTGCGAACCCGGGTCGCCCTTGCCACCTCCCATGATGGCGCGCAGGGCCGGCCTGGCCAGACAGAGGGCAAGGATCAGGGGAATGAGAATCCGGATGAGGAGCAGCAGCCAGCGGTGCCACTGGGGTGCGCGACGCCGACTCGAGCGGGACTCGTGAAGGAGGAAGTTCGCTCCCCAGTGGACCTCCTGCACCTTGCGTTTCCGAAGCAGGTGAATGATCAGCGGAATGGCCAAAGCAGCGATTCCAGGCAGTAGCAAGGCATTGAGAAAGGTCATGTCGCCTCGCCTCCCATCCGCCAGGTTCCTTTGCGGCCCGACATACGGCCGACGAGGTATTTCGAGACCACCTTGCCGGGGTCCATGTCGCTAGAAATCTGGACGAGATCGACCCTGTGTTTCTCCAGTCCACCGCCGAGGGCCAGGGTCAGGGCCTCAAGCCGCTCCAAGTAGGACTTTCGGACAGAACGTGGGTCGAGCAAGTCGATATCAGCTTGCCCCTCGAGATCAATGAAGCGCGAAAGGTCGTCGAATGGGAAGGTCAGTTCGTCCGGGTGGAGGACCTGAAAGACAACGACTTCCGAACCGCGGTGGGCGAGCTGACCGACCGCCTTGACGAAGGCTGCGGGTGGGAACAAGGCGTCGGTAAGGAACACCACGAGGCCACGGCGGCGGACTCGGCGCTGCAGGGTCGCCATCAATCGGACGTAATCGGCTTGTCCCGAGGGAGTCGCCCCGGAGAGGGCATCCGCAATTCTCCGTAAATGTCCGGTACTAGCCTTGCACGGTAAATCGCTGCTCCCCTCCCCCGCCGCCATGACCAGCCCAACCGAGTCGGCTTGAGCCAGAAGTAGGTGCGAAAACACCATGGCGAATCGCGCTGCGAAGTGGAACTTTTCGGTGTCGCCATCGCCGTAGGCCATGGAGCCGGAGGCATCGACGACGAGGGTCGCCTGGAGGTTGGTCTCCTCCTCGTATTCGCGAATAAAGTACTTGTCGCTCCGACCGAAGGCGCGCCAATCGATGCGCCGAATCTCGTCGCCGGGGACGTAGGGTCGGTGCTGCTTAAACTCTAGAGACGATCCCTTCTGCGGCGACGAATGGATACCGCCGGCCATGCCCTCAACTGCCCGGCGCGCGTAGAGCATGAGCTTGCCCGAATGCGCCCGCGCCTTAGCGGTTCCAAGCAATTCTGCGGGGTCCATCTGGCGGGTGATCGAAGCGTTGAGGGTGAGCCTTGAACGAACAAGTGGAGCAGCTTACCTACGGAAGTTCGCCAGCAGATTGGTGATGATGTCGTCGGTAGTGACGCCCTCGGCCTCGGCAGCGAACGACGGGACAAGGCGGTGCCGGAGGACGGGAAGCGCGAGCTCGTAGACATCCTCTTTGGAGACGTGAGTCCGACCGTGAAGAATGGCCCGGACCTTCGAGGCGAGAATCAGGTACTGGCAAGCTCGTGGGCCAGCACCGACTTCGATTTGGTTGGCGACGATCTCCGGTGTGAACCCCTCGCCGGGTCGAGTAGCCCGCACCAGATCGAGGACCAAGTCGGCCACCTGATCGGGAACCGGAACGCGCCGGACAAACTGCTGCCCCTGGATGATTTCCTGAGCCGTCATGACCGGCTGGATGTTTACGTTATAGGTACTGGTGGTGCGGCGAAGGATCTCGCGCTCCTCTTCGCGGGTCGGATACTGGACCCGGATGTGGAAGACGAATCGATCTCGCTGTGCCTCGGGGAGCGGATAGGTGCCCTCCTGCTCAATCGGGTTCTGCGTCGCGATGACGAAGAACGGCTCCTCCAATCGATAGGTCTCCCTACCGATCGTGACGGAGTGCTCCTGCATCGCTTCGAGCAAGGCTGCCTGCGACTTGGGCGGGGTCCGGTTGATCTCGTCAGCGAGGACCATCTGGGCGAACAGCGGACCGGGCTGGAAGACGAAATTCCGGGTCCCAGTCGTCGGGTCTTCTTGAATGATCTCGGTGCCAGTGATGTCGGCCGGCATGAGGTCCGGAGTGAACTGGATACGGCGGTAGTTGAGATCGAGTGCGCTGGAAAGCGTCCGCACCAGAGTGGTCTTCGCCAACCCCGGGACCCCTTCGAGCAGACAATGCCCGCGGGCAAGGATTGCAATTAAGGCCTGCTCGACGACGTCGTCCTGGCCGACGATAAATTTCGCCACCTCAGTACGGACCCGCTGGTAGGCCGCGGATAGGGCTTCGGCCATACGGATATCGTCCTCAGTAGTCGTCTCAGTCATAATACGTTGCGGCTTGTATACGGAAGCCCCGACCCTCGCCTTTCCATGAGACATCGCAACTCTAGGGAGTCCGCTCCGCCATTCGGGTTGCCTTTTTTCTCCTCACAGGCTACAACCCAGCCATGTCGGATTCCGATGCCATTTCCCAGAAGCTCGACGAGATTCTTGCCGCCGCAGCCGAAAACGATTCCAGCGATGTCTATCTCCGTGAAGGAGAGGTTCCTCGTCTCAAGGTCAATGGCCAGATTTGGACCGCAGGTGAGGCTCCGCTTTCCCATGAGGACATGGCCACGTTCTGGAACAGTCTGAAGGCCGACCCAGCTGAAGACATGGACGTCGATGTCGGGTTCCAAGCCGAAAATGGCGACCGCTACCGCATCAATCTTCACCGCGAACGCGACCGGCTCGGCGCCGTCATGCGGCGGATCAAGGCGGACATCCCCCACCTCGAGACCCTCGGAGCCCCTACCAATATCCTCACCGACTGGTTCTCCCGCCCGTCCGGAATCATCCTCGTCGCAGGTCCCACAGGATCGGGCAAGTCGACGACCTTGGCCGCCAGTCTCGACTGGGTAAACCGGCACTATGCCAAGCACATCGTCACCATCGAAGACCCGATCGAATACCTGTTCAAAAACGAGATGGCCTACTTCACCCAGCGAGCCGTCGGACTGGACACCGGTGGGTTTACGCATGGGTTACGCAGTGCCCTTCGCCAGGCTCCAGACATCATTTTCGTTGGCGAGATTCGTGATCCAGAAACCGCAGCCACCGCACTTCAGGCCGCCGAGACCGGCCACATTGTCGTTTCCACCGTACACAGTTCCACTGTCCCAGAAACGATCGAACGTCTGACCAATCTGCTCCCCGGCGAAGGTCGTGAGGGCGCCCTCCAACTTCTCGCCAAGCAGCTCATAGGCGTGCTTTGCCAGCGCCTGTTGCCCTGCGCCGAAGGTGGCCGCACGCTGGTAGTCGAGCACCTGCAGAACGAAGGCGTAACCCGCGAATGGATCGAGAAGACCGAACTCACCCAGATCGGCGAGTTCCTCAACGACCACGACAACCCGGCCAACAAGGGCTTCCTCGCCTCAATCATCGAAGCCTGCGAGACCGGTAAGATCAGCACCACAGTCGCCGAAGGTGCCTCGGCCAATCCGACAGAGTTTCGTCGGGCGTTCCGCGGAGTCAGTTAGTCGTCAGCGATAAAGGGGGAGCAGGGCGCTCTTGACGAGGTCAGCGCAACGCACGGCGACGGAGCGCCCGTCCCTACCTAGCGCATCTGGTGGAGATTGATGTCCCTAGCAGACCAAGGGCGCTCGCGGTGGGGTCAGCGCAACGCGCCCCCATCTAGTCCAACGCAGTGCCATGCATCCGGACGTGAACACACAACCCAACGAACACCAGTAGGATCGAGACGGGGTAGAACCAGCCTAGGGAACTACCAAAGAGGAGACCGATCAGGGTCAACCCATCGAGGAACGAGTAGGTCGCGATGCCAATGGCGAGAACCAGCAGGGCCGAATAGGCCAAAGGCGCGTAGGACCGTGACCCACGAGACCAGTAGGCGAACACAAGACCGAGCAATCCGGCGACGACATTACTTCCCGCGACCATCCGCACATCGGTGAGGACCTTGTCGTCAATGCTCTCGTAACGACCACTCAGGTCTGCTTTCCAATTGCTTACCAACTTACCAATCCGGCTCTTGTCCTCGGTATCGACGAGCTCGGCTTCGGACTTCTCCCGGCGGACAAGTGCACGCGCATAACCAGAGGGGTCGTTCTTGTAGGCACCTACTTCCTCCAAAGGGCCCCGACCTGCTCCTCACCGAGTAGCATCTGCATCGGCTTAGCTTCGAGAACCGATTCCATCTTCGCCACGGCCGTCTCCGATCCCGACTCCAGCCGTTGGTCAATCATCGCGCCGGCACGATTGGCGATTAGGTCGCGCCCAAAGAAGGTGAGGAGCAAGACGATCGTGAACACCACGACGACCATCGAACTAAGGAAGACCAGGACCGCACGCATGTCTCAGTGTAGAGCGGAGACGTCGCTCGCGCCATCGTTCGGGTAACGGTGATTTCCAAGCCAAGTAGCCGCCAAGACTACAATCGCCACACCTTCATGATCACGGCCTCGGCCCGGTCGGGTCGAGGATCTCGGCTCTTTCCGGGTAGCGATTCGCCGGGTCGGAGAGATCGACTAGATTGTCTAACAAACCGTCACTACTCGGTAGTTCGCCCCCGTCTTCGACCTTACCAACCCTCCCTGCGTAATCGAGTGAAACGACGATGACCCGCCCGTCCCATAGTTCTCCCCAAGGTTCCGAGTCGAGTCGACTGAGAACTAAGGGAAGGTGAGATGCGTCCGCATCGCTCAGACCACTGACATAAGACCAGGCGTTCTGCTCAGGGTGGTTACCGAGGTAGGTCTTGCGATCCTCGCCAAAATCATCGTCCGGCCGGGATGTACAAAGCCGCTCAGAGGCGCGCCAGGAGACTGTCTCGCTCGGACAATAATCACCATCGATCAGAAGATCCCAAGCGCCCCCGGAGTTGTGAGCGAGTTCTGTGCCATAAAAGCGCGACCTGTCCTGCTCGGATTCAGGCGAGGAATTCGGGAACTCGCCGTCATGATCAATGGCATAAACTCTGCATGCGAACGCAATCTGCTTAATATTGGAAAGAGCTTTCGTCTGTTCCGCTCCCTCCCTTATTCGATTAAAGGCGAGGACGAGGAGCATGCACAAAGCACAGGCGACCACTACGCCCACGACCCTCATCAGCCGGGACCCTTTGCTACGTCCGTTGTCGTCCATTCCCAGAGACTACTACCCGAGTAGGCTAGTGATAAGCCCAAACACCCCTCCGTAGCCAAGCCGTAACAACACGTCGACAGCCGGGAACAGAACATCCGCCCGCGACACGGCATTCTAGTTGCGACGTCTCCCACTCCACCGACACTAGCGGTCCTAAATACCGTGGAGAAAAACGCATTCAGTGAACTCGGGATCGCCCCGCACTTCGTCAAACGCCTGACCGAGATCAACATCGTCGATCCGACCGAGGTCCAGCGCGAAGCCATCCCGCTCCTATTGGAGAAGGACCGCGACCTCATCGCCCAAGCCCAGACAGGTACTGGCAAGACCGCCGCCTTCGGCCTACCCCTGCTCCAGCGGGTAAGCCATAAGCGCAAGGGCATCCAAGCACTGGTCCTGTCGCCGACCCGTGAACTGGCCAAGCAGATCGGCAAGGAGCTGTTCCGCTTCACCTTCTATTGCGAGCCGAAGATCTTTTCCGAGGTGGTCTCCGGTGGCGAGCCGATGGACATCCAAATTTCCCGACTGCGCCGCCCGACCCAAGTCGTCGTCGCCACCCCGGGCCGCCTGATCGACCTGCTGAAACGCAACGCCCTCGACATCACCACGATCCGCACGCTGGTGCTCGACGAGGCCGACGAGATGCTCAAGCTCGGATTCAAGGAGCAGATCAAGGAGGTCCTCGAGTTCACCGGCGAGAGCCGTCGTTCGATCTGGCTGTTCTCCGCCACTCTACCCGACGGCATCCAGCAAATTATCAAGTCCCACATGGACCCCGATGCGAAGAAGGTGGTCACCGACAAGAAATCCGTCGTTGCCCGAAGCATCTCGCACAAGTTCATCGTCACCGAGAATGCCGATCGGTTCGAGTCGATCCGCGACTACCTCGAACATCTCGGCGATGCCCGAGGCGTGATTTTTTCCCGCACCCGCGCCGGAGCTATCGGCCTGGCCCGTCGACTCGAGGAAGAAGAATTCGAAGTCGATGTTCTGCACGGCGATCTCAGCCAGAGAGAGCGAGACAAAGCGATGCGTGCCTTTCGCAAGGAGCGGGTCCAACTGCTCGTATCCACCGACGTTTCCGCCCGCGGCATCGACGTCGAAGGCCTAGAGTTCGTCCTGCACGAACAACTCCCCGAGCAGATCGAAGGCTATACCCACCGCAGCGGCCGCACCGGACGCGCCGGCAAGAAAGGCATCTCAATCGCCTTCATCCACCCGAAGGAGCGCAACAAGCTTCAGGAGTGGGAGAAGGAACTCGGAATCGTGTTTTCCGAGGGCTGATTGATTGCGGACGAAAGTTCCCACTTTACCAGACAAGGCCCAGAAGGACTAACTCTCCGACGGTCGAATAGCTAGGCTCGATACTCGGAACCGTCAGGGTTAGATTGACAGAACTCGCGAACCCGTCTGCCTGTCCGCAAGCGAGGCGTGCTTGTCGTTAAAAAAGGCGAGCAGGTGTCCGAAGGGAACCAATTCCCAGAGGCTTCGCTTCAGGGCGATCTCGGTCGGTGGGCAGTTGGCGTTCTTGTCGCTGACGATCAGACCCATGACTTTCTTACCGATCGTCTGGCCAGACTTTTTAAGGAAAATGGTGTTGTAGGCTACGATGAGAGCGATCAACACCACGTTCATCAGCATGGAAATTACCAACCCGATTGCGCCGAGTTCTAGCATGCCTATGACAAAGCCAACCAAAAATCCCAAGATGCCGAGCGGCAACATGAGAATGAGGGAGTCGATCAGCTTGGCGACAATACGCTTCCCCATGGGAGCATCGGCGCCGGTGACTAGGCGGCTCTGCTGAGTCGGTCCGGCAACTTGGTCAGCGAGTCCATCGGCTTGCTGAAGCTTGTCGCCCATGGCACCCGCCTTGGCTCCGACGGCGGCTGCTGCACCGCCGAACTTGTCGCCGATAGTCGAACCAGCATCGGCAAGGCCTTGGGCTCCGCCTTGAATGGACTGACCGAACGATTGGGGAGCTGGCTCAGGCTGCGGCTGGAGAGGAGGAGAAGCCTGGGGCTGGAACTGCTGTTGGGGTTGTTCCTGCTGCTGCGGCGGCTGTTGCGGCTGTTGCGGCTGTTGCCCTGGCGCGGGAGCCGCACGAACATTTGGATCTTGGGGAGATGGATAGCCATGAGCGAATCCTTGCTGCTCGTTTGGTTGCGGACCAGGAGCAGGCACTGGATGCGAAGGCTGAGGTGGCACGTCCGCCTTTGCGACATTCGTCGCCGCTGGTACGGGAACCCACTCACTCATCCCTTCCTGCCACATTAGGCAGTCAGAGCCTAGTTGGTCGCCCTGAATCCACTGGGTGATCTGCTCTTCAGCGTAGGGACCCTTTGTCTCCTCGCCTTTCTTAAGATACCATGACATTTTGTAACCTAGAGAGAACTTGAGTGGGCGCTAGGAAGAATACGAGTTCACTAGACGTGAGCCTCAACGACCTCAGACGGCAACGGCCCAAGCCCGACGGTTGATTCGCGGTAGGCTTTCAGCCCTGGCATACAGTCCTCGATGCTATAGCCGCGAACGGCATTCATCTGGTCCATGAAGGCCCACATGCGTTCGCTGTGGTCGAAATCGTCGGGGACTTTGAAACTCTTCAGGCCATCGACCTCAACGGCGACAGTCGGATTCTCCACGGCGGCAATCCGGCGGCATTGTTCCTCGACGGCAGCGTCATAGACTTCCTGAGAGAGGTTGTTCACGGTAATCCATTCAGGGCCTGTAGTGACGTTGTGATAGAGAACCAAGAGAACCGCAGGGTCGTGAGCAAGGCGCTCGTAGATTTCTGCACACCCAAAGATATTGTAGATCGATATACAGGTATTGATCACCACCTGACGTCCCGTGACTTCGTGGTAGCGATGGATCGAGGCCATGGCCTTCTCGAAGTTCCCACCACGGATCCAGTTGTAAGAGTCGTCGATCCCATCGATCGAAGCTGCGATCGAGAGCCGGAAAAAGTCGTCGGGGGCGGAGGCGCTGATCTCCTCGAGAACCGGCCACCAATCCTCACGGATCGACTGCATGTTGGAGACGAAGTGAACCCAGCAGGTGGGATTCACCTCCTGCAACCGCTTGAGAAGCCGCTGATTGTTCGGATCGGCGAACGGCTCTCCGCCCTTGATCGTCAGCACGTCGAGATCGGGAAGAAGATCCATCATTTTCTGCACAGACTCTTCGCTAAGACGAGTTGTATCGTGCACCTCTCGTCCGAATTTCTGGTCGAGAGACTTCCAGCGAGTGGAATAGAACGAGCTACAAGTCGAACATTGCTGGTTGCACATATTGCTCATGGTGAACTCGAGATAGCGCACCGGAATCCGCTCGCCGCGCTCCCAAGCCTCGTAGTCTTCTTCGAAGTGACGGTTCTCGTAGATCTTGGAATCCCAGCTCTCAATACGACCGCTCCTCGCGCCACAGGCTTCCTGACCGGAGCACTCGCTACACTCCTTCAGTCCAGACCAAGCGTCCTTGAGGAACGCCTTCCGCAGGTTGTTGTGATAGCTACCGTTATAGAAATCGGTCAAGTCGTCGATCTTCTCGATATGATGCGAATCGATTAGATCCCAATTAGACTTCGCACGGCAACAGACCGTAGCGTGGCCTAATGGGTTCATCACCAATCCCATGAAGGGATAGCGACAAAGATGCTCTTTACGTTGCTCAAGACTTGGAACGGCCATGGGAAAAGATGCGGGAAAAGCCCGCTGGTGTCACGAACTTTGTTGCCTATACCTTAATCGCCACGCACTCAATCTCAACGAGGCAACCGAGGGGAAGGCCGGCCACGGCAACGGTCGCGCGAGCTGGCTTGTGATCGCCGAAAGCCTCGGCGTAGATGGCGTTCACGGCCGGGAAGTCGACCATATCGGCGAGGAAGATCGTCGTCTTGGCCACATCGGAGAAGCCACACCCGGCGGCGCGAAGTACGCACTCCAGATTCTTCAGCACCTGCTGACACTGCTCTTCCACGCCGCCTTCGACCAGCTTCATAGTCGCTGGGTCTAAAGGAACCTGACCGGAGCAAAAGACCAAATTCCCCACTTCGGTGGCGTGGGAATACGGCCCGATCGCATCGGGAGCATCAGCGGCATTAATCGTCTTCAGTGTCATGCCTTTAGGTCTACCAAGGATGGCCTTCAATCAAGGGCGACGACGCAATTTGCGGAAGACCATACCGTGGTCGAACGTTTCCCCATGGTGAAGTTCCGCCAGTCCGCCCTCGTCTTGATCCTCGCCCTCATCGCCGGCGGGCCGATTTCGCTGGTAGCCGAGACCTACTACAATGACTTCGACAAGGCGCCGCATAACTACTACGACATGGTCCTCCAGGACCCGGTCAGCAAGCTCGCCCGGCGGATCGAGGCCGGCGAATTCTCCTTCCCCAGACCGAAGGGACGCGAACTGCTCGAAGACCTCCTCGCCGAACTCGACATCCCCACCTCCTCCCAGGTGCTGGTCTATTCCAAGACGAGCCTGCAACGGCGGAACATCTCGAGAGAGAATCCGAGAGCCCTCTACTTTAACGAAGAAGTCTACGTCGGCTGGGTGCCAGGTGGCTTCATCGAGATCATCAGCATCGACCCGACACACGGCGGGGTCTTCTACGTGCTCATGCTGAGTGACGAATCCGGCGAACCCGAGTTCGTGCAGCGCAACGACTGCATGGGTTGCCACGCCGGATCGTTCACCGAATACTTACCGGGCTTGATGCAGGAGTCGCGCTACACCACCGCAGACGGACGCGGTATCGGTCGAGCCGAACCTTTCTGGCCGGGACACGGAATTCCGTTGAAGGATCGCTGGGGAGGCTGGTTCGTCACCGGGGAACACGGACTCCAGGGCCACCTCGGAAATGCAGTAGCAAGCCGCACATCAGATGGGATTCAAGTCGATCTCCAAGCCCACGCCGTCCTGCCGAATCTCGACGGAGTCTTCGATACAAAACTCCACCTCGGCGCCGGCAAGAGCGATATCCTCGCCCTACTGCTTCACGACCATCAAGTCGGTTTTCACAACCAGATTATGGAAAACCACTACCGGGTCCGGTCCATGCTCAACGCCGTCAATGCCAGCTCACCCGCAGCCGAAGCGAAGGAACTGACTCCAGAACAAGACAAGGAACTCACCGCCCAGATCGAGCAGTTCTTGAAGTATACCCTGTTCACCGAACATCCGCCCCTCGACGGCGGCATTCAGAAGACCGACGAGGCCTTCCGCGAAGTCTTCCTATCCCGGGCAATCCTGACTCCAGAGGGCGAATCCTTGCGAGACCTCGACCTTTCATCCGGCGGCTCGGTGTTCCGTAATCGCCTCAGCTACATGATCTACTCGGACGCCTTCGTCGAACTGCCACAGAGATTCCGCCATCGCTACTTCGGCCGAATGGGCCAGATCCTAACCGCCGCAGATCCTGGTGAAGCGTTCCACCATCTCGGCGCCGAAGAAAAATCCCGCATCGCTCGCATCGTCGCCGCGACGATCGACGACCTACCAGCAGGCTGGCCGTCGTTCTAAAAACGTCATCTTGCACAAAAACGAAAACCCACTACTGTAGGCAATATGAGGTTGCTCCTTCCTATCCCTATTTTCCTCTTCTTTGGACTCGTATCCGTTCTGGCCCAGCCGGATCTGGCCTCGCCTCCGGATCTCGGAGACATCGACAGCCAAGCAGCCAAAATTCCTCTCTATCTACTGCACGATGGCAAGGCCGAAGTCGATGGAACCGCACGACCTGAATTAGGCAACTCCATCACCGACAGCCTTGCGCAGGGCCTGATTTTGAATAGCCAGATTCGGGTGGTCTCGAATCTGGGTGACAGCAAGACCCCGGACTATACGCTATCCTCGCGCCTAGTGGGGGAACAGGGCACCTACCGACTAACCGTGCGAAAGACCAAATACGAAGAGGAGGAAGAGAAGATCGTCGCCATCTACTCTGCCACCGCGACCGAGGTCTTCAGCCTCGTCGATGATATCCTCGGACAGATCTCGCCGCAGACCGCCAAAGCCGCCGCCGGCATTGCAGCAACGAAACCCGTTCTTCCCGAACTCGACGCTCCTTCGCCACCAGCACGCTCGGCTTGGACCGCCGTCCCATCGCTTTCCGGCCCGAAGCAAAGATCCCCATCTCCATCGACCTCCAAAAAGACCTACCATCCGGTCGTCTACCCGAAGCCCGTCTACGAGCGCGAGCGAGTCGGAGTGATCAAGGCGGTCAACGACGACTGGGACTTCGTCGTCGTCACCGCCGACCGCAGTTCCCACATCAAGACCCACGAAATTCTCGAAATCCTCTACGACGGTCCCCAAGAATCCTCGGCCTACGCCAAGCTCGAGATCGACCGCATCGACGGCAACAAAATCGTCGCCAATTTCGGCGGCGACTCGCGCGGCAAACGAGAAATCTTCCCCGGGGAGATCGTTTACTCCTGGCGTAGGCAATAACTCGGTTTCCAAGTATGGAGTGCGTGTGGCTTGCCTGGCTTGCCACAGCTTTGGATCGAGCGGCCGCCGTTCCCCGAACCTGTGCAACGCCGCTCGGGAACGATTTCCACGAAACTAACTACTCCTCGGTTTTTGGGTAGACTTGGAGCGGTTCGCCGCCCGGTGGCGTGTGGATCAGCGTGCCGTCGAACCGACTCTCGAACCCGTTGCCGGCTGCATCTAGTGTAATTGTGGCGTCTTCCGTGAACTCAGGGGGCTACGAGTCGCCAGTGGCAGCCCGCTATTATCACGAATTATGATCTACACATCAAAATTGTTGCATATCTATTTTGTCGTATTATTATTACATACCAAATTTGATATGAACCAAATCCGCTATGAGTGCTGAGAATCTACCCGACTTCTATACAGGTTCTCCAGTAGATCCTTCCGACCTCCGCTTCCGAGGGCCGTTCTTGCAGGAACTCTGGGAGACGTTGGAGACTCGCCACGTGCTGCTGACCGCTCCCCGACGAACCGGAAAAACCAGTGTCATGGATCATCTTCGCGATTTCCCTGAGGCTGACTTTTCGGTGATCTCGGTCAACGTTCAGGACCTAGACCATCCGGCGGATTTGTTTCTTACCCTACTCGACACGTTTCACGACAAACACCCGAAGTTCCTGCGGGACAACATCGGGAAGGGATGGGATTTGCTAGGCAAAGCCTTCGGCAAAATTGGGGAAGTAGACTTCGCCGAGTTCAAGATCGCCCTTCGCGATGCCGACCCGAACTGGCGGGACAATTGGCGCCTGCACGGAGAACGATTTCTCAAGCAGGCGCGGGCAGCGGAGAGGCCCATCCTGTTCATCATCGACGAACTCCCCGACATGCTGATCGAACTGGGCAAACGGGACGAGAAGTGCCTACGTGAATTTCTGGCCTGGTTCCGGACTCAGCGGACCAATCCAGCACCGAAGAAGGATTCGCTGAGGTGGCTGGTCGGAGGATCCATCAACCTCTCCAGCACACTCGACGCCCACGGAATGGTCGATCTGATTAATGACTTCGAGGACGTCGAATTACCCGTGCTTTCAGAAGACCAAATCGAAGTGTTCGTCCATGACATGCTTACCGGGCGCGGTGTGCCTCACGACGAAACCGTGCCCGCCCGCCTCATTGCTCGCCTCGGCCGACCGATCCCGCTGTTTATGCAGATGGCTGTGCAAGATCTCTACCGCCGTTGGAAGCGAACAGAGAGTCCACTGACTGGCGAAACCGTCGATCAGGTGTTCGACAGTCTCATCACCACCAGCGCGGCGAAGAGCAAGCTTCAGCACTACTACACTCGGATCGACAAGTACTATTCCGAGCCCAAGCGTAGCATCGCCCACGCCCTACTCTCGGAAATCTGCCTGAGTAGCAGCGGACTCCGCAGGGCTCGACTTTTAGAGACGACGGAACGGCTACTCGCCGACGAGGGGGAGGCGATGCCGAGGCACGCCCGGTTGCAGTTCTTCAATCAACTTTTGCGCGACCTAGAGAACGACTTCTACATCTCCGAGGTCGAAGACGACCGCTACGATTTCACCGGCGGCGTGCTCAAAGACTGGTGGAGGAAATACTATGCGTAGTCACGAATCTCAGATCGGCTTGTTCCGAGCCGGAGTCTCAAGCGCGGAACGTCTGAGGGAAACCACAGTCGCGCGGAATCATCTGCTAGAGGACACACTGGAGACATTGACTGCCTCGGCCTCGAAGAAGTCAAAGCACCACCTGCTGTTCATCGGCCCCCGCGGCATGGGCAAGACCCACCTGCTGTCCTTGATCGAAGACGGAGTTACCCAGGATGAGACACTGGCCTCACGCTGCGCCATCGCCCGCTTCCCAGAGGAGTCCAACCGCACGCGGTCCTTTGCAGACTTCCTTGTCGGCCTATGCGAAGTACTCAAGGAAGCCCTTCCCGACGAACCGATCTGGACGAGACTGCACGAGGAAGTCGAGACCGAGGAGGACGACGACACGATCGTCGACAAGGTGGTCGCCGCCGTGCGCCGGGAAAACAAGGAGCGCGAGCGCACTCTATTGGTCATGCTCGAGAACCTAGGTGAGATCTTCGACCGGCAGATCCGTAACAAGCAGGACCTGGCAGCAATGCGAAAGTTCTTCATGGGCCACAACGGTTGCCTGCTGATCGCCACCGCCCCGCTGCACTTCGATGCTATCACCGACGTGGGAGAGCCCTTCTATGACTTTTTCGATGTCCAGGTTCTCGACCAGCTCAGCTTTGAGGATTCGGTTGAGCTGATCCGGCTCAATCTCGAGTATGAAGGAGGACACGAGAAGATCCTCGCCAAGTTCTCTGACATGAGGCCGAAGCTCCGGGCGCTCTACCAGATGACTGGTGGCAGCCCCAGGCTGACGATGATGCTCTACGAACTGATCGCGCACGATTCGGTCACTGGCGTGCAGAAGCAGTTCCACCTATTGCTCGACCGCATCACCCCGTTCTATCAAGACCGTCTCAACCACCTGCCCCCAGCGCAGCGCGCACTACTTGAGTGCATGGCGAGCATGCGAGACCAAGAGAAGACTCCGGCGTCGATCGCAGCCAAGCTACGAGCCTCTCAGCCTGAGACTTCTTCTCTACTCAAGCGCCTAACAGATGCCCGCTATCTGCGCTCCTCTCCGCACCCCGGGGACAAACGCTCCCGCCTCTACACCATCCGCGAGGGCTTCTTCGACCTGTGGCTGGCGATGAACCTTTCCCGGGGTGAGCGCAAGCGCCTGCCGTTCATTCTCGACTTCTTCACTAGCTTCTACCCCCAGATCGAGGAGCGGCAAAGGAAGCGCGATCTGCTCAAGGCTAAGCTCCAGGAAACCCCTGACTCGGACGCCCTGGAGTCCCTCGACTATTTGAGCGAAGTCGGCACTTCCAACGAACGCGCCGAAGCGAAACTCGACCTCGCTCGAATTCATGGCCAAGGCGGCAACCTCGATGGTAGTCTCGGCGTGCTCCGCGAAGCCGCCGCCCTAAGCGGTGGTGACCGCATGGGGAACACCATCGTGCGTCTCACCGAAGCGGCTACCGCTCCAACCGCCATCGGCGACTACCTGACCGATCTCGAGAAAATGGTGGAATGCTGGGAGCTGCACCGAAGCGGCAACTTTGAATCCTTTGCCCAACGCCTAGTGGATATCGGCCAAGAACTCACCCCCCTCGCCTACACCGAGACCAAGTTGGCGTTTCTCCTCTCTTCCCTAGAAGAGATCGAAGATCCGAAAGCCAAGATCAGGCTCCAACTGTCGATCGGGGGACTACTCCTAGACCTCGCCCGCTGGGACGAAGCAGAACCGATGTTTAGGACTGCCGCCGAAGCCGCAAGCGCACTAGATTGGAAAGACCTGTATGCTTCTGCCATCAACGAACTCTCCCGGCTATTACAGGCCACTAACCGCTTGGGCGAGGCGGAGTCGCTCATCCGACGAACTCTCAAAATCGACCAAGCACTCTTCGGTAACGACCATCCAAACATCGCCACCCAACTCAACAACCTCGCCCAGCTATTCAAGGCCACTAATCGCTTGGAAGAAGCGGAGCCACTCATGCGACGCGCACTCGAAATCGGCCAGGCATCCTTCGGGGACGAACATCCAAACATCGCCTTCCGACTCAACAATCTTGCGTCCCTGCTCCAAGACACCAACCGCTTGGACGAAGCAGAGCCGCTCATGCGACAGGCACTCGAAATCCTCCAGGCATCCTTCGGAGACGAACACCCAAACGTCGCCACTACCCTCAACAACCTCGCCTCCCTACTCAAGGACACCAACCGAGTGACTGAGGCGGAGCCGCTCATGCGAAGGGCACTCGAAATCGACCTGGCCTCCTTCGGGAACGAGCATCCGAACGTCGCGATCCGACTCAACAACCTCGCCCTACTACTCAAGGACACTAACCGTATCGACCAGGCGGAGCCGCTCATGCGACGCGCACTCGAAATCGACCTAGCATTCTTTGGAGACGACCATCCAGACGTCGCCATCGGCCTCAACAACCTCGCCCAGCTACTCAAGGACTCCAACCGTATGAACGAGGCTCGGCAACTCATGCTTGAAGTGCTGGCAATCTTCAAGGCGTTCGAACGTCAAACCGGGCACCCGCATCCGAAAACGGATGTAGCGAGAGCCAATGCCGAGGGACTTCTTCGCGAACTGGGACACGACGAAGAAGAGATCCGGAAAATCATCGAGAACGCGTAGAACGACGGCGACTCTCCATGCGGCATCCGACTGCCTCATGGGAAGACTCACGACAAACCAGCCAGCACGACCATAAGGCCGACCACAGAGAGCCGGCCGACCCCTACCCGTTGAAGACGAAGAACTTTCGCGCCGTGTAGTTGATCAGAACCGCCATCACGACGTTGGCGAACTGGGCGATGAAGCTGTGCAAGCCGAACCCGGTGATCAACCAGTGGCCGAGCGCGATTCCGCATGCGGTCGCCAGCCCTGAGGCCAGCGTAAACAGCAGGAATTCTACCCAGCGGGAATGTCTTCCGACTTTGAAGACCCACAGCACATTGGTGACGTAAGCGACCAAGTTGGCGATGAACCAGGCGACGATGTTCGCGATGGTAAAGTTCTTTGCGCGAAGCTCATCTGAGATGGTTTCGCCATCGATGACCATGCCATCGACACAGGGAAAGATCGTGTAGGCCAGCAGCAACCAGATCGCGATACTTGTGGCGAACGCGATCCCGCCGCAGATACCGTACTTGATAAACTGCACCAGCGGGTGGGCATCGGTCGATTTGAACGCCTGATAAATCGTCGGCAGATCATTCTCCTTCCAGAACGAGATCGCTTGCTTCCCCAAATCAGGGAGTCCTTTACAGAAATTGACGGCCTGCTTGGCCAGATCGGTAACGGGCATGAGTGTGTTATTGTTAAAGATTGACGCCTAGTAGCCGAACTTCCTCTCCCACTTCCCGAGTGCCTCGATGATGGTCTTCTTCCGCCGCCGGTAGGACAGCTCCCAGACTACGGGCTTCTCGGGAGTAATAATCGGCATGAGCCGGTCATAGTCCACTCCACCTGCAGTCATCGGGACTCGGTGGTCGCGGTGAGGCCACTGCACATCGTGAAGATGGCAACCGATGAGGAAGGGTTGCATCGAGCTCAGCCACTGGAAGTGATCAAGGTAACCGATGTTGGCCTTGCGCTGCACATGACCGATGTCATGCCAATAGCCAACCCACGGAGTGTCGCGGAAATGTTCTTGGAGCGAAGTCATCTCCCGCTCGCTGGGCACCTGCTCGAAGTGACTGCGGCTCTCGATCGCAAGTTTGACACCGTATTTCTCGGCATCGCCAATCAGATCTTCGAGGGCAGCAATAGCACGACGATAATAGAGACCGGCCTGCTTCTCGCGCGCCGTGATCGACTTGAGCTTGGTCTTTACGAATTCACGGGAGTGGATCTCGCCCTCCTTCATGAACTGCTCCAAGTCCTCAGTGAATGGCTTCATCGGCACGCTACCCATATGCATGACGAGATACTGGCCGCCCAGATCTGCCGCAGTCTGGAGTGACTTCCGGGTTAGCAAAGTGGCACGCTCTCTATCGAACGAACGGTGCGAACTAAATTCATAGCAATCCGGCGCATCGATCAGGACCTCGACCGGAGAAGGACAGAAGTTGTGAACGCCAGACACCTTAATAATACCCTCGGAAAAGGCCCGACGGATTCCAGGAATCAGCGAAATATTCAATCCGTGGCTGACCTCGATGGTGTCGAAGCCCATCTCCAAGATCTCCACAATCATATCGTAACCGTCGGTGTGACGGCTGCTGTTCCAGCATGTGGAGAAGGAAATCATCGGGATGGTACGAAGCGCAAGGCGTTGTTGCCCCATGAACTAGCGGAGGGCGCGGGTTTTTGCAAGGTCCGGTGAGAAGCGAGGACGATCTACTTTTTATAGAGTCGAATGCTCTTGAGCTTGGAGGCGGTCCTATCGCTCTCAGTTCCGGGGACCGGGGCCGCCCTTGTTAGCATGATGCACCAAGCACCGAAAGCAGGCATTCATCGGCCAGAGGCTCTCGTCCCGACCAGTGCGCCGGACCTTCTCCGCCTGCTCGTCTACTTGGGCGAGAAACTTCCTCTTAAGCATGGTCTCCCTTGTCCACGACCAATGACAGAAGCCTTCGGCGTCCCGCGCGGAGACTGAACTATCGGATAATCCTCTAAGCGGTCGATGCTCGAACCCTCGCCATACGGGCGCTGCCAGTCCGCCGATCGACCGGCCTCCAAGAATCACGCAACATTTCCAATTCAGATCCGGCCAAGCCTCACCACCGTCGCGCCAAGGCCACAACCGACTCCAACTTCGGGCCAGAGACGCTTCAATACGCACCACAACAAGGCGTTCCACCCACACTCCCTCACCGACAAAAGGTTCGACCTGAGTCATTTACGTCGACTTTATCCAGAAAATAATTCACATCCTGCGGAAAAGAGCACTTCCCTTGTTACTTTTCCCCCCTTAAACCCTTCTAATAGGTTGGGCGCTCAAGTTTTGCTCCGCCTCATTTCTGAAAGGAAACACCTCAAGATACCATGAAGAAGGTCCTACCAATCATCCTGCTTCTCCTTGCCGCGATTATCGCTGGCTTTACAAAGGGTTGCTGCGACTGCGAAACCAAACTCGATACCGCCCTCCGAGACGGTGCTACTGATGAACTCCAAAAGGAGGGCTACACGGGCATCGATGTCCAGGGTGACCACTTCGACGTGGAACTCAACGGCGTTGTCGCTAGCGAGGCCAAGAAGGCTCAGGCCGGGGAACTCCTCGCCGCACGCCTCCCCGGCGGAAACATCACCAACAACCTGACGATCGGTGCAATCGCTGCCGCTGGTGGTGCTGCCATCGCCGCCGCTCCTGAGCCCGCTCCTGAGCCGATCCCCGCTCCCGCTCCTCCGGCCCCTGCGAAGATCGCCTCGATCAAGTTCAACTCTCCTGACGGATCGAACATCGACCGGAATGCCCTCGGTCGTTCCCTTGGATTCCAAGTCGGAGACGTCTACGAGCAAGGCTTCCTCGCTTCCGGTGCCAAGAACCTCGGTGGCATCGACGGTATCCAAAGCGCTTCACTGAATGCAGCTAAGGCAGGCAATGGCGACTACGACATCACCGCCACTGTCACCCCGACCCCTCCGAAGAAGGTCCAAGCAGTCGCCGTCCCCACCACTGGCGACGCCGATCTCGACCGAGCTCTCGCAGCAGTCAACCCCGGCACCAACGTCGGCGACCTGCTCCGCAGTGACTCCGCAGCCACTATGGAGGAGCGCCTCGAGTCGATCGACGGTATTAAGGACGCCAAGGTCACCGTCGAGGAGACCGCCGATGGCTATAAGCTCAACGCCATGGTAACCCCCGAGCCCAAGCCGGAACCAACTCCTCCAGCACCAGCTCCGGCTCCCAAGCCCGACCTCGTCCAGCAGATCGCTGTCCGCGCCAACGGAGTGGACCTTCCCAAGACTGCCCTCGCTGCCGCCATTGGCCTCAACGAAGGCGATGCATGGCAGCCCGACACCCTAGACGGTGCCGCCGATCGTCTCCGCAAGCTCCCCGGAGTTGCCGAGGCCAGCGTCTCCAGCGAAAAAGTCCCAGGTGGCTACCGCATCGTCGCCAAGCTGACTCCACCCAAGCCGGAGCCAAAGGTTGTCAAAGCTCCAGCACCGAAAGTTGCCGAAGCACCGAAGCCCGCTCCCAAGCCGGCTCCTGCACCGCCGAAGCAGCCCGCCGCTGGTCTCGCCGGATTGGCCGACCTGCCGATCTATTTCCGCCCCGGCCACGTCTGTGTGGACGCCAGCGACATCGGTAAACTCCGCTCCGCAGTGAAGATCATCAAGGCTGCCGGAAACGACGATCCGATCTCCTTGGTCGGCTTCTCCGATCCCACCGGAACCAGCAGCGATGCTGCCCGCGATAAGATGGCCCTGCGCCGGGCCGCCGAGGTCCGCAACCTGATGATCGACATGGGAATCAACCGCAACATCATCAGCACCCGTAGCGGTGGCATCGATCGCGGTGACGGAACCAAAGCATCCTACGAGCACTCACGCCGGGTCGAAATCCGCTCCGGAAACTAACTCACCAGAAGACCGCAAACCTACACCCAACTACAGGAAACGATGACTATTCTAGCACTCGCCTTCTCGTCAGTGGCCTTCGTCCACGCGCTCCTCTGGCTTCTCCTCTTCTTCATCATCGGCCTCATCATCGGATGGGTCCTCTGGCACAAGTGCCGGGAAGAAGCACTCGCCACAGAGCGAGAGAACGAACGACTCAAACAGGACCAAGAACGCCTCGAGCGCGAAATCCGCGAAATCCGGGAGGAAATCGGAGCCGCTGCCTAACCTGGCATATCCACCCACACACAATTACCAACTAGGATTCCGAACATGTTTTTAAAGAATCTCTCTCTCTTCAACCAAGAATGCGCATGGTGCCCCCTCTGGTGGCTCTGGCCACTTCTTGGACTACTCCTCGGCCTCTGGCTCGCCTGGATCCTCTGGGGCGCCTTCAAGGACCGTATCCGTCGTGCCCTTGGCCTCCAAGGTGACTACAAGAAAAAGGTCGATGGCCTGAACGGCGATCTCACCGGCCTGCGCGCCGAACGCGATCAACTCGCCGCCCGCGCCGACCTTGATCTCAATGCTACGGCAAAGGTCAGTGTCCCGGATGTCGATGTCGATCCCAGTCCATCGATCGGTGCCCGCGGTGTCGATCTCGGCACTACCGCCAAAGCCGAACCCAAGATCGACGTCGAACTTGAAAAAGGCGGCATCGACATTGGTAAGGCAGCCGCCGGAGTGGCCGGTGCAGCCGCCATCGGAGGCCTCGCCTTCGCAGGCAAGGGAGATGCTGATGACGAAGATGGTTCCCACTTGGAGCCTGAGCCCGAGCCCGAAGCACCTAGTATCGACGCTTATGTGGGTCTCGAAGACCAATACGTCGGAGAAAACGTAGCTATTGACCCGAAATACGGCCTCCTCTTCATCGGAGGAAAGCCGAACTGCGCCGACGATCTCACCGAGATCAAGGGCATTGGCAAAGTCCTCGGTGGCAACTTAAACGAAGCCGGAATCTACCGCTTCCAGCAGATTGCCGATTGGAACGACCACGACGTATGGGCCTTCAACGAGAAGATTTCCTTCCCGGGTCGCATCCAGCGCGATGAGTGGGTCAAGCAAGCCACCGCACTTGCACCCAACTCGAAGTGTCTCGCCCAAGCCGAAGAAGCCGCCAAGGCCGAAGCCGCTGCCATTGCCACCGCCAAAGCTGAGGAAGATGCTCGCATCGCCGCAGAAGCTGACGCCAAGCGCAAAGCCGAAGAAGAGGCCGCCGCAAAAGCCAAAGCTGAGGAAGATGCTCGCATCGCCGCAGAAGCTGAGGCCAAGCGCAAAGCCGAAGAAGAAGCCGCCGCAAAAGCCAAAGCCGAGGAGGATGCCCGCATCGCCGCAGAAGCTGACGCCAAGCGCAAAGCCGAAGAAGAAGCCGCCGCAAAAGCCAAAGCAGAGGAAGATGCTCGCATCGCCGCCGAAGCTGAGGCCAAGCGCAAAGCTGAAGAAGAAGCCGCCGCAAAAGCGAAGGCCGAAGCAGATGCCGCAGCTCGGGCCAAGGCTGAACAGGAAGCCGCCGCTAAAGCGGAGGCCGACAAGAAAGCCGCCGCAGCAGCAGCCGCTGCTGCCGCCAGCGTGGCAGCACTCGCCGCGTTCTCTGGACGTGGAGGCAAAGCCGACGTCGATGACCAACTTGGAGTCGTCTACAAGTCGAAGCCGGATAGCGTTGATGACCTCACCGAAATCCACGGTGTCGGTGACGCCACCGAGAAGCGCCTAAATGACTACGGCGTCTACACTTTCAGGCAGATCTGCCAGTGGGAAGACAAGCACGTCAACGAGTTCGGCGAGCGCCTCGCCTTCCCTGACCGGATCAATCAAGAAGACTGGCGCGGCCAGGCCTGCCGTCTCGCCGATATGGAAGACGAGCGTGCCAACCTCGAGCCAGAGCCCGAGCCAGACATGCCCGCCATCGATGCCTACGCAGGTAACGACGCGAAGTATACCGGTGAAGACGTCCGCGTCGATCCCAAGCTCAACGTCGTCTTCAACGGCATCGCTGACTGCGCCGACGATCTCACCGAGATCAAAGGCATCGGCAAAGTGCTCAACAAGACGCTCAACAGCAACGGAGTCTACCGCTTCCAGCAGATCGCTGATTGGGATGACTACAATGTCTGGTCCTTTAACCAGATCATCTCCTTCCCGGGACGCATCCAGCGCGACGAATGGGTCAAGCAAGCCACCGAGCTCGCCCCCGCCTCGAAGTGCTTGGCCAAAGTTGAAGAAGCACCAGCTGCTGACGCCGGTGCCGATTACTCGGGTATCATCTCCGCCAGCTTTGCTGGTGAGGATGTCCGTTCCGACAGCAACCTCGGAGTGATCTACAACTCAGCACCCGAAGCCGCCGACGATCTCACAGAGATCTCCGATGTCGGTGACGAGCTCGAAGTTCGCCTCAACGAATACGGTGTGCACCGCTTCAAACAGGTTGCCAACTGGGATCAAAACAACGTCGATGCCTTCGGCGACCGCCTTGAATGCCCCGGTCGGATCGAACGCGAAGAGTGGATTCCCCAAGCGAAGAAACTCGCCGAAGGAGCCGACGCTAGCGCAGACGAAGAGCCGGAGCCCGATGCTCCCGACGAGTCTTCCTACGCAGGACTCGACGCCCAGTATCAGGGTGAAAACGTCCGCACCGATGGCAAGCTTGGAGTCCTATTCAACGGAGCCGCCAACTGCGCCGACGATCTTACCAAGATCAAAGGCATAGGCAAGGTCCTGTCGCAAAGGCTCAATGATGACGGAGTCTACCGCTTCCAGCAGATTGCTGATTGGAACGACTACAACGTCTGGGCTTTCAACAAGATCATCTCGTTCCCCGGTCGTATCCAACGCGACGAGTGGATTAGGCAGGCTAAGGAGTTCGCTCCCCAGTCGAAGTGTCTTACAGGCAACGCCGGAATCGAATGGCCCCGTATTCCTACAGAAGAGGAAATCGGACAGCGGGCCCAAGAGCTCAGCAAGTGGCGCTACGAGAACCAACTCGACGGTAACGAAGATAAGGACTGGATCCTCGCCGAGCGCGAACTCTACCGTGTCGAAGGTGACCTCAAAGGCGCTCCAGATCGCAGGAGCTACTACACGTCCGGCGACGGTCGTGATGCAGTAGATGGACTCGATTCCGCCACCGCCGACGAGTTCAGTCGCCTCGGATTCACCAATGCCGAGTCGATCGCAGGCATGTCCGGATCAGAGAAGGCTCAAGTCACTGCATGGTTCGAAGGTCGTGGAATGGAGTGCGATGTCGATGGAGCCCAGGCAAAGGCCAAGGCCCAGCTCGAAGCCGATGCCCATGCCGCCGAAGCCGCTGCCACCCAAGAAGATGCTTACGCCGACATCGTCGTCGCCAGCTTCTCTGGAGAAGACGTCCGCACAGACCAGGCTCTCGGAGTCATCTACAACACTATTCCAGGTGATAAGGATGACTTGACCGAGATCAAGGGAGTCGACGACAGCCTCGAAGAGCGCCTCAACGACTACGGAGTGTTCCGCTTCAAGCAGATCGCCAACTGGGACCAGAAGAACAGTGATGGCTTTAACGAGCGCATCGAGTTCCCAGGTCGCATCGAGCGTGAAGAGTGGATCCCTCAGGCCAAGAAACTGGCATCCAGCGCGGACGCCCGCAGCGAAGCCGGTGAGGAAGCCGAGCCCGACGAGAAGCCAACCGAGAAGTCCTACGAGAAGGTGCTCAAGCAGTACCCCGGTGAGCCAGTAATGGTCAAGACCGACCTCGGGGTTGTGTTCACCTCCGCCCCCGACTGCCAGGATGACCTCACGGACGTCTCAGGAATCGGCAAGGTGCTTAGTGGCAAGCTCAACGATCAAGGAGTCTATCGCTTCCAGCAGATTGCTGATTGGAACGATTATAACGTCTGGGCCTTCAACAAAGGCATCTCGTTCCCAGGTCGCATTCAGCGCGAAGAGTGGATCAGCCAAGCCAAAGAGCTAGCTCCCACTTCCAAGTGCGTCGCCGCCGAAGGAGACTCCGGAGCCACCACCACCGAGGCCGATCTCGACAACGTCATCTCCAGCGAGTTCGCCGGTGAAGACGTCGAGCGCCGCGATGGATTCGGTATCGTCTACCTCAGCGCCCCCGCCGTGCAGGACAACCTGCAAGACATCTGGGGAGTTGGTCCAGTGATCGAGAAGAAGCTCCACGACTTCGGTGTCTACCGCTTCAAGCAGATCGCCAACTGGACGGATAAGGCTGTCGAGGAGTTCTCTGAGCAGCTCGCCTTCAAGGGCCGGATCGAGCGTGAAGCTTGGATCAAGCAAGCTAAGAAACTTGCGAAGGAGTCGGGTAAGGACAACCAGTCCTAGGCCAAACCTTCGAAAACCCGTTTCAAGAGGGCGTGGCAGCAATGCCGCGCCCTTTTTCTTTTCCAAATCGATAACGATGACGATGATGCTACGCCCGATTGCCCTATTGCTGTTCCTCGTGCTATCCGCGTGCTCGGAGGTTACCGAAGTTCCCAACAGTGGCGCAGCCAACGACTTCAAGGCAGCCCTCAAAGTCCTACGCCCCGGAATGACCATTGCCCAGGCCGAGGCTTCCTCCCCCACCCTCTCCCGCCTCCGCCCCGACGATCCATCCGAGTGGGACGGCAGCATCGGCGACGTCAGCCTCTACGCCAAGTTTCTCCCCGACGGCACCCTCGCCATCGGTAGGGTCGGCATCGAAGGAGCTGACCTGAGCATGGACCTGGTTCCCCACCTCACCGCCCTTCACGGCGAACCCGAGATCATCCACGACACCTGGCGCTCCCCTGAAGACCCCAGCCTTGAGCGTTCCGAAATCAAGTGGGCCTTCCCCGGCGATGTCGCCCTCATTTGGCACTCCGCCTATCCCGGCGACGCCACCCGCGAAGCAATGCCCCCGCATACGGTGGTGCGGTTATAAAGACACAGAATACTCGCCAAGAACCTTACGTTAGTGCAAGGTCTATCCTATTCACGTTCATGTTCCCCTTCCGCAGATCATTGAGAAAAGTCGCAGGCGCAAGCACTCTTGCGCTTAGTTTTCTTGCCTCTGGATGCGAAGACTCGGCCGATTTGGACTCCGAGCAGGGCACCGCCACCACCGTTTTGATTCCCGACAGTCTCCCCGGCGAGAACCTCGGCCCCGAGGAACTGGCGGCTCAGATTACCGCAGTCGAAGAACGCCTGCTGGCCATCTATCCAGAGATGTCGCAGTTCGCTAGGGAGTTGGGCCAAAATGGTGCAGAAGCCCTACGTTACCGCCTTGTCGAAGGAGCAAGACTACGGGAACTGGCAACCATGGGACCAGCCGATTCCGAACGGGAAGTCGGCAGTTGGGGATCCAAGATCCGCACTTGGAACAAGAAGCCGATGACAGGCACAGCCTACGCCGAGGCGACGAGCGCGCCACTCAACTGGCTCAAGGAGCTACTGCCGGATTACGACTCGGTTGGGATCAAGAACGTCGATGGCGAGATCATTCCGGTCGGCGAAACCTTCGCCTTCCGAAGTCACCACCGTTTCCACTTCCGTTCCTCCGAGGGAGCCGATCCCAAGGCTGAAGTCGATGCCGAGGTGACCATCGACTGGGGGTCCGACGGCAAACGCCTGCTGATCATCCACTGGCGCGTCGGCGAGGTCATTCAGACCGTTGCGCCCAGCGCCGACAACGTCCTCGGCATACCTGCCCTGACATCGGCCATCCCCGACGCGACCACGCTTGAAGCGCTAACCAACTGCCGCCACGAGCAGTTCCTGAGCGCCATCTACCGCAATCCCAACGATCTCCGCCGCGTCGCCCTACCCGACTTCCCCTTCGATCACATCCAGGACATCACCTTCGAGTCCGGCGAACAGCACCCCGCAGTATCGGTCGTCGACATCAACCAAGACGGCTGGGATGACCTCTACGTCATGCGCCGCTGGGGAACTAACCGGCTACTGATCAATCAAGGCGACGGCACCTTCAAAGATCAAGCCGCCGCGCATGGGCTCGACATCGAGCGTCTCTGTTCCTGTGCCTTGTTCGCCGACTTCGACAACGACGGCGACGACGACCTGTTCGTTGGCCGGACCCTAGAGCCTTCCATGCTCCTGAGGAACGACGACGGCGTCTTCACCAACGTCTCGTTCAAGGTCCTCGGCATTGCCCCACCTCACCTCGTAGCTTCTGCGGCAGCAGCGGATTACGACGGCGACGGCCTGCTCGATCTCTATATCGGCACCTACTACGGCCACACCCAGGGACGAGGCAAAGGCTGGGAAACCAAGTATCTCGACGAGCGCTACCGCGACGAACACAAGCGCCGCTACGACGACAATTCTGACCTATTCTACAACTTCGTCGGTCCACCCAACCTGCTGCTCCGGAATGTCGGAAACCTCTGCTTTGAGCAAGCCTCCGAGGACGAGCAGGTGCGTAGTTGGCGCGCCACCTTGCAACCGACTTGGAGCGATTGGGACGGCGACGGCGACCCAGATTTACTCGTCACTAACGACTTCAGCCCCGACCAAATGTTCCGCAACGACCCGGATCCGAACTCCGACGATGGCCGGAGGATCTTCACCGACGTCGCAGCCGAAATAGCTCCAGGAGCTGCCGCCAACTACTTCGGCATGGGCGGAAGCTGGGGCGACTACAATCTCGACGGAACGCAAGACCTCTACCTCTCAGCCATGTTCTCCAAGGCCGGGACCAGAATCACCGGTCGCCTTGCTAGCAAGAACCCGCGGGCAAGGACTTCGTCCATGGGCAACATCCTGCTCGCTTCGAACGGCGATGGGCAATGGACCCAGACCTCCGGACAGGGCCCCGGACAAGAACCGGTCGACCGAGTCGGTTGGGCTTGGGGAGGGCAATTCTTCGACCCCAACAACGACGGGAGACTCGATCTCTACGCCCCGACCGGCTACTTCACCCCGCCTCCCGAATTCAGCTCAGAGGTAGACTATTGAAGTTGCTTTTGGCGCTCGGTCGTGCGCGATGACAGACAAAACTTAGGAGACGAACTCGTCGACTCCAAGGCGTGGGAAAATCGGGACGAACAGTTCCGTAAAAGCTACTACGTCACCAAGGACGAGCACGGCAAACCCATCGCCCGCGCCCACCCGTTCAGCGGCGGCGAGCGAAACCGCTTCTTCGCCAATACCGAGAACGGCTTCGTCGATCTCACTCCACTAAGCGGCACCGACTCACCCGGCGACTCTCGCTCGTTCGCCTACTTAGACTTCGATGGCGACGGCGACCACGACCTAGCTCTAACCAATGCCAACTCCCCAGGATTCGAACTGTGGAAGACTGAGGTCGCCAAGCCAGGAAACTTCCTCGCCATCTCCCTAGAAGGTGGTGCCCGCCCGGACGACACTGAAGGCTGGACCAACCGGAGCGCCATCGGAGCCTTCGTCACCGTAACGACGCCCTCAGGACTCTGTCTTGTCCGCGAACTCCACTGCGGTGAAGGCTTCGGCTCGCAGAATAGCAAGACCCTGATCTTCGGCCTCGCCAAAGACACCGAAGGCACCTCCGTCGAAGTCCGCTGGCCGAGCGGACGCACGACCGAAATCGCTGGCCCGCTAGCTGCTGGCCACCTCCTCCAGATCTCGGAGCGGGACGGTCAATCGACAGCAACCCAGGCCGGCCCCTACCCGATTCTGCCACGTCGGTAGTAGCTAGCTAGCGGCCGAACTTGAGCATGGCGGCCTTCAGCTTGGCCTGAACATCTGCGTCGTTGATGCTCAGAGGTCTAACAGCAGATAAGTTTGACCTTGAGAATAGTCCCGATGGTCGGCAGCCGCGCTAGCTTGCTCGTATCCGGCCTGGTGACCCTCGCGGTAGCCCTTCGCATAGCCGGCAGAAACTACCTCTTCGAACCCCTGTGCGCATTCAGCAATCTGCGACAGATCTCCCAGACTCCCAGACTGATGGTGAATGGCTTCATGGGAACCGCGTGAGTTATGTGCGACCGCTGTTGTGCATCCGCTGGTCGATACCGCTAGAAATCCAGTGACAACGGATACGCACAGTAGGATGATGAACTCCTCGTTCATTCCTCAAGATAGCCCCGCCGCCCTCCTTGAAGCAAGAGAACGCCGACGAACTTATCGGCGCGGTTGCTGTCCTCAATCAGTTGGCCCTCCTTGTCATCTAGAACCGAGTTTTAGCGAGGTAAAGAATGGGAGCATAGCGGACACAGCCGATAATCACCTCAGGACAATGGACGGCGCAGAAGATTGAACGGCTTCGGGGGAGATCGGTTAACTACGGCCGTCGGGCTGACCGACGCGGGCTGACGGCGGGAGAACTTTGCTACCTATCTACAGTCCCGTTCGACAAACACGGTGCCCATCCCGGCAGTAACGGCACCATCGATGCCGCTTTGAGCATCTTCGAAGACCACACAAGCATTGGGCACAAGATCAAGTTGCTCGGCCTGAAGAAGGAACATATCGGGATGCGGCTTCCCACGACCTAGCTCGACATCTTCAGGCGTGACGATGGAGTCGAAGAGATGGGCGATCCCAGTGACTTCAAGGCACTCCTCGACGTGCCCCCGAGGACTGCCCGAGACCACCCCAAGCTTAGCCTTGCCATGCATCGACCGAGCAAAATCCGCAACCGGGACAATCTCCTTCAAACTCGCCATCCCCTTGGCAAAGCTCTCCGCCTTGGGAGCAATGACGCTTTCCGGATCGATATCGCAACCATGACGCTCGTTCAGCATACCGATGATGACAGCCTCATGAAGCCCTCCCCAGCCGTAAAAATCCTCCTCGGTTAGCTCATAGGGAGCACCAGCGGCCCGAAGACCTTCATTCCATGCGATCCCATGGAGCGGCATAGAATCGACGAGAGTGCCGTCACAGTCGAAGAGAAACCCCTCCCAACTGCCCTCGGGAAGCACCAATCTTGAATCCAAAATCATCGCTTAAGACTCCTCAGATTCTCCGTTCGACCTCTTCCCCGACTCCGAAAATTCAATATCGGACTCGGCCGGTAGGGCCTCGACCACCTCTCCGCGGCCTCCCTGTGTTCCAAAGAACCTACGGAAAATTCGCTTGGGCAAGGACTTGCCCTGCTCTTCAGCTTGCATCTCTTCTACCGCCTGAGTCTTGGCTGTCTCCCATGCTGCACTAAACCCTGGAGCACTCACCATGAGCTGCTTCTCAGCGCGAGCGAGAATCTCGACCTCCCGCAGGACCTTCTGATCAGGCTTCTCGTTCATCGTCGCCACCTGCACGCGTAGGTTCTCGTTCTCCTTGGTGAGGACCTCTTTTTCCTTCTTCACCGTCTCGTATTGCTTCGCCTCCAACTCGAGTTTGTCGCTCAAATGACGCCGAAACCGGGAAAATTCCCGATTTGTTTTAAAATGCGACCACGCCGACAGTGCAGTAAAGAATAGTCCGACAGCAAGACCCCAAACAAAAGGATGGCGAACAAGTCGAAGTGTCGATTCGAGCGCGTCAGCAAAGAGCAAGAACATTCGCCAACATGTGCCTCGTCTCCCTCAGAATCCACTCTTTTCCCCACGATCAGAGATTGTAAAAAGGAAAAGACCATCAAGGTAAACTAAATTTTTATAAAAAAAGAAGTTTATTATAGTTAAATTTATATTTATAGTACTTTGGATTCTAATTAGAGCAATTCCACTCGCCATCCTCACTCAGTAGCCCATGAGTTCCGACCACAACCCATTTCAAGGCGATATTATTCGTCTCGACCTCCCACTCAAAGACCAAGAGTCTTGCCAGTTGGAACGAGCCGAGACATCCCAGATCCTTGAACGAATTCTCAGCCCCAGCCCACAAGGAGGACGAGGATCAATCTTCCTGTTACGCTCTCCTCGAGCGGGCTACGGCAAGACTTTCCTTCTGCGTAAACTTACCGAAGAACTCGGATCGAAGGCGTCGATCGTTCATCTCCCCATCGAAGCTGGAAGGCCCGTTTCTTGGATCGCTCTCTACCAATCGCTACTGAGCAGTCTGATGTCGATCAAGACAGCTGGTGCTCCCAGCCAGTTGGATGCCATCGTTCGCCGCCTTCTCGCTCGTTCGACCGCAGATCTAATCCGGGCAGGAAAAATTCCAAGTTCCGATCGGAAAGCCGCGATCAAAGAGCTCATTGATCGTCCATTGGCCACCTTCAATTTCGGGCGCGATGACAAGGCGGCAGTCTGCCTTTGGTTCAAGGACTACTACGAAGACCTTCGCCCCCTGGTCGTTGATAGCCTGACCGCAGCCACAGGGTTGGAAAAACCCGATCTAACCGGTTGGCTCGACGTCCTTTATCGGTTTACCGAAGCCGAAGGAAACGGACGCAATGGCCTTCGGGAAGAAGCGTTCCGACGCCTCTATGAGGTGATTCCGCCTACCGGAGGCAGTAGCGAAGCCACGGAATCTATCTCTGAGGCATCCGACAAGCCGGCAGTAGCGGAACCAGTTGAAGAAACCGGCACCGACGAATCTCGGACCGAGGCTCAGGGCGCTTGTTCTCCATCGAACGCTCCAGCGATTACCTCCGAAGACGCCGAACTTCTGGGCAAGGGACGATTCCTAGCCTTCAGCCGCTTGGCCTCTGTCGCCACGCCAGTGGTCTTGATCCTAGATGGACTCGATTCAATCTACCGTGATTCCGAGGCCGGACTCCGAATCGCCACCATTCTAGGTGAGATTCAAACCAGTTGTCCGAACGTGTCGGGTATCCTAAGTACTAACAACGACCTCTGGCAAGCAACCTTCGGAGGCCAGCTACCGAGTGCGATCGAAGACCGCCTTACCGAGACAATTTTCGACCTTCCAGGTATTGGAATCAAGGACGCAGAAGTCCTTGTTGGAAGCCGACTTGACCGAGCTGGCATCGCAGGACGTGACCGTAGTGATTTTCTGGGTTTTCTCTCGCTCGAGCAGCACGTAGGCCTGGGAGGCACGATTGCTCCTCGCGCACTGCTTCGCCTCGCTTCGAAGAAATGGGAACTCTTCCGAAACGGCGACTTGGATCTCGAGAGCGAGGAAACACAGAAAGCTCTGAGTATTCGGAACACTCACTCCCATGCGCCGGCAGCTGTGGCCGAGGATATTCCTCTCCAGCCCGACAGTAGCCAAATCAATATCTTCGACGATGGCTTCCGTAACTTTCTCTCGGGAGCGATGGAAGATATGGCAACAAAAGGGCGCGATAAGAAGGACCCCGAACTGGATACCGAAACCGACAGAGGCCCGCTAATGCCTCCCGAGGAACCGGATACTAGCGAAGAGGATAAGGCACGGCTGGAAACCAGTCAATCTAGACAAACAGACCCGCCTCAGCCAGAATCCGAGGCCGTCGCGGAGCCAGTAGAGTCGACGATCCCTAGTTTTGGAGCGAAGCCCCAACAATCGTCCGCCAGTCCCGCAGTCGAAGCCAAGGCGCCCTCTGAAGCCGCACCTGTAAGCGCCCCGACATTCGGGAGCTTTGGAGAGGTATCCCCCCAAGCTCGGATCGAAGAGGTTTCCGCTCCTGTCGAGCCCGCTCCTCCCATTCAAACAGCTCTTCCTGAGCCCGCTTTCCTGAAAGCTCAACAGGAAGAAGTTGTCCTAGAAAGTCCTACACCTGCCGAACAGCCCGAAAGTCCCATCGTCGAGCAAGCCAAGCCAGAACCTGCGAACGAAGCCACCAAGCAAGAGGACTTGGTCACCGACTCGCCCGCCCCAGTTGCGGACTTGGACGAGAGTCCTCCTTTCGACGAAAAGAAAGAGCAAGGCCTCGCTGAAGAAGAGGCCGAGCCCAGCCCTAACGCAGCCTCCTTTACCAAGATCAAGTCCATGCTGGCCCGTCTTCGGGAAGACAGGAAGAATCCGAATATCACAGCCGCACTGCAAAGCCCGGCGCCGTCACTTCCTGGTCAAGTGCCCCAGCAGGAGCCGTCTCCCCGAATCGACTCTCCGTTCCAGCCGATGGATCCGCTGGCCCCGAGCACGGTGGAAAGCGCAGAAATGCCGATCTTCGTCGAAACCCAAGATGCCGATGAAGAACTCGTCGATCGTTACCGGGACATTCTCGACGAAGTAGTGCCAACCGAAGGAACCGAGGTCCAACAAGATCGTCTCGGTCGGGTGGTCAAGGTCGCTGGATATCGATTCCCCGTCGTTCGCTACAGCGACTTCCGCCTTCCAGAAGCTCAGGAGAAGCCCGTCGCAAAATGGTCATTCGAGAACAATGAGATCCTCTTCGGCTTCGAGCCCCTCGATGACTTTTCCTATTGGAAAGCACTGTCGGCCTTTGCCAGCAAGCGCGCCCTACTCCGCAACGACCTACTCAGTTCCAGCGCTGGCGACCACAATACATCCAGCGTTAAGCTAGTGGTTTTCGCCTCGGAAGGAGAGCGGGAGAACATCGAGAGATGGCTGTCAGACGATGACCGGGCCTACGCCGACATCATTATTCTCCCTCGGGAAGACCTCGGAGCGATCTACGCAACTGATGAACTCATCGGCAAAGCGGAAGAGCAATCGATCAACTACCACCCAGGCGATATCATTGGTAACCTTGCCGGCGAACTGGACTCTGTGTGGCGCCGGATCACGCGACCAGTGAAGCTCTAATAGTGGAGATCAGACTTCGTTAGTCCGGCCAGTAGGTTTCGGGCCGAGGCAAGACGCGAGCGTCTTGCTTCTAGTCGGAAGAATCCATGCTCTCGGACTTCCGCTCATCGTCACTGCCACGCGCGGAGCCAGACTTTGGCTCAGGAATTTTTCCTGGCTTGGCGAGCGGAACAGGGCTTCGCGTGAGCCCCTGTAATCCTGGTTCGGTGCGGTGCGGCATTTCGGGAGCGGCGTCGCCGACGATCAGACGTTTAATACCCTGACGTAGATCGGAGTTCTGGAAGTTCACCAGAAAGCCAATCTCCTTGCCGGTTAGACGGAGCCTCGCATTGACTCGTTCCTTGTCGTCTTGCCCACCGGGCTTCTTGGCTACCAGAGACAGGATGATGAGATCCTCGACGATAAAATCGATTTTCTCTCCGGTATCCACCGTCTTCTCTTTGTAGTCGAAGGTGAACGGAACATCCTTCTCAAAGAGAATCTCCCTGTGCTTCAGCTCGATGGCGACGGCATCTCGGTAGGCCTGCGCGGGCAGACCTACTCCCAACCGCTTGTGGACCTCAAGACATACAGTGACGAGAAAATGTGGCAGTTCTTCCTTGTCGAGTTTCATGGTTTGCGTAAATCGAATAGCCTACGCCAATACCTGACCTTCCCAAGCTCTATTCCAGCGGCGCGCTTTCTGCTGCGGAGAATGGCGTCCAGAAAGAATCCGACACCGCCTCCCTCAGGGATCGCGCGCTCACTTTGGAGAAGGTCGGTGGGGCATCAGCGAGAGGGACAGGATAGGGATTTCCCAGTGGGTCGATGCCCTGCTTGAGCCGGTCGGGAACAGAATCACCCTCGAGAAAGACCGCGATGCGAGAGAATGGAACCTCGGTCCCCCGGGCAATTCCTGCGTCGAGTGCCGCCCGGTTGGCAGCCTTGTGGAGAATCTCCAACTCGCCACGCAGATCGTGAGCTCGCACCCGAAGCTTGGCGCGCTCACAACCCGGCCCGGCGAGCACTCCAAACAAAAGAAGGAGGGCTGCCGCAAGGACAAGATCGAAAAGAGAGACGGCGCTTCGCACCCCCCAACCTTGCCAACGAGTCCCGCTTGGTCAACGACAACCGAACTTACGGCAGCGCCGGCGACTTGCGTCACGGGGCCAGCGGGTGAACAGATGCTACTAATGCTCGCGGACTACCTGCACAGCCTCGATCCCATTCTGATCAAGTTTTCAGAGACGATCGCCATCCGATGGTACGGACTAGCCTACATTGCAGGCTTCCTGCTCGGCTTTCTGTTGCTCCGCTGGTTGGCCCGACGAGGCCTGACGGAAGTGCCTGAGAAGAAGCTCAGCGACTTCATCACCTACGCAGCCGTCTTCGGCGTGCTCTTGGGTGGTCGGCTTGGCTACATGTTCCTCTACGACTTCGACCGCCTACTGGAGAATCCACTCAACCTGTTGTCCATCCACAAGGGCGGTATGGCGAGCCACGGTGGCTTCCTCGGCATCGCGCTCTTCACTCTCTACTACGCAAAACGGCACAAGCTTTCTTGGCTAGGAATCGGCGATGACTTCGTCGTAGCTGCCCCAATCGGCCTGTTCTTCGGTCGCATGGCGAACTTCATCAATGGCGAACTCTTTGGCCGCCCCGGCGATGTCCCCTGGTCTGTGCGATTCCCCACGGCAATCCACGACAGCCGGTTCGTCCCCGCCGCCGACTTCGACGGACGTATCCCGTGGGCCCTTCTCGAGGGAAGTAGCCGCGACATCGTCCAGCGGGCCGCATCGAATCCCGAGTTGGCGATGTTTTTGGAGAAAGGTCTCAATTCCCGACATCCCTCGCAACTCTACGAAGCCGCCTTGGAAGGTCTCCTGCTCTTTGCCATCCTCCTTGGCCTCCGACTCCGATTTCCAACCCTGCCGAAGGGGGTGCTCACCGGGTGGTTCTTCGTGCTCTACGCGCTGTTCCGAATCTACTGCGAAACCTTCCGCCTCCCAGACGACGGCGAGTCCGACATCCTCGGCCTCAGCAAGGGCCAGTTCTACTCGACCTTCATGATCGTCGCCGGCATCGCCTTCTTGGGCTTCGCCTATCTTCGGAGCAAGGCTACCACCACCACGGCTAAATCGATCGACTAATGCCGGCGAAGAAGAACAAGAGAAATCCCGACGACCTCGAGGGCGAAGTCTTGCTCAAAGAGTGCTGTCGCCGGATCCGGGCGGCTCGCAGTCTCTGGGACGCCCACCGCAATGCCGCCTGCCGCGGTGAGCGGGACAAGGCGATCCGACTCTACGATCGACTGACTCAGCCGCAGAAGGAAAAGGTCCCCCAGCAACTACGCGTCTGGCTTCGCTACCGGAGCGAAAAATACTTCGGTCCACAACGGACCAAACCGGGAACCAAGCAAGGCCGAGCGAGGCCTCAGACTGCCAAGAAGGGCAAGGCGAGCGGGCCTAAGAAGCCTTAGCTAGCTAGCTGGAGGGCGCTTCCTCAGGATTGTTGGTCGAAGAAAGGTCCGGAGTCGTAGTTATGGTCGGCACCTTGCGCTTCCCCGCCGGAATCTTCCAGGTAGCGAAGGCCAGAAGCCCGCACAGCATGATCCATTGGAACAACAGTAGGTTCATGCAGTAGTCGAGCCCGATATGGAGAACGATGGCACCGATGATTGCCCAGATCCGCAATTCCTTGATCCACAGACCGATGGGAATGAACAGCTCCAGGAGAAGCACCCCCCACGTCGCAACGAATAACAGCGGCATCGAATCGAGGACCGTGATAGCAAACTCAGGAAGCGGAAAGCGCCCCCATAGATCATCGAGCCGAGAGACATAATACAGCGCCGAACCATCGACCCAGGCATTGCCCTTAAACTTTTCCCAAATCGTCGATCCGTAGATGACAGTCATCTGAATCTGAAGCAACCGCAGCGGCCACACAGCATGCACGGGATTCGCCGGCTCCAGCCCCTTTCGCCTTCTCCTCCACGAGTGGAAAGACATGCGGTCAGCGCTAGGAAGAAAGATCAGGTAAAAGGCAAACAGTCGGAACAACACATCCTCACCATCGAAGATGATCACATTCCGATGCTGGAAGGTAACCCACCAGATGAAGACGCAGGCGGCATGAAATCTCGGGAAAACACCAAACAAAAGCAAGACCGTCTGCACCACGAAAATACTCATGCAGACCCGCACCGTGAGATTCGTCTCAGGCAGGTAATCGAACAGCGTTAGCGAGGCGCTATGGACGAACGCCTTGGATGATTCCAGTGTGGTGAAGCCTTCGGGACCAAACCACAAAAGCTGGTAAGGCCAGAGGAAGCCGATATTGCACAGCGTCAGAATGGCGTAAACGATCCGGAAGATGCTACTGATCGAGAGATCGCGCTCCTCAAAGAAAAAGCGGTCCCAGCCAGCCGGAATGTCGCGAAGTTTAAGCATATGGTCGCTCATTCGGAAATTCCTCCGTTTTCAGAATCAGGAACCTCGATGGGCGCATCGTCAGCCAGCTCGGCTTCGCTAGATGGCTCTACCTCGACACCATCGGAATCATTGGAATCATCGTCTTCTCCCGACTCTTCTTTGTTCGGCAACAGAGGATCGTGAAGATAGAAAGAATACTCCTCCTTTGGGCGAGGTGGGGATCCGTAGGGAATAAAGTTTTCTTCTGGGGGCTCGATAATCTTCCACTTTCTGACCAACTCCACCGACTCCACAGACACGCCTTCAGCCAAGGGCACTGATCGAGCGACGAAGTCGGCAAACACCGGCCAAGCATCCTTTCTGCTGTCGCTGCGGATGTTGTCGTAGAACTCCATGTGACGGAATAACCTCATCTTCTTCCAAGGTCCAAACAACATCCAATCCGGAGTGTTCCACATTACGGCTTCCCCATCGTCCAGGTAAATGACACCGTACACCGATGTGTTGATGCTATCAGGCTCCGGCGAGAACAGAGCCCATCCACTCTGCCAGACACCGAGCGTATTATAGAAGCTCCGGGTCGCATTCTTCAAGCCCCTGCACTCATGCGGAAGAGCATGAATCCCCACCAGCGTCAGGTAGAGGATCAGAAACACGTTCACGACAAATTTTCCCAAGCGAGGGGGCATCCTCAATGATGCTCTATTTCGACGCCCTACGCATCCATTTTCGTGAATCCTAAGCGAGAAAAGAAGATCGAACTCGACACCTGTAGGTAACCGACGTCACAATTCCCCATGCTCGCACCAATGGGGAGTAGACCGACAGCCGGATGAACCATCATGACCAACCAACGAGTCATATCTGAACCACACCATGGCCATCGACCTTGAAGCCGGGGACAAAACCCACCAATTCGAGCTCCCAGCAGCCTTCCGCAAAAAGAACGTTCTGGTCCCAGTCACTGGTGCAGGCATTCAGACCTCAGCCGTCCCCTACGCCAACCAACTCGAAGTCGAGATCGCCGCAAACTACGGGCGTCTGCAAATGCGCCATTCGGAGACCGACAAGCCCTTGGTGAAAGCCTACGTCAAGGTCTACGCCCGCACCCCGAACGGTCCGAACTTCTACAAAGAGGGCTCCACCGATCTCCGGGGTAAATTCGACTACACCAGCCCGAATACCGACGGGCTCGGCTAAGTCCCCGCTTCGCCATCTTGGTTCTGCACGACGAGCACGGAGCCGTCGTCAAAGAGGTCGCTCCTCCTAAGCAGTAGGACTTGTCAGCCGACCGAGTCCCCTGCTAGGGTCGATAATGCTCCCTGCCAATGCCGGACTTCTTTCCGCTCCCATCTTCTTCGCCGCCCTCCTACTGGGAGGCTGCACCTCAGTGATTTCTCTGAACACGAACCCGACCGCCGAGGCAGATTCCACAGACGCAGTGATCGCTGTAGAAGCTTCAGCTGAACCCGTCGTCGGCGCAGCTGCAGAAACCGAAGTTCTTGGCGACAAGCCCAAGCTCTTCGAGGCCCGCGACCGCAAGATTACCATGACGATCATCGAGGCCGCCCGCGCTCGCCAGCGCGCCGCCATCCTCGATTCCGAAGCCCCCGTGGTCGCCGAGACCCCACGCCCACCGGCCGAACCGGTCACCTTCGCCCAGCCCGACCATCAGATCGTCCTCCCCGAGGCACTTGAGGCTACCAGCGTCAGCAATACATCCGAGTCCGGTGGATTGTTCGACCGACTTCGCCGCAAACGCGCCGCCGCACAGACCGAGGCACCAAATGCCCAGGTCGTCGCCGCACCCCCACGTTCAACTGCTCCCAAGAAAGCCGCACCAGCAACTCCCGAAGTGGTAGCAACACCAACTCTTACCAACAAGACCAAAGGTCGCGGCCTTTTCGACCGGTTGCGCAACAAGTCCACAACTGCCGCTCCCGAGACACCAAAGAAGGCATCCTCCGACCGTGGCCTCCTCGATCGCCTAAAGGGCCAAAGTAAGCCCGAAGCTACCACCGAAGCAACCACCGAGTATCTGAGTGAGTAGAGTTCGGCGTAGCAGCAAAAGGAGTCACAAGTGCCCCTTTGGATCGCGCCGGAGCGGGAACAAGTAGGATCGGCTAGACTAGAAGGGCGTCTTCCCGAGCATGCGTCATCCAAAGCGGTCGCAAGCGAACCGGACTCCAAACTCGGGCGGCGAGGCGGTGGCGATGTTTGGAGTGCTTCCGGCTTGCCGGAGCTTTGGATCGCGCCGGAGCGGGAACACGTAGGATCGGCTAACCTGGAAGGGCGTCCCGAGCATGCGTCATCCAAAGCGGTCGCAAGCGAACCGGACTCCAAACTCGGGCGGCGAGGCGGTGGCGATGTTTGGAGTGCTTCGGCTTGCCGGAGCTTTGGATCGCGCCGGAGCGGGAACTCGCAAATTCGCCACTCCAGCTAGACCAGCCTCCGATGCACCACCGCAATCTTCGCCGTTGTCGCCTCGTCCACCCCAGCCTGATCCGCGTAGTGCTGCCACTGCTCCACCGCCGCCTCGACCTCGGCCAAGGCGTTGCGGAACTCACGTAGCGACAGGTTTCCAGCCCGCGACAGTGCGCGCAGGTCCTCCGAATCGAAGCCGTCCCGCTTGCCATTGACCGTCATCTGGTGCGCGCTGGTCCAGGCCCCACTCGGGTTGTAGGCGTAGGTGATGTCGAAGGCCGGCGACAGCCGCCAATTGCCGCGCCGATCCATGAGGAAGGCGATATTCTTTGTGTGATCGTCTTGGTTTCGACTGACGACATTGAAGACCGCGCGGCGGAACTGCTCGACCAGATCTTCTCGTGGAGCCCCGAGACGCTGGAGCACTTGCAGGGCCTGTTCGTAGCTGTAACCCCCGGCGACATTGAAGTCGTAGTGAGCTAAGCCGCACAGCGATTGCATGTGGATCTTCTCGCCGTCCCCCGGTCGATCGAACCTCCGCGTCATGAAGTGGCTCCGCCCGTTCTCCTCCAACAGCCGGCACCGCTCCATCGCAATACCCGCCTCCTTGGCCATCAGATAGTAGGCGTACTCGATCCGCCCGAACCCCTGCGGGTCAGCCAGTTCCTTGTCGCGGTTTCCCGTCACCCCGTCGAATTTGAGCAGCCACTGAGTAAAGTTTCGCGGCGCCTCGACCTGGCCCGATCTGAGCTCTCCGGTCCGCTCATTCCAAGCTACCACCGCCTTGGCCCGAGCCCCACCTGCCGAAGTTCCAACTCGGATGATGTCTGCCAGTGCCTCGGGCTCGTTCACACCGTCCAACCGGACTTGCAGCCCCTCACGATCCGCTAGGACCTGATTGGCAAGACCAACCAACGAGGCAACATCGACCTCCGCCGACGAATCCCGACCGCGTCGCACCGAGGGCCGGAACTCCAGCGCACCCATCCCACGCCCTCCCTGGTAGCACAGCCGCTCGACCGGGCTAAAATCCCCGGTCGATCTGCCTTGTCCGGCCAACCAGCGGTCGATCAAAAGATTGCCGAACTTGTCCGGAAGCGCATCCGCCAGCAACCCCGGAAGGCCATGAAACGTCTCCAGCCCGAGGCTAGGAAATTGATACGTAGATTGTCCCGTCGTCGGCATCAAAAGCGGTGAAACCTCCATGCCCGAGCGCAGAAAATCCGAATCATACTCGAAGCTTCCCAGACCACGCTCGCGGTCCCAGGCAACGGCACCGATCCTGGTGTCCCAGAGAACCACATCAGCGAGATCGACCGACTGGCTCACCGCTCATCCCCCCACTTCCATTCCGGTGAGTCCTCGGCCACCCGTGTTGTCGGAGCCACATTGCCTCGCGATCCGGTAGCACGCTGGCGCTCCTTGCCCCGTAGATCTGACAGCTGGATCGGGCTCAGTCCCGAGTCCGGAAGAATGCCATCCAACGCATCGAGCCGGCCAAGGCCACGAAGCAACGCCACCAAAGTGCCGAGTGACCCGCCCTTGCCGGCCTCCACATTGACGATCGTCTTGCGGGCAAGTCCGGTCCGCTCCGCGAGGACCCCCTGAGTCACATTTTGCCGAAGCCGTTCCGCCTTGAGCCGCTCACCCAAGTCTTGAAGAAGCGCGCTATCAGAAGTTGTGCTCATAGGTAATATCTTACTCATTGACTCAATAATAACCAAATAAGGGTAATATATTTACTTTCTAAGTCAACCATACAAGAAAGACTAAGGGAGTATAAATAACCATTACGTCAAAAAAGACCATTTAAGGGTATTACTTTACCCTTTAACACATCTAGTCTTTGAGCATCGATCGCATCTGATCGAAGAGACTTCCCACATCTTCGGCCTCTACCGGGCGATTCATCTCTTCTGTGTAGTCGATTTCGTCTAGATATTCAGGGTCCAGCTCCTTAATAAAGCTCGAACGGATGCACGCCATCTTGTCCCCCCACTTGACCCGGAACTGGCAGTAAGTCATCACCAGATGTTTCTGCGCCCGAGTAATCCCGACATACAACAGGCGCCGCTCCTCATCGCGGGTCCCCTCCTCCACCGACCGCTTGTGCGGCAAGGTGCCCTCCTCCAAACCGACAAGATAAACGCTGGGGAACTCCAGCCCCTTCGAAGCATGCAGGGTGATCAGACAAACCCCCTGCTTACTTTCGATGTCGTCGTCCTTCTTGTCCTCCATTCCAAGAGCCACTTTGTCGAGGAAGTCACGCAGCGACGCCTTCGGCTTCTTCTTGAAAAATTCCCGTATCGAAGCCGACAGCTGAGACACCCCCTCCGTGCGGGCTAGTGCCTCTTCGGGCTTCTTACTGATCCGCGGGATCCACTCGAGGTAGCCGGTCTCTTTGACCATCCGGTCGAACAGATCGCCACGCTCCGGCCCAGGCTGAGCGAACGCCTCACGGTACTTTTCTAGGAAATCAACGAGCCGCATAACGGCATCCGATGCCCGCTGAGAAATCAGTCCCGTAAATGCCGGGTGAATCAAAGCGGTCGAGATTGGACTACCCAGATCTCGACTCGTCTCCGAAGCAAGATTCAACGTCTTGTCGCCGATTCCTCGTGGTGGGGAATTGGCGATGCGTAGCAGCGAAATATCGTCGTCGACACTCGCGATTGCACTGAGATAGGCGAGCAAATCGCGGATTTCCCGACGGTCGAAGAAGCTCTGGCCACCGACCACGCGGTAGGGAATTTTCCGCTCACGCAGAGCCTGCTCCATCGGACGGCTCTGAGCATTGGTGCGGAAGATGATGGCGAAATCCTCGAACGGTTGCTGGCGCTCGTGATGCGCCTCCCAGATCTCGCCCGAGATGAACTCCGACTCGGTGGCGTCGTCGGGCATGGCAATAAGGCGCAGACGATCACCGCCCTCGACCTTACTCCACAGTGACTTCTCACGGCGGTCGATGTTGTGTTTGATCAGACTGTTGGCGGTGTGCAGGATGGCAGTCGTCGATCGGTAGTTCTCCTCCAGCTTCACCACCACCGGATCGTGGAAGGCCTTCTCGAACTCGAGGATGTTGGCCGGCTCAGCTCCCCGCCAACCGTAGATGCTCTGGTCGTCATCACCGACCACACAGATATTCCGGTGCTCACCACAGAGCTGCTGTACCAGCTGCATCTGCTGAGCGTTGGTGTCCTGGAACTCATCGACCATGACGTAACGGAACTTTTTGGCCCAACTTGCCCGCACATCCGCGTGCTCCTCTAGAAGTTGGCAACCGAGGATCAGCAAGTCGTCAAAATCCACCGCATTGAGCGTCCGCAGTTCGGATCGGTAGGCCCGCGCCACCGCAGCCAGTAACGTGTCCTGACCGCCATCGACCTCTTCGCCAAGGTTTCTGGCGGTACTGATCATCGACAGAGCGGCTCCCGGATCCAGTTTCTCGTCCTTGGCGGCAAGACGGACGATGATCTTGCGAATAAGTCCCGACTGGTCTCCGCCCGCGTAGATGGCGAAGTTCTTTTTGTAGCCGAGTTGAAGCTTCTCGATATCCGCTCGGAGAAGACGAACGCAGAGCGAGTGGAACGTGCAGACGGTGATCTCCTTACCCCGCTTACCGCCGACCATTTCGACGACCCGCTCGCGCATCTCCGTGGCGGCCTTGTTGGTGAATGTCACCGCCAGAATCTCGCTCGGCTTGATGCCTTGGCTCGCCATGAAGGCGATACGCGCGGTCACCGTTCGCGTCTTACCAGTGCCCGCGCCAGCAAGGATGAGCACCGGGCCATCGACCTGAACCACTGCAGTCTTTTGCTGCGGGTTGAGCTGGGAGGGATCGAACTTAGCCATCGGAGTGAACTCGCAGAAACCGGTAGCAGACCGGTGTTAGGCACCTATCCGATGCCCCGGACGCAGGTCAACCAAGAGGACGCTCCGGACGAGAAAAAAGCACAGCTTTCTGCTCCTCCAGCGGTAGGGTGGCGACACCGAACCACCATGAAAGTCGAGAAGCTAAAATACACCATCTGGGCCGCCGACCGCGACCGCGCTCAAGCCTTCTACCAGACCGTCTTTGGCGCCGAGGTCGTGCGAGAGAACCCTGCCATCGTCGAAGTCTTAGTCGCAGACGGCTTGATCAGCATCCACGGCGGAGGTGAAGGCAAGACTACCTGGACCGGCCTGACCTTCCAAGTGGCCGATGTCATCACCGGAGCCGCCGAAGTAGTCGCCGCCGGCGGCACACTTGCACGCGAACCCCAAGACGAGGACGGCGAACCGCCTCACCTCGCCATGTGTTCCGACCCAGAAGGCAACCAGATCATGTTAACCCGGGCCCGGTAAACACGCGGAAGTCCGACTTCCGCATTCCCAATTCCCAGTCCTACCAAGCCGGATCGAAGCCTTCGCGCTCAGCGATGGCTAGCAACTCGGGACGCATCGACCACTGATCAGGAAGAGCCTCTTCTTCGTGGCGAGTGGTGGCGCCCTTGAGCTTCATGCATCCGTGGTTGTCGCCGATGCGGGCGATTTCGGCAATCTCCTCGGCGGTGAGTAGAATTTCGGTCGGTATGGCACCCAGCTCGCGGATCTTGTCCTCGACTGGTTTCGCAGTGTCACCGTGCTCTTGGATAATCGTCGGCGCGACGCAGCCGACGGCAGGCTGGGCAAGATTCCACTGGCAAGCCAACTGCAGAAGCGTCATGCCGTGGCGATCGGCGATCTCCTTCATCGGCCCGATCTTCTCGTAGGCCTTCTCGACCCAACCATCCGGGCGATAGGTGCGGTGATCGCCGTCCTTGAATGTGTGACCAGGCAAGACATCGCCGTGGAACAGCCCGCCGTAATCGACCACTCGGGTCATCACTTGGATGTCGGCCTTCTCCGCTGCTGGGAGAACAAGGCTACCGGGCCAGGGTTCCATCGGGTTGAGAATGACCATGGCCCAATCAATGACCTCGCCGAAGTTTTCGAAGCACTCGATCAAGTCAACGGTGAAGCCGTTGGCTGGTCCTGGGGCAATGCCGATCCGCTCGGTAATCCCCAGTTCCTGCAGAGCAATCATGCCCTTCCAAACCGAGTCGTTGGTGTAACCAGTCGAGTCGGGGTTGTGCAAAAGCACGAGGTCGAAGTGGTCGATGCCGCATCGCTTGGCAGACTTGGTAGCAGCGTCCTGTAGGTACGAACCGTAACCGGACTCGTCCCGCAGGCTCGGGTCGGTGAAACGAGGAAAGCCCTTCGAGCCAGCGCGCACACCATCGTAAATGTCGTGGCCGACCGCGCCAACAAGACAGTAGGAATCGCGCGCGAACGGAGCCAGCGCCGCCCCGAGCATCTCGTCCGCCTTTCCCGTGCCATAGGTATCTGCCGTGATGAATGTCCGCACACCTTCCTCATAAGCCATCCGAATCAGCCCGCTCATCCGCTCGTCGTCGAGGGCTTCTCCGTAGTGCATAAAACGCCCGCCACTCCAAGTTCCGTAGGCCGCTGTCGTAAGATCCATGAGTAAGAGGATGCTGAGCAATCAGGATCAGGCAAGCGACATAGGGAAAAAATGCCCCCACCCCGCTTGACCACTAGTATTGATCCGAGCTAATCTGGCGGTCGGGAGAATATCAACCGATCTCGGTAGGTCTATGAGCCTCGTCACTAGTAACCCAGAGCAACAGCCGCCCCCTGCTTCCGGTGAAGGCGTGCCCATCGGGTGTCCTTATCCTGGGTTTTCGGCGTTCACTAGCAACGATGCAGAACACTTTTTCGGTCGACAAAACGACATCGCCGCGATTCGAAGCATCTGTAAAAGCCGCCCCTCTGGGCCCATTATTCTCGTCGGGCAATCGGGAGTCGGCAAGACGTCGCTCCTTCAGGCGGGACTGCTAAGCCAGACTTCGAGCATCGCTTCGATCCGGCCACTGAAAATCACCACTAGTGCGTCCCCCCGGAAACTTCTCGCCCGCATACGATGTGCCTTGGGTTTGCCCGAGCAAGACGCTGAGGATTCCGCCCACCTGATCCATCGGGATCTGGATGCCTGTGCCGACCACAGCGAGTCTTGGCTCCACATTGATGGTCTTGAGAATGTATTGGCAAGCGACGAGGGCAATTTTTGGAGCCGCCCTGGATCTCTTCTGCCAAGCCTCACCCTTCTTGCCGAACTGGCAGCACATCGACGAATTCATCTCCTAGCGAGCCTTGCCGGCCACTATCGGACCCCACTGGTCGAAGTCGTGCAAAGCGCGCCCGAACTCGATGGCGTCTGCATCCTTGAACTTGGACCGATTCGAGGAGCTGAGGTCGAAGAAGCGATCAGCCGATCGGCTATCGACAAAGGCTCCAAGTTCGATCCCGTGCTCCTCCGACGCCTCAGCCAACTCATCGCCGATGCTCCCGAAACGCTACCGCTCGTAAACCAGACACTGCGACACCTCTGGCTTAGAGGTAGTCGTACAAAGCCCGAATTGAGTGAGAAGCAATTTTTGGCCGAAGGAGGTCTAGGACGAGCGATCTCCGTTGCCTTCGAGCCGATCACCGCCGACGAGGAAACAGTAGGAAAACTGGTTCAGCTTGTCTTTCCGAATCGTCTTCCGAATCCAGATCCGGACACCTCCAATCAGCCGCAGCCGCGTGCGGTCGAGGTGAGCCGGATCCAACACGACCCACAACTAAGCAGTCTGGCCAGAAGCCTTGTCGCACGGCGCCTGTTCACGGTGGAGGGCAACTCTCCACAGACCGCCGCAATCCGCCCCGTTTGCCCACTTGTCATGGAGGCCTGGCCTGCCGCCCGCGAGTGGATCGCCGACAACCAAGAGAGCAAAGTCTCGAAAAATTCCGGCGGACTCCTCGTCCCTTTGACCCTCGGCCTTCTCTGTGCCGCCGCAGCGATCAGTCTCATCCTACCGAAGAGCGACTCCACCACCTCGCGATCGACGATGGGAGGGCCTTCGTTCCCTCTACCGGCTGGTGCCTCAGACAAAATCCAGTCGCAAGTTCCTCAAGAGCTACCCTCTAGTAGAATCGCAAAATTGGCCTCCACCAAGTCGGATTCCCCTCTGGCTCCTCCTCCTGTCCCGTTACCAACAGCTTCGATTCAAACCGGACTGTCCGCTCAGGACCAGATCGTTGTCGATCCCGGGCCAGTTCTCGCATCCAACCGCGCCGCGACGGGCCCCGTGGAGCAGGTTTCCTCACAAGATTTTTCGGATCTTTTAGCTCTGCCCGCCCCCTCTGACGCAGTCACACCAACGAAGCCGCCGCGGCTGCCGGAACCGGATCTCAACGCTCTGCGCCAACTGCTCTCCAGAGAGGCCTCCCTTGCCGACGATCGGCTGGCCGCACGGATCGTTGGTCAATCGCTCCCACCCGCGTCAGCAGAGTCCCCCACATCGGCCGAATTCGCCCCCCTACTCGCCCATCTGATTCACCGCATCGGCATCGAACCCGAGAACACTGCGGTTCGCGACGAACTCGCCACCATCCTCGTCGAGGTCGGTGCGGTCGCCCAAGGACGAGGCAACGTCTCCACAGCTCTGGACAACTACAAGTCAGCCCTCCTCACCGGAGCCCTGCCTCCTGCAGGAATGGCAGTGCGGCTTGGCCTGATCCTTGACGAACAAGGCGACAGTTCTGCCTCCGACTGCGCCTTCGAATTCGCAGGACGCGTCCTCCACCAGATCGATGGACAAGGCCAAAACCATGAGGTTTCCGCGAGTTGGGTTCTCCCAGTGCCAGCCTACTTGGCGCGAGCATTTCTGAACTCGTCCAAGCCAGACGCGGCTCTCGAGATCTACCGATATCAGGGCAACCCCGCCACGGTGGGACGAAGCATCGCCCTCTGGATGAAGGGCAACGAGCAAGGCGCCCTGTCGGTCTTCCGGGAATCCAGCTTCAGCACCACCTGGGGCAATGCCAATAGCGACTGGATGGGAGCCCCCGCTTTGGTTCTCCAGCAACTTAAGATCGCGGCGAAGGCTTCCGCTTTTAACCTCTAGCTGGTCTAGAGCCTCCGCAGACTAGACTACTCCGCCATTTCCTCGTCCAAGTGGAGTGGCTGCTCCAAATCGACGCTTAGCTCGCCGGCTTCGTCTACCACCAAGCGGTAACCAACGAAGCCCCAAAAAATCCGGGGATCTCGTTGCAGAAGCACTCCCGATCCCTCAGGAGCTGGGCTTTCTGCAAGATCCGGATAGGCGGAAAAGATCGTCTTGCCAGCGACTCCGAGCACAGCGAGGTCCTCCTCACCGAGCTCGTCCAAGGCGGGCTCGAAATCGATCAGTACGCGCTCAGCGAATCCTACCTTGCCGATCAAATATACCAGCTCACCGGCTTCGATCTTGGTTCGGGCCTCCTTCAGGTTTTCGGCCATCTGCCTGCGAAGCCGCCGGAAATTCCCAGCCGACACGCGCCCCCGACTATCGGTCATCAGTTCCTTCGCGCTCTCGTTGGCCAGATCAACCAGTGCCTGGTCAAGTGCACCATCGACCAGCGACTCCAACCCACTAGTGATACCCAACTCCAGATCCCGTCGCTTCTTGATCAACTTCCAAGCCGCGTCCTCCGCCGCCGCATCGTCATGAAGCCGACTGATCGCCGAGAACTCCAGTCGGGAAACCCCGATAGGAAAGTCTTGCACGAACCCATCGACCATTCGCCTCTCCCAGCGCGCAGCCAGGATTTCGCGCTCCTTGGCAGACAAGGCCTCATAGTTCGAGATCGCATCGCAGACACTCAAGATTTTTTGCAGTGGCGAAGCCGGAGCGGCGGCTTCGATCTCGTCGGCTGTCGCGGCTGCCGCCATCGGGGAACGCACAACAATATCGCCGACCGACAGCCGGTCCGTGAAGAACAACAGCGACTGGATTTCAGGCTCCTCAGACGACGACGACCCCTGATCTCCCTCACTCGAAGTCGCAGCACCAGCTCTCGCCGGCGGCGCAAGCTCGCTCATCGCCTTGATGATTCGATCGACCACCACGCGCTCGGGCGGGCTCTTACTCGCACAACCGACTAAGGCAAAAGCCATTAACAAAGTCCCTCCCAAGACCAGGTTCTCTAACATCCGCATATGCCATGGCTAGCCCATCCAAGGGGCAAGTTCAAGATCCGCTACGAATAGAAGATCCCTGCAATGGTCGCTGTGAGAAGACTAGCCAAGGTCCCAGCCAACATCGCCTTGAACCCCAACGCTGCCAGCACCGGGCGTTGCTCCGGAGCCAACGCCCCAATGCCCCCCAACTGAATCCCAACCGAACTGAAATTCGCGAACCCACAGAGCGCGAACGTGGCAATTTGGACCGACCTCTGGCTCAGCTCGCCCTGGATCTCGGTCAGCCGAGTGTAGGCGAACAGTTCATTGCTCACCATTTTGAGGCCAAGAAGCTCCCCGACAGCGAGGATCTCGCCACTATTGATTCCCACCGCCCACGCAATAGGAGCGAACAGACAGCCAACGATCAGCCCAAGCGACAGATCTGGATAGTTAAAGCAGCCTCCCGCCCAGCCGAGGAAGCCATTGATCATCGCCACCAAGGCAATGAAAACGATCAGCATCGCGCCTACGTTAAACGCCAGCTTCAGCCCCTCCGTCGTGCCTTGGGCCAAGGCGTCGAGTGGATTGGAACCGATTTTTTCCTTAGGAATAAACAGGTCGCCATCGACCTCCTCGGTCTCTGGAATGATAATCTTGGCCACCAGAAGAGCTGCCGGGGCATTCATCAGCGAAGCGCACAGTAGGATCGTCGCGAACGCCTGTCGGGACTCGTCACTGTCGCCGCCCAGAATCGAAACATAGAAGGCTAGCACCCCACCCGCGATGGTCGCCATACCCCCAGTCATCAGCGCCATCATTTCCGAGCGCGTCATCTTCGGAATGTAGGGCTTCACCATCAGCGGAGCCTCGGTCTGACCGACGAAGACATTAGCAGCCGTAGCTAGACTCTCCGCACCGGACAACCGCATCAGACGGCTCATTACCCAGGCCAGACCAAAGACAACCCATTGGAGAATTCCAAAGTAGTAGAGTAAGGACGTCAGCGCCGAGACGAAGATGATCGTCGGCAAAATCTGGAAGGCGAGAACGAAGCCCATGTGACTGGAGTCCGCGAGGTCGCCGAACACAAACTTCGATCCCTCAAGGCTGTAGTCCATGACCGTAACCAAGCCCTTGGACACTCCTCCGACCAAGGTAGCGAACCAAGGGAACCACGGAGTCAGCACCAGAACAGCGATCCCTAACTGCAGAAGCAGTCCACCCACCACAAGACGCCAGTTCACCTGCCGCCGCCCAGAACTCATCAACCAGGCAAGGAAAAGAAGAATAGCGACGCCGAGCAGTCCTCGGAGAACAATCATGCCAGAGCCTGCCCCGCCCGACCAACTACAGTCAAGCCTGCTGGCGGCAAAGGTGGTCGTCGAGAGTGAAGAATGGGAGCGTAGCGGACGTAGCCGAAGCCAATCTCACGCCCAAAGCCAGCATCCTTCAGTCCAAAAGCTAGAGCCAACCTTTTCCCAAAACTGGTCAGCAGCCCACGCCGTCCCTATCCAAAGATTGCCCTCGGCTGTGTCCGGCTGCGCTTCCATTCTTCGTCGCACACTCCTCTGGATGACAATGCGATTCCAACAAGCTCGATAAGCTCGATGAGCACCACAACGCGAGGATGAGGAGGACGAAGAAGAACTCGAGTCCGCCGCAGAGCTTCTCAGTGCTCCGGTCAAGACCCCGGGAATCATCGGCCAGACCGCCGTCCTGCTTTCGCGACGCTGGAAGATCTTTCTCCGCGATCGCGAGATACCCATCGGTAGCTTCAGCACCCTACGCTTCGGATCGTCCCCAGCCAAACGCTCATCCGGTGACTTTGTAAACACCCTAGTTAGTTATCCCAGCCATGCGCGAAAACGAATCATTGCCCCTGCCGAAAATCGGCTGGTCCAGCAAATCAGGCATCCACTTCAGATCATCGAGCTTCACGGCGATCCTGCATCACGATCAAACGACTCTCCAAATTCATTCTTGTGCAGGATTTGTGAGTTGAACAGGATCGTGGCATGGAGCCAAAACCGACGGAATTTCCTTAAAGCCTAATCCCTTGCCACAGCGCGTGGGTGGTCGTGGCAAAAAGCACTGCAACTGGCTGAAGGAGCGCAATGTCATCGCGCTCTGTGATATCGACCAGACCGCCTTCGCCGCCGGGCTAAAGGTGTTCCCCACCGCTGATACCTACCTACAGCGACTGAGAGACAAAAACCAAAGCTGTCGGTTCGAATGACGGCAGCATCTGTGATCCACAGTTCGAAGCGGATATTCGCCGTGGCAGCTCCAGCGACTGGTGCGTCCGGATGGCTACGGAACCAGGCCGACATGCGGTAGATCCAGCCGGACTTCAGCGAACCAATAGCGATAACAGCGATGTCGTCCTTGGCCCCGACATAGTTTTCTTCGAATTCATCGACACTGACACCGCCCCTATCTGCCTTGTCGCCCAATCCGCTGACCAAATGAATCTTGAACTTGTCCCTAATTTGGGTGTCGGCACTCTCCCCCCCCAGTTCTCGAAGAAACTGAATAAATGACTATTGATAATATTCATATCCACAGTATTTTAAAGAGTGAACCATTTTTTAGCCCCGCTTCTATTTTCCCTCTCGTGCCTCGTGCCCTGCTCCGGAGTGACCTCTACCTTCGTCTTCGGCGGCCACGGCTACGCAATCGAGACACAGGGTGCCACATGGACCGTCGCGGACTCTACCGCCAGTGCCCTTCTCGGCGGGACAGGCCTGATTCCTAGCAGCTGGGCCTCGCCCCACCTCGTCTCGATCGAAAGCGGAGCGGAAAACACCGAGATCTTCAATCAGCTCAGCCTTGCCGGCATCTCAACTACAGCCAACGATGGTGGCGGCGCGACTTATGCGTGGATCGGATTCAGTCAGGCGGGAGCTCAGCCCACGCCGGCGGCGGGATGGTCATGGAGCGGAGGAAGCACTGCCCCATACACCAACTGGGGTTCTGGTCCCTCGGGTGCCGAGCCAGACGACTACTCCTCAGCTACGCCGGGAATCGAAGACGGCGACCAGGACTTCGCCGCCCTAGGATTGACCGGCTGGCCCGTTTCCACCATCAATCTCGGAAGCCCCGGACAGTGGAACGACATCAGCGGCACCAACCAACTCGCCTATGTCGTTGAGTTCGACATCATCCCGGAGCCCTCGGCGACCCTACTCGTGATGCTTTCAAGCCTAGTTCCTCTGCTCCGTAGAAAACGCCAAAATTAGCAGGGGCACTTCCTTCCCCCGCGCCTACTACCGATGACCAGACCCCAGCCGACTCGGCTGGGAAAGCTATTGGCTGGAAGCTTCTGATCGCTCTTCCTCCCTTGGTTCCCACCGCGATCCGTGCAAGCCTGCTTAAGTATGGCGAGGATCCACGGAATCTGCCTGGTCAAAAACGAGGCCGACTTCATCGAGCAGAGCCTCCGCCACAACGCGGAGCGCTTCGACCGCATCTATGTCTACGATAATGCCAGCACCGATGGCACGTGGGACATCGTCCAAGACCTCGCCCGTGAGCTACCGGATGTCATCGTCCCATTCGCTAGCGAAGACCGCGACTTCCGCGATGGCTTACGCGCAAGGCCGTTTCTGCACTACCGAGACCAGGCTGAAACCGGCGACTGGTGGTGTCGACTCGACGGCGACGAACTCTACATCGACGACCCGAAGGAATTTCTCGCCGCCGTGCCCGCCGCCTTCCACGTCGTCTGGGCGATCCACCTACAGTATTACTTCACCGAGGCCGACCGACCGGGTGGCAAGGGCTACCCATCAGAACTCATCCACCCGTTTCCGAATCTCCCGCGACACTACCTTGCCAACGCCTCCGAGCCGCGCTTCTTCCGTCATCGACCAAAGCTCAACTGGTCTCCCGACGACGCCTGGCCGCGCCACGTCGGGCTCGTCAACCCAGAACGCATCCGACTTCGTCACTACCAATGGCGGACTCCTGAACAGATTCAGCGCCGTCTTGATACCCGCCGCGAAGCCGCCGAGCGCGGCTACCGCACGTTCCTACACACCATCGAAAAGTCGTGGCAGGAGAAGATCCGACCCGTGGATAGCCTCGAATTCGACCGTGGCGACGGCACGTTCACCATCGACCAACGCCTACTCCCCCACCACCTCGAGCGGCTACCGGTTCGCCTACTCAAGCGACTGCTCCACGGCGCCGGTATCTGGCCGTGATCGTGGTCTACTTCGCTACCCGCCCGGAATTCTTCAGCTGTAGGTCGGTGATCAGCAACGAATCGATGAGGTAGACCGGCTTCTTCATTTTCGTAGCGAACGCACGCAATGGCCCGAGCCGATACTCGACTTCCTTCGTCTCTGGAGCTTTCGCCCATTGGAAAATAGGTAGGTACTCTACACCGATCCCATCGACCAGTTCAGCGTAGTCTTGGTCGCGCAACAGCTACCCGGCATTCTGCGGCACTACCAGAAAACCCGCGACCTGATTCCGAGCACGCGCCGCAATCGCTCCTACCCGACTCGTTCAGGTCCTCGATCCACGAACGGGTCCAAGAGTAGGTATTCTTCAAGATTCCAGTGGTGTGAGGATAGTAGCCGATGAACAAACTCGCCCGCGACGGGACACAACTCGGTGCCGTACGATGGCAGTTGCTGAACGTCATCCCTTCCCCCGCCAAGCGGTCGAAGTTCGGCGTACCCATGGAGTCCGCCCCCAGCGCGGCGATAGTATCAAACCGTTACTGGTCGGTGATCAGAAAAACAATGTTCGGGCGCTCATCCGGGGCTTTCAACATCTTTAGTTCGTGCCATTTGTCCGGAGCAGGATCATACCGAAAGCCTCGATCACAGCCCGCAGAGGTGGGGCCGAAGACGATCGACTACCTCGCCTTCGGGATCACCGAGGGTTTCCCAAAGTGGCGGAAAACTCCCCTCCACCGGTCGAAGTAGCTCTCCAGCCTCGCGGAACAATGCCTCCCGAGGGACAAACCGCGCATCCTCATCGACCACCTCCCGAGTCTGCGGCTTCCGTCCGAGAGCACGCAACAGCAAACCGCGCGGTGCATCTTCTACCACCGATGGCGCCGTCACCGCCTCGACCGCATATAGATCCGCCTCTGGAAGAAACGAATGCACCCCTTTTGCCCACGACGCCCAACTACTAAGCTTCCCAGTCTGCGCATTCTGCAGGACGTGAAGATCGCCGACGAAGATGTCCACACTCTCTGCCTCGTGGATCGACTCCAGAAGATCCTTCTGCCCCTCTAGCCGGAAGAGAACCGTCTGCACCTCGATCAAATCGAAATGCCTGCGCAAGTCCTCCGGCTCGTCGGGTCGCCAAGGCACCCACCCCGGTGCCTCGTCGGTCTCGATGTAGACGTCGCCCCCGGCGAACCGTGGTTCTTGAGCCAGCTCGTCGATCTTTTCCGCGAGTAGCCGCAAGCCTTCTTCATCTTCCGATCCAGTCACCAGCAAATGATCTCGATTCGGAATGGCAATGACCCGCCTGCCGCGAACTTCGACACCATCTAGAATCCTCCCAAGGTAGATCCGCGAAGAATCGTGATTGTCCTTCCAAGGCGAGTCAAACACCCCCGGAAACAGAACCGCCATCGGCTCCTCACTAAGAATATCCAAATTCCGCAACGCATAGTCCCGGCACTCGGCAAAGCTCACTCCCCAGTCCTCCAAGTCCGACTCCATGACATAGCGCATGCTCTCCAGGTCATCGACCACCAGCCCCGTGCTGTGATGATCAAGGAACGGCTCGCTGGCCAATCGAACGCCAGTATCCGACTCCCCCTTGGCTCGCTGCAACCGACCGAGCAACGACATCTGCACGACATAAGAACGGTCTAATGCACGAGGCAGAAGCCGCTCGGCAACCGAGAGAAACGTCGGCTCGTCCGCAGGCCCGGCAAGCGAGCGCTCGATGATGTTGCCCATACGCTCCAAAATAGCCTGCCGCTGCTCGGAATCGGCGGCGTTGAATTCCGCACGCGCATTATCCAAATAGTGAGTCATCTCCGACTGACCACTCGCATCACGTAAAGCGTTGTCGTCTTCCTCATACACCAGATCAAGGCCCACCAACCGCTCCCGAAGATAGCCAAGGGCGACCTTGGCGAAGGCTGCGTTGTCTAGAGGTTGTTCGTCACTCACACAGCAATTCTCCACCTACAGTGCACCGCCAAGCAACCTCAATCGTCTTCCGGGGTTCCATCCGCAGAATGATCCTTCGAACCGTATTACTGAATCTCAGCTTCATACTAGCCTCCGCCACCGGCGTATCTGCTCAAGGCGGCCCCCGCCCGTCCGACCTCGGTGCCGCCGACCTCGCCATCGGTGAGCCCGGAATCGCTTGGTATACCACATGGAATTCCGCTTGGAACGAAGCCCAACGGAGCAACCGCCCGATCATGTTTGTCGCCGCAGCCACCCAGTGTAACGGCATCTCCGGCGTCTTCTGACCGGGCTACACAGCAACGCAGAACGGTCTGTTCAGCGACAACAAGTTCATCGAAGCCACCCGCAAGTTCGTCTGCGTCCGCATCGATTCCTACGAAAGTGAAGAAGCCCAAGGCTTCGTCCGCAACTTCCTCGGCGGTAGCTTCGAAAACAGCGCCTTCTGCATCCTCGCCCCCGACGGCGTCGAGCGCCTCACCGACTCCGGTCGTGGTCCCCACCAGGTCTTCCGCAACGGTCGCGGCGGCGGCACCGACGCCACCATCGAGCAAATGGAACCCTTGGCCAAGGCGTATAAGCCGAAAGGAAAATCAGAGTCGCCACTCCTCCAAGACTTCCACTCGTTCCGCCAGGGACTCAACGTCGCCTCCGCCGACCAACGGGTCTTCGTCGTCCTGCAAGGATCGGACGACCAGCTGAAGGCCGCGCAGGAAACCATGCGCCCAATCGCTTGGTCCGATGATATGATCGGGCGCTTCCACTACGACTCTTCCCCTGAAGCTGACTGGGACAAGGCGATCACCGGCTTGAATGACGAGCCCGGAATCCACCTCATCATGCCAGGGGAGTTCGGCCAGGAAGGGAAGCTCCACAAATCTCTGCCACTCAACGCCAGCGCCGCCGACATCCGCAACGCAATGTTCGCGGCCAATGAGTTCTTCGCAGCCAACACCGACCTCAAAGTCTACAGCTCCCACATCACCAAAGGCCGTAAGGAAGGCATCCACTTCGAAGGTGCCGTCCCCTACGGCGAAGACCGCGATGCCGACGGCGTCATCGACCACGGAGGCGGCAAAGGGAGGGGCAAAGGTCGCTACTAGCGCCTTGTCCGATTCCCAGTTGGCGACTCTTTGCTCCGAATCTCCCCAAGGCGAGGTCTTCATACGCACTTAGGACGGCGTTCGCGTGCCCCTACTCATCGCCGGTCCCAGCTCCTCCACACCAACAACGGCGGCACGAGATGCGAAGCGTGGTTCCGCATCATCGAGAACTTCCACAGTATCGCCGTCATAGGCGACGCCCGCGCCAAGGGCCGCAACTGGGGGCACATCGCCTCCCCCTGCCACCGCCTTAGCCAAACACCCCTGCATATTCCGATTCAGAGCGGCCTCGTCCATGTCCTCAAGGCCAACGCCGAAGTGCTCGACGAAAACGCAGTGCTCGCCACCAACGACCTAGGCCCACTCGGCTCCGCCTACAGCAGCGATCTACGCCCGAACTATCCGCGAAGCGCTCTGCTTCCGGGAAACTTCCTCGATTACCCCGTCATTTGGCTTGGCAGGCCTCCGATTCTCGGCAGACTCAGGATATGCATAGTTTCAGGATTGCACTCCTCGTCTCCCAGATCTTCCTTGTTTTCGGCACCTCTGTCCAAGCCGAAGAAGCCGCCATCAAAACTACGGGTCAAGGCGAGTGGACCTTCAAGTATCGCCCCGATCTTTCCGCCCTTCCCGCTGGCGCCGAAGCGAACATCGCACGGGCTCACGGCGGATTCGCAGTCGATCGCAAGGGCGGTGGTGACGTCTACTTCCACCTCTCTGGCTACGGTATTATCCACCTCAGCCCTGACCTGACATCCGTGCGCAAGATCGAGGGCGACCCAGAACTCTCCAAGGGCAACGGCCACAACACCAGCATGGGCTACGACAAGGACGGTAAGCCCTACCTCGTCATGCCAGACAATGGACGCGGCTTGGTTCTCTTCTCCGATACCGAAGGAAAGATCCTCCACCAACTGGGTAAGCCCGAAGCACTCGACTGGTTCGTCGGCATGAAATTCGCTCCTACCGACACTCTCGTTCTCGACTCGAAAATCCTCATCGCCGACGGCTACGGATCGCGCTACATCTTCCCGGCAGAGCCCTTCGGAGACTACATCAAGGGCATCCATGGCGGCCGTCCGCGATTTAGCACCAGCCACGGACTCGACCTCAATCCAGTCACCGGCCAAGTCGCCATCGCCGACCGCGAAGTAGGGATGATTCGCTACTTTGACCAGAATGGTCAGGAGATCAAAAAGGAGAAAACCAGCGTCGTCACCAAACTCCCCGCCGGCGCACGACCTTGCGACATCGACTACATGCCCGACGGAACTGCCGTCGTCGGCTGCCTCAAAGGCGCCGGCAACGCTCCCGGCGAAGTCTACATCCTCGATCCCGCAGGCAACATCCTTTCGGTCATCAAGCCGAAGACCGATCTCGGACTCAGCGACGGCATCACCAATGTCGAACACGTCCACAACGCCTCGTGGACCAAGGTCGGCGACACCGTTTTCCTGCTCGTCTACGCCTGGAACCCCGGCGGATTCGTTGTGCTTGAGCGAGTCGTGGCACCCTAGTATTAAGCCAGGCCTAAGTGGCGGATAGGGGCGCGACAGCTTCATTCGGGCCTTCCAAGAGCGGACATGACAGAACGCGGGAGTAACGGGCGAGCGCTACTTGGAAGGGGGGGGCGCCCAGGCAGGCCGAGGACGTCCCGCCCTACCAGTATTACTCGGGTAGGAGGGCAGTAAGGGAAGGGAGACACGCCCCTTCTTCGAAGGCCTTCTCTAGTAGGGCAGCATGTCCCTGGCCCGCCGAAGGGAGCCCTAGCGACCGCTCCCGCATTGTCCAAGCCGAAGAACGTCACAATTGCCAGCACTCCGAACTTGGGGGCGATATGGAAAGGGACACGCCCTTCTTCGTACGCCCCTTCTCTGGTAGGGCAGGACGTCCCTGGCCTGCCGAAGGGAGCCCTAGCGACCGCTCCCGCGTTATCCAAGCCGAAGAACGTCACAATTGCCAGCGGGGAGGAGTGCTCCCGAATCGCGGAGCCTTGCATTGCGACGGAACGGGAACAACTCCGTAAAATGGCTACGCAACTGTCTTATTTCCTTCTATTGCGTTTTTCCGTGGTTAGACCATTGCGGTTTCTAGGGTAAAGTGCTGCACCCTAGTTAGAGCCTGTCCCAAAGGCACCAATGTCAGTTACACTAAGGGCTGTGTGAGAAAGAAAGAAAATCATAGGGGGCATTTTTGCCCCCTATGAGGCAAAAATGGGTCTTATCGTTATTTTGTAGAACCA